>WNFM01318435.1_pt1 | contig 12641 bp, 12 predicted proteins | sample 5400271 | NCBI WGS metagenome assembly WNFM01 (sample SAMN13153352, study PRJNA577476) | soil metagenome | isolation source: 60 cm saprolite on Douglas fir-dominated hillslope | place: USA:California | collected 2013-09-17 | reverse complement strand
CAGGTGGACGCCGGGTAACCGGTGCAGCCAAGCGGCCCTAATGATCGTACGGCTTGATCTCTGCCACTGCTTCGGCTCGGCTCCTCCGTGCCTGCCCGGAAAATTGAGGTAATTATTCTTCGGCAGTTTGTGAATGCATAATGCTCCCTATACCCCGGTATGGGGCGATTTATTTTCTCATTTGCAGCGCGTATCCTATCTCTTTCCTCACCTCCTCATCACTTTCCGCCAGCAGCGCGTCCTTTAAAGCCCCTATGGCTTGATCTCCGCCTATACGTCCCAGCGCCCAGGCCGCGTGACCGCGTACCAGCGGCTCGTAATCGCTGAGAGCGTTGATGAGCGCCGGTACTGCCAGTGGATCGCCGCTATTGCCAAGCGCTACGCATACATTGCGCAGCAGTCCGCGCCGTTTCGTGCGCCGAATGGGACTTGAGCGGAAGCGTTCCCGGAATTGCTCTTCCGTCAGCGAGAGCAGTGGAATCAGTTCAGGATTGCTGCCTATACCGGCTCTTGGACGGAATTCCTCGCGTCGTCGCACCTGGAGCAGCTGCCCCGCTTCGCCCGCCTCTTTCCTGAAACCCAGGCGTTTCTCTACAACCTTGTTGACCGGGCATACTTGCTGGCAGATGTCGCAGCCAAAGATGAGGTTGCCCATCAATGGGCGCAGTTCAATCGGAATGCTGCCGCGCAGTTCGATGGTGAGGTAAGAGATACAGCGCGTGTTATCCAGTACATACGGGGCAGGAAACGCCTGTGTTGGACAGGCGTGCAGGCAGATTTCACAGCTCCCGCAATTCGCCCTGGTCGGCGTATCGGCGGCCAGGGGGAGATTAGTAACGATCTCCGCCAGGAAGACCCAGGACCCCCAGCCTTTGGTAAGAATGTTGGTGTTTTTACCGTACCAACCCAATCCCGCCCGCTGCGCCACCGCGCGATCCACCATACGCCCGGTATCAACAAAGAGGCGTGTTTCCAGTTCACTGTTGATTTCACCGTGTGCATACTGGCGCAGCCAGAGCGCGAACTGTTGCAGCTTTGGCTTGATGACTTCGTGGTAGTCATCGCCCCAGGCATAGCGCGAAATTCGCCCGCGCGGGCCTTGGGTAGGGGCATTATCTGTCCCTGCATTTTCATCGTCAGGCTGCTCGGTGAGGTAGAACATAGCCAGGGAGATAATGGAGCGTGCATCCGGTAATAATGCATCGGGGTGGCACGAGACGTCAGCGCGCTCCGCTGTGAACCAGGGTAAACCATCCATCAACCCTTGCGCTATGCGTTCTTTGATGACACGCTCCGCTTCGGGAAACGCCTCGGCACTGCTAATGCGTGCCGTATCGAATCCAAGCTCATAGGCGTATTCTTTGATGGTAGCAGTGTTTAACATCAGTTCGTGATATCCCGGTACTCGTTGATAAGCCAGGCCAGGCCAATAAAGAGAATAAGATAGCCAGCCAGTACAAGCAGCGCGTGCAGGTTCGAAAGCTGAATTGAAGCAAATGATGCCAGGAAACTGGCAATCCTGGTCCCGAAGAGATGCTCATTCTGATTTGCCAGCAGAGCTGTAATATTATTGCTAATCAGGTAATCAGGTATAGAGCGCGCGATGTCTGCTGTGATGCCTTTCGACGTGGTGGCGCTGATACTACACACTAGTTTCACCACCGGTTCTGCTACGAAGAACCAGATAAGCGGCCCTGCTATGCCTGCTACTGTCGACCGGCCTAGCGTAGCCAAAAAGAGCGACATCATCGCATACACAAACAGGCAGAACATAGTGCTCAGCAGGTAAAGTAATGCGTACCCCAGCCAGGCGGCGCTGAAAAAGTCAAACGTGGGAGCGATACCTGTAATAAAATTCAGTAGTTGTCCCACCAGGATGCCCACCAGCGTTATCGCAACTACTCCTATGGCAATGCAGGAGATGGCAGCCAGCATTTTAGCAACGAGGAATTGCCAGCGGGCCGGGCCGCGAGTGAATAACAGGCGGATGGTGCCGATGCCATACTCTCCGCCGACTATGGTTCCCACGAGGATGAAAATCAACACCGGGCCAAGTGTCAATGTAAATAAAACGAACACTACGACATATAGCGAGACGGGCAGGCGCAGTAATTGGGAAAAGCTGCTCACCTCCTGCTGTGTTGCCGAACTGCCCAGGAAGATTACTGCCAGCAAAGTGATCAGCAGAAAAGCCATGACTATTGCCAGGACGCCCATGGTACCCAGTACGACCGACATAGCGCGGTTGCGTAACTTGTAGAGTTCCATGCCACTCAGTCGCAGCAGAATGCTTAGATAGTCCTGCCGTCCCATCATAACCGAGTTGGCCTCTGCTGGAGTGCCTGCATCCGGGCGGTCAGGAGGGCTCCCGGTTCCTACAGTTCCGCTGCTCATAACGTGTCTCGCTTTCCACCTGGTATATCCGAATTTTGCCCCGGCCTGCCTGCCAACGCCACCATGCCTGGATGCGCGCCCACATGCGTGGGTGGTGTCGTGAGTTCAAGGAAGACCTCTTCCAGGCTTCCCTCGTATGGATGAAGTTCGGCGGCGAAGAAGCCACTTTGTGCAAGGAGCGCATTGATCTCCGCCGAGCGCACCATGGGCGCATGTATTCTGAGGATGGGCTGGCCTTGCCTGTTCGTTTCTATGTGTATGTCGCTCATCCACCTTGCTCCCCGCTCTTGCGCCTCTTGTAGGATAACGTAAGCCCTCTGTGTCTCTTCAGCCATACCCATACGCACGAGTATCTGTTCTCCTCGCCGGAGCAGTTCGCTGACGTCTCCCTGTTTTATCAGGTTGCCCCTCTGCAAGATTGCGACCCGGTTGCACACCTGCTGCACCTCGTGGAGCACGTGGCTTGAGAGAAAGATGGTCTTGCGCAGTTCCGACAGCCGCCGGATCAACTGGCGAATTTCAATAACGCCCCCAGGGTCCAGCCCGTTAGTCGGCTCGTCTAGCAGCACGAGTTCAGGGTCAGTAAGCAGGGCAGCGGCTATTCCCAGGCGCTGCTTCATGCCAAGCGAGTATTTGCTATATGCGTCCCTTGCCTGGGCGCGCAGTTCGACAATCTCAAGCACCTCGGCGATGCGGCGCTCGTTCGCTCCATTTGAAAGCATGCCCGAGGCAGCAGCGATAACCCGCAGATTATCGACACCAGAGAGGTAAGGATAGAAGACGGGAGTCTCTACAATGGCTCCAATATGATGCAGGATGGCCGGTAATTGATAGGCGTTATCCATGCCGAAGAGAATGGCCCGTCCTGCGGTTGGCCTGATCAGACCGAGTAGCATGCGAATGGTTGTCGTTTTACCGGAGCCGTTGGGCCCGAGAAAACCAAAAACATCGCCTCGCATCACCTGCAGGTGCAGATCATTGACGGCTACTAAATTACCGAAGGCTTTGGTAAGCCTGCTCGTACTGATAATAACGTTATCCTCTTGTTGAGGGTAGATATCTTGCACTGCCTCTGCTCCTTACCTGTCAGACTATGTTCCGCTCATGCCTCCTGACAGCAGGCATCTTAATTTGCGTAGTTTCATTCTAGCACCGGTGTCCACAAATTGCATCTTTGCACGGCTCTTAAAATATGAACGTCCCCGTTGCCCTTACTCGACAGACATAGGCGCATATGCTAGACTGTTGCAATATCACCCGTTCTTTCTCGCTAAAGAGGAAGAAAATCGCCCGGACATAATTTTGGAAGGCAGGAATACTCATGGAAGCAGCGCTTCAAGGCCCGGCAGGCCGCACCGCCCTGGGGACAGGAGTAGTAACTCTTGGGCGTGCTCCTGATAACCAGCTTGTGATCAACGATTCTAAAGCCTCGTCCCATCATGCCGAAATTAGCCAGGCAAGCGATGGCCAGAACTACTATATTATTGACCTTGGCAGCACGAACGGCACCTTCGTTAACGGACAGCGTATTGATCAGAACGTTGCACGTTCGCTCAATGCCGGTGATACGGTACGTATAGGCGACACGACATTCACCTACGAGGTAAGTGGCGCATCCCACGTAGCGCCCACTATCTATGCCACTTCCAGCCAGGGGGATGCCCCCGGCTATCAGCCCACAGTGGCGGCAGCGCCGCCTTCGTTCGCCGATTATGGCGCAAATGTGCCGCAGCAAGCATATCAGCCTCCACCGCCTGCCTATACGCCATATCCTCCTCCACAACAACCGTACGCACCACCTCAGACGCCGTACGCGCCGCTCGCCTATGGGCAGCCGGGGATACCCGGCTATGCCCCACCCGCGCATCCCCGCAAGAAGAGCCGGCGCGGACTCTGGATTACCCTGGCAGTTATCCTCGCTGTGCTGGTAGTTGCCTGTGGCGCCATCGTCTTCCTCGGTCGTTCCACGCCCTCCAAGACCCTCGATGCATTCTGCAGTGCCATTAAAAGCCAGGATTACCAGACGGCCTATAACCAGTTATCTCAGTTCCGCCAAACCAGGATTAAAGAGCAGGATTTCGCCAGCCTGTTTTCCCATTTCAGTTCATGTACCTATAGCGCTATTAGCGAGTCCGATCCGCAAGCTACAGCCCCTATGACGTTTTTTGGCACTGCCGGAGGCTCATTGAATGGCCAGGCTGACCTGGTTCAGGAAAACAGGACTACCTGGAAAATCGACGCTATCCGTTTTGCAGCGCAATAATATGCCCAGGATATCGAAACGCTTCACGTAACGTTTTTGTAACGTTCCGCGCTGTATACTGAGACCGAATGGACGGAACCTCATGGATGTGGTACACTCAACCCATTAGCCTGAGCTATAGAATCATTTGTCAACTTTCACCTGTCACCTTTTTTTTCAGCAGGAGGGCACTTATGGAAGCAGTGCTTCAAGGCCCGGCAGGCCGCACCACCCTTGGGACGGGGTTAGTAACTCTTGGGCGAGCCCCGGACAACCAGCTTGTAATCAACGATTCTAAAGCCTCGTCCCATCATGCCGAAATACGTTTCGTAGGCCAGGACTATACTATCACCGACCTGGGCAGCACCAATGGCACGTTCGTCAATGAGCAGCGACTTGAGCGCAATGTACCGCGCTCGCTTCATGCTGGGGATAACATCCGCATTGGTGATACGCTGCTTACATACGAAGTGACAGGTGCGATGGCAGGGGCACCTACCGATTCGGGGAGCAGTTTTCAGTATCAGCCTACCCTTCCGGCAAGGCCACCTGAGCATACAGCCTATGGAGCTGGAGCACAGCAGGAATATCCACCTCCCCAGCAGAGCTATACGCCCGCGCCCCCGTCATATGGATCATCGCCCCAGCAGGGCTATGCGCCCCCGCAGCAGTATGGATCGCCAGCGCCGCAACAGCCCTATACGCCGCCACCTTACGCACCTGCGCCGCAGTACGGAGCATCACCCCAGCAGGGCTATATGCCTCCGCCTCCGGTGCCATCGTACACACCCCCGGCGCCCGCATACCAATATGCGCCCCCGGCGCAGCCCTATGGCGCGCAGGCAAGCCCGGGTGTAATGCCTTCCTATCCCCAGCAGCCCTTCACGCCTCCTCCAGCACAGAAGAACGTGGTTGTCGTTATCCTGGCCGGAGCAGGAGCTGGCCTCGTCTACTTCCTTACCCGGCCCCAGCCGGTAATAAACGTGACCAGTAACTATAAAGTCGGGACGGTTCCGGCAGGCTCGACTAGCACGGCCTTCCATGTCAGCGGCCAGAAATTTTCGGGCAACTCGGCTATCACCTTCCTGCTTGATGGTACACCTGTCCCTGGTGGCTCAAGCGCGCAGAGCGATGCGAACGGCAATGTCAAGGCAGACCTGACGATTACCAATGGTTGGTCCGTGGGCAGCCACACCCTGACCGCTAGAGATGCCGGTAACTACACGACTAACACCGGCATTGCTGTGACAATTGTGCCACAAGGCCAGGCTCACACCCCCGGCCCTAATGGTGCCCCGCCCGATGATATGAGCTTTACGGTCCAAACCAGTGTCCAGCAGCAGGATGCCGTGACCGGGAAGCAGCAAACTCCTTTCTCGGAAACACTGCAGATCACCAGCAATCCTAATGGCGGAACCGTCTGCCGCTCAGCTGATAATGGTCAGCCCCAGCTACTGACCGGCAACTCAGGTAATGGCGTCACCTATCGCGAGACCGTTGTATGGACCTGCAGCGGCAGCTACAAAGGTGGCAAGCTTACCTATACCGAGACAACCAGCAGCGATAAAATAGACTTCTCCGATGGCGTCTCCTGCACGGCGCACACACCCTATGTGAACCAGCACCTGGATGGCACCTTCACAAACAATAATACCGTCAGTGGCTCTTATACCTCCGACGGCATTATAGCCGATTGCACAGGCGGGCTCGGTACCCAGAAGTTCGATGCTAGCAAAGGCACCTGGACCGGCAACGTATAACTCTTCACCTGAGACCTGCGGCCTCATTATTCAGAAACGATAATGAGGCCGCAGGCACCCTGCCTGGGGGGCAGGTATCCCGATGATGAACTTTCACAAGCAAGATCGGGAATGGATTGTCACCCTGAGCGCAGCGAAGGGTCTCTCTCGATGGGCACAGAGATGCTTCCCCTTCGCTACGCTCAGGGCTTCGGCTCACTCGCTCAGCATGACAGGACCGACTTTGGTCGTTAAAATTCATTATCGTGGGACCTCGATTTCCCATTCTTTCTCCTCTTGCATCGAAGCGGCGGCAGCAGGACGTGGTCGCGACAAACCTCTACTGGATACAACTATATTCTATGCCTCCGGAGACGCTCTATTCGCTGTCGCAACGTAAAAACCCAGGGTTTCAGGGTGACACTATACTGGTATGGGAATACGTAACAGGGCATTAGTGTGACGAGGAGGATGATGTGAGAAGGGTACTGTTTTTACTCTGTGTATTGATACTTGCGAGCCTGCTGGCGTCGTGTAGTAGCACATCCTCTACATTGACGGCCTCTGCCAGGGCGACAATGGCTGCCAGCTTGCCCAGGGCTCCAGTCACGCCGCTTGTAGGCGTATATGCAACGACCATTACTAAAAGTGATGTAGCCTCGAGCCGCGAACTCAGCGGCGAAATTGGGACCTGGCTCATCACCTTCCAGGTCAGCGGAACGTATGTAGGTCTCCTGGGCAATGATCCGCCTATTATGGGGCAGTATACCATGACGCAAGATCAGGTTATATTGAAAAACTTTGTATGCATACAAAGTGCCGGTCCAGCTGCAGAAACAGGCACCTACACCTGGACGCTCAAAGGGAATACGCTGACGCTAAAAGTAGTCAGTGACCTGTGTCCTTATCGCAAACTGGTTGCTACAGCACATCCTCTGCTCAAGCGAGGTTAGCTCAGAGGAAATCCAACTGGCAAATTCCATCGATCCATATCTCTCCTATGACAGAGAAGCACCTGGTGCTGAGCGTCGAAGATAATAGCGAAGGCTCCAACCGTGAACATGTTGCCTCTCCCTGAATGTATTTCCCCAGAGTTTACCAACATTCTTTGTCTCAGTCTAGACAAGTTGATCTATTATTATCTATTGTAAGGAGTGACACCCTGGTTTACTACCACCTTTCATTAGAGATTACACGCGGCCTGGTAGTGGGCCACGGACCAAAGGCCAGTGCTGTCCCCGTACCTCAGGATAGGCAGCAGTGCGAACGAAAGCGGAATAATATCGCATAATCGCATGTTATAAAGAGATGACCACTCTAACAAAATGTTAGCGGGCAAGAGACCGAACCAACGAGCCTGGTGAAGCCTAAGCTCAGCATTCCTTGACAAATAAAAAACATAGATGGTAATCTTTTTATAGTAATTTTTGGATACTAAGTTGATTGATTTAGTCAACATCACGAAAGGTGATGAAACATGGGTGATGCATCCCGCGAGATTATGCGCCTGGCGCGGCGGCAAGTGCCGGAATGGACGCCAGCGCAGGTGAATGATGTCCTGGCACACCAGCACGAGATCGGCCCGGGCGATCAAGAAATCGTCGTTGTAGATGTACGCGAGAAGCACGAGTGGAACGAAGGTCATATCCCCGGTGCGCTTCACGTGCCCCGTGGTTTCCTCGAGTTGCAGATAGAAGAGGCCGTACCCGATACTTCGAAGACCGTAGTTCTTTACTGCGCCGGCGGCGTGCGCTCCCTTATTGCCGGGACCACTCTGCAGCAGATGGGCTACAAAGATGTGATTTCCATGTCGGGCGGCTTTGGCCAGTGGAAGGCCAACGGCTACTCGTTCGTCCAACCCCGCATCTTGAGCGAGGCGCAGGCGAAACGCTACAGCCGCCACCTGCTGGTGCCGGAAGTGGGGGAGCGCGGCCAGTTCAAACTGCTCGACTCGCGTGTCCTGCTGATTGGCGCCGGTGGCCTGGGGTCTCCCGCGGCATTTTACCTGGCCGCCGCCGGTGTTGGAACGATTGGTATTATCGACGCTGACGTGGTAGAAGAGAGTAACCTACAGCGCCAGATTATACATAACACAAAGCGCATCGGGCAGTACAAAGCCGAGTCAGCGCGCGAGACAATCGAAGCCCTGAACCCCGATGTGAAGGTCATTACCTATATTGAGCGCCTGGATGAGACCAATGTTGCGCGCATCATTGCGGGCTATGATGTAATCATCGATGGCACCGACAACTTCCCCACGCGCTACCTGCTCAACGATGCTGCGATCATGGCCAACAAACCCGTCGTGCATGGCAGCGTCTTCCGTTTCGAAGGACAGCTGACGATCTTCAAGCCCAACGAAGGACCGTGCTATCGCTGTCTCTATCCTGAGCCGCCGCCGCCAGCGCTGGCGCCAAGCTGCGCCGAGGCAGGTGTGCTGGGAGTACTCCCCGGCATTATCGGACTGCTGCAGGCGACGGAGACGATCAAACTGCTGCTGGGTATCGGTGAGCCGTTGGTTGGTCGCATGATGACATACGACGCCCTGGCGGGTGAATTCAATGAGTTGCGCCTCTACCGCGACCCCGAGTGCCCGGCCTGCGGCGAGCACGCGCACCCGGAGAACCTGCCCACCTACGCCGAAGTCTGCGCATTGTAGGGGCGTGATACTGTCATGCTGAGCGAAGCGAAGCAACTCTCTGCCCGTCGCGAGAGACCCTTCGCTCCGCTCAGGGTGACAACACTTTACTGATGTTGGGTGGGAAAGTTCAATTTCACACGTGATTTTAAGGAGTATATTATGGCAACTGTTCGTCTCGCACCCGTTCTGCGTTCCTCCATTGGCGGCTCTAAGCAAGTGAGCGCCGAAGGAAGCAATCTGAGCGAGGTACTGGCCGATCTCTATAAACGTTTTCCAGCCTTGAAGGATCAGATCCAGCCAGAAGGCGACCTCAGCCGCTTCGTCAATGTCTACATCAACGACCAGGATGCGCGCTTCTTGCAGGGCCTGGAGACAAGCGTTGGCCCCAGCGATACTATTCAGTTATTGCCTGCAATGGCGGGCGGCCAATAAGGCAATAAGAGGATTCCTATGCGCTACAGCAGCATACTGGACACAATAGGTAACACGCCGCTGGTGGAGCTGAAGAGCTTCAGCCCGCGCCCGGGCGTGCAGATATTCGCCAAACTGGAGGGGGCCAACCCTTCTGGCAGCATCAAGGATCGCATCGCCAGGAAGATGATCGAGGAGGCCGAGGCGAGTGGAAAGCTCACACACGATTCTATCCTCCTGGAGCCGACCAGTGGCAATACAGGTATCGCGCTGGCGATGATTGCCCGCGTGAAGGGCTACCAGTTCACGGCGGTAATGCCTGACAATGTGACACGGGAGCGGCGCCAGATGCTCGAACTCTACGGCGCGCAGATCATCTTCTCTGACGGCAAGCTGGGGAGCAATGGCGCGGTGAAGCTGGCGCAGGAACTGGCACAGAACGATGAGCGCTACTTCATGCTCTACCAGTATGGCAACGAAGCGAACCCGCGCGCTCACTATGAAGGTACAGCCGTGGAGATCATCGAGGACCTGCCGGACCTGGATGTGTTTGTTGCCGGATTGGGTACAGGCGGCACGCTGACGGGCAACGCGCGGCGCTTGAAAGAATATAATCCCGCCATTAAGGTCATTGCCGCCGAACCGCTCCAAGGCGATGGGGTACAGGGCCTGCGTAGTCTCGCAGATGGCTTTGTGCCGCCGGTGCTGGATCAATCACTGCTCGATGCGAAGATCCTGGTAGCGGGCGTGGATGCCATACGCCGGACGCGCCAGTTGAAGGACCAGGAGGGCATTTTTGCCGGTCCATCATGTGGAGCGGTGCTGCACGCGGCGCTGCGCGTGGCGGCAAGCATGGAACACGGCAAGATCGTCGTGATCCTCGCTGATGGAGGCTGGAAGTACCTGAGCGAAGATCTGTGGACACGCGAGTTAGCTGAACTTGAGGACGATTTAGAGGCGAAACTGTTATGGTGACCGGCGCGAGTTTTGTTGTGCGTATCCCTGCGGCAATGTACGAGGAGATGGTCGCACACATTGTTGCAGGCTATCCCAACGAGGCCTGCGGTTTGCTGGGAAGCAAGGATGGACAGGTAGTCAAGAACTACCCGACCGCCAACGCTGCCGAACACAAAGATGATTTCTCCGAGATTGACGCGCAGGACCTGCTGCGCATCTACCTGGACATCGAGGAGTACGATGGCGAGATGTATTCGTACTACCACTCACACCCCAAATCCGAAGCCTACCCCTCCCGTCGCGACATCGAGTGGGCCAAACGCAACCAGCTCTACTACATTATTTTCTCCCACCGGTATTACCCTGAGCCCCCTTATGCCAGGGTATTTTTGATTCAAGATGATGACACGGTGGTTGAAGGGAAGATAGAGATAATATAATCTCGCTCAGAATAGTACACAGGTTCGGCGCAAAAGGCGCGGAAAGAAATTTGGCGTTGACATTTATACTGAAGAAGCAGGCAATGATTCACAACTTGCCAGTAGAAACCCTTAAGACTGAGAAAGAGAGGTCCATCATGGAGGCATTTGATGCGGTCCGCACCGTCCTGGCAGTCCGCCAATATCAAGATAAGCCGGTTCCTGAGCCAATTGTCCATCAAATCGTCGAAGCGGGACACTTGACTGCGAGTGGTGCGAATGGGCAACCCTGGCATTTCATCATCGTAGAGGACAAGGAGACACTGCGCCAGCTCGGCGCACTCGCACAGACCGGTCACTATATCGCGCAGGCTCCCCTGGCGATTGTGGTTGGCATGGAGCACACCCCCTTTGCGATCTCCGATGCGAGTCGAGCCATCCAATCCATGATCCTGACCGCGTGGGCACAAGGCATCGGCTCAAACTGGACAGGCTTCGCTAATCTCAAACAGATTAATCCTGTGCTGGGTATTCCCGAAGAGATCGAGATCCTTGCGATCCTTCCTTTTGGCTACCCCGTCGCAGCGATCGGCAAGGGCCAGAAGAAGCGGAAGCCTTTGCGTGAAGTCGCTCACCGTGAACGCTGGAACCAACCGTTCGCCTAAGCCGCCGAGAAGGCCAGCGAATAAGTCCAGCCGAACAGGCAACGATAAGAGAAATTGGGGAGGCGCTCGATGTAACGCCTTCTTTCGTCGGCTGACAGCAAAGCCTCTTGTCTTATAGTGTGGTTGAAGGCGACCCGGCAGGGGGTCGCCCCTATTATTGTGTCTTCTGAAGAGACGTGGTTTGTTACGCCTTATGCCTGCCCGACGTCTGGTGTGCTGCCCGGAGTCTCGGTCTGACCTGTGTTATAGATCATGTCGGAAAGTTCCTTGCGTGAGCGGTCCAGGAAGTCACGCAGTTGGGATAAGCGCTCGCGGTTGTCAACAGCCGTGCGGCTGGCAATAGCGAAGAGCCGCGCCACCTCCGCCGCCTCGCTGGTCAGCGCCTGGAACTCCGGCGAGCCCCAGTGCCATCTAAAGGCTCCGGGACCCTGGGGGCCGAAGAATCCATGCCCGCCAAAGAAATGCGGTCCACGCGGGCCGCCCCAGTCGTGCTCCATCCAGGGTGGGGTCCAGCCTTCCCAATCGTCGCGATGCCCATGTCGTCTGCCAAATCTGCCAAACATTGTCAATCGTTCTCCTTTCGGTTCTCTTCTCTTCTGTTTTGTAACGTGGATGCGAAACGTTGCGATATATCGTTTCTACTTTCTGGACCAATGCGATATATCGTTATATACCATATACGATGAAGTAAATTGGAGGTTGCAGAGAGAAATCAGGATTATGTCAAGCTACAGATAATCACGGCGGCCAGGATGAGCGCACCGCCCAGAACCTGGAGCGGGCTGATCGTCTCCCCAAGCACAAGCGTAGCCAGGACGACACTCACAATGGGCTCGAATGTTGACAAGGTGGAAGCCCTGGTAGGGCCAAGCCGCTCAAGCCCTGCGAAGAAGGTGCCAATGGGTAAGACCGTTGAGACAAGGGCAATAGCGACAATAGTAATCCAGCCGTAGGAAGCCTGGGGAAAGATGGGGCCGCGAACAGCAACAATGCCGGCATACACAGCGGCTGCCGAGAGCATAATCGTGGTCGACGATGCAATAGCGTTCGTGTGCGCCGTGATACGGCTTCCGGCGAGGATGTAGATGGAATAGATCACAGCTGACGCGATGGCCAGTACGACACCAAGCAGTCGCCCGCTTCCCGTTGGCTCAACCGTCAGAGCAGTGCCCA
>WNFM01283211.1_pt1 | contig 12641 bp, 10 predicted proteins | sample 5400271 | NCBI WGS metagenome assembly WNFM01 (sample SAMN13153352, study PRJNA577476) | soil metagenome | isolation source: 60 cm saprolite on Douglas fir-dominated hillslope | place: USA:California | collected 2013-09-17 | reverse complement strand
ATAGTCTCGGCGTCGCGAGCTTGCTCGCTGAAAACGGCACGCCGTTCGTATTTCTGACCGGCATGCGCGTTGATGACGTGCACGCCAAACAATTTCCGCAAGCGCCAGTGATTGAAAAGCCATACGACGCCGCTGCGCTGTTGGACGCGGTGCGCCGCGCGCTTGCCAACGGCTAAGTCAGAAACGCGCGGCGCTCAAACCGCTTGGGCGGTCAAGCCGCCGTCTGCCACTGCGCCATCGCGTCTCTGGCTGATTTTTTCAGGCGCACTTTGTTGTCGATCTTGTCGACCCAATCGAGCGGGATGACATGATGCTCGCCACCCGACTTCGGAATGCTCGCCACCCGACTTCGGATCGCTCTTGGGCAGGACGATTTTGTTGGCGTCTTTCGTGCAGTCGACCGTGCCGACGTGTGCGCCATCGGACCCGCAGACCTCCATGTGTTTCCCTGATTTGCTGGGCCTGGACCATCTCGCATCTCCTGTTCGGTAAGCTAACCTGGGCAGCAAGCGGCTGGTTCCTTTCCGGTTTTTCACGCGAATGGCCGTTCGCCGGTTGACCCTTTCGCCTCTTTCGTGTCTGGTCCGGACCGCCGATTCGAGCAAAAACGAGCGCTACAACGCCCGCGAGGCGGAGATCCGCTGGCAAAAGGCCTGGTCGGAGCGCGGCATCTTCGCGACAAAAAACGACGATCCGCGTCCGAAATACTACGTGCTGGAGATGTTCCCCTATCCATCGGGCCGCATCCACATGGGGCACGTGCGCAACTACACCATGGGCGACGTGGTGGCGCGCTTCAAACGCGCCATGGGCAATGCCGTGCTCCACCCCATGGGCTGGGACGCCTTCGGCATGCCGGCCGAGAACGCGGCCATCGACCGCAAGGTGCACCCGAAGGCGTGGACCTACGACAACATCGCCGCGATGAAGACGCAGCTCCAGTCGATGGGGCTCTCGCTTGACTGGGCGCGTGAGATCGCAACCTGCGATCCCGCTTACTACAAGCATCAGCAAAAAATGTTTCTCGACTTTCTCAAAGCAGGACTGGTCGAGCGCAAACAATCGAAAGTGAACTGGGACCCGGTCGATCAGACCGTGCTTGCGAACGAGCAGGTGATCGATGGCCGCGGCTGGCGCTCGGGCGCAGTGGTCGAACAACGCGAATTGATACAGTGGTTCTTCAAGATCAGCGACTATTCGGAAGACCTGTTGAAGGCGCTCGACACGCTCGATCGCTGGCCGGACAAAGTGCGGTTGATGCAGAAGAACTGGATCGGCCGATCTGAAGGCCTGCTGTTGCGCTTCGCGCTCGATCCATCAACGGCTCCTAACAAAGAAAGCGAGCTTGAAATTTTCACGACACGGCCGGACACCTTGTTCGGCGCCAAGTTCATGGCGCTGTCACCGGACCATCCGCTCGCGCAGGCAGCTGCCGCGAAAAATCCCAAGCTTGCCGATTTCATCGAGCAATGCCACCACATGGGCACTTCGCAGGCGGCGATCGACACCGCCGAAAAACTCGGCTTCGATACCGGCATCAAGGCCGTGCATCCGTTCGATGCAAACTGGAAATTACCGGTCTATGTTGCCAACTTCATTTTGATGGACTACGGCACTGGCGCCATATTCGGCTGCCCGGCGCACGACCAGCGCGATCTCGACTTCGTCAACAAATATGGGCTAGGCAACACGCCGGTTGTTTGCCCACCGGGTCAGGACCCGAAAACATTCGTGATCACCGACGTCGCGTATGACGGCGACGGCTGCATGATTAATTCGCGGTTTCTCGATGGCATGACGATCGAGCAAGCCAAGGAAGAGGTCGCCAGGCGCCTAGAAAAAGGCACGCGCGGCAACAGGCCGATCGCGCAACGGCAGGTCAACTATCGCCTGCGGGACTGGGGTATTTCGCGCCAACGATATTGGGGCTGCCCGATCCCGATCATCCATTGTGCGAAGTGCGGCGTCGTCCCGGTACCGGAAAAAGACCTGCCGGTGACGTTGCCGGAGGATGTCACGTTCGACAGACCGGGCAATCCGCTCGACCACCATCCAACCTGGAAGAACGTGAAATGCCCGACGTGCAACGGGCCGGCGCGGCGCGAAACCGACACGATGGACACCTTCGTCGATTCATCGTGGTACTTCGCGCGCTTCACCGATCCGTGGATCAAGACGGCGCCCACCGACCGAAAAATGGTCGATGAATGGCTACCGGTCGATCAGTACATCGGCGGCATCGAGCACGCGATTTTGCATTTGCTGTATTCGCGTTTCTTCACGCGCGCGATGCATAAGACCGGACACGCCGGCATGGACGAGCCTTTTGCCGGACTTTTTACACAAGGCATGGTGGTTCACGAAACCTATCGGGCAAAGGACGGCGACTGGGTCGAGCCTGCCAACGTCAAGATCGAAGGGATGGGCGACGCGCGGCGCGCCATGCTGGCGTCGACCGGCGAGCCAATCGAGATCGGCTCGATCGAGAAAATGTCGAAGTCGAAGAAGAACACGATCGATCCCGACGACATCATCGCCGCTTACGGCGCCGATACCGCGCGCTGGTTTATGTTGTCCGACTCGCCACCCGAACGCGACGTGATCTGGACCGAGGAAGGCGTGCAAGGCGCCTGGCGTTTCGTGCAGCGGCTGTGGCGGCTCGTCGGCGAAATCGCGGGTATCGATGCACCTGCGGCGCGGCCTTCAGCTTTCGGCGAACAGGCTCTTGCGGTGCGCAAGGCCGCTCATCGCGCCCTCGCTCACGTTTCCGACGATATCGATAAACTGCGCTTCAACCGCTGCGTCGCTCATATCTATGAATTCGCCAATGCGCTCGGTGATGCCATCGGCGATATCGAAACCGCACCGTCCGGCGATTTGGCCTGGGCCTTGCGCGAAGCCGGCGACATCCTTGTGCAGCTTTTCCATCCAATGATGCCACACCTTGCCGAGGAGTGCTGGGCGGTGCTTGGGCACAAGAGCCTCGTTGCCACCGAGGCCTGGCCGCGGGTCGAGCCCGATCTGCTGGTGGAAAGCACCATCACCCTGCCGGTCCAGATCAACGGGAAAAAGCGGGCCGATGTGACGGTGGCCCGTGACGCCGGAAATGCCGATATAGAGGCTGCCGTTCTTGCTCTCGATGCGGTAAAAAAGGCCCTGGAAGGCAAAAGCCCGAAAAAGGTCATTGTCGTCCCGCAGAGGATCGTCAATGTCGTGGTCTGATATGACGCGCTTTGCCAGGTTTTTCGGTGTTTTGGCGCTCGCCGGCCTCACCGCCGGCTGTTTCCAGCCGCTCTATGGCGAGCATACGACGACCACGGGCAGCGCCAGTCTTCCCGCGCAAATGAGCGCCGTCGACGTTGCGCCGATCGATGCCCCCGGCGGCAGCAGGCTTAGCCGCGTGACCGTCGGCGTGCGCAACGAACTTATTTATGATCTCACCGGCGGCAGCGGGGGTATCTCCCCGACCCACCGGCTAGCCGTGAAGCTCACAGCCACGCAACTTCAGATCATCGTCGACATCAATACCGCCCGGCCCGACATTAACAATTACGGCATCGACGGGACCTATACGCTGACAGAGCTCGCGACTGGAAAAATTGTCGTCAGAGGCCAAACTTTTGCGCGGGTCTCTTACAACATTCCGGGCCAGGAACAGCGATTTGCGGGTGAGCGCGGCCTGCGCGACGCCGAAAACCGCGCCGCCAAAGAGCTTGCTGAAAATATTCGCTCGCGGCTTGCCTCATATTTCGTGGCGGGTACGTAACGGGGCAGTCGTCCCCGCGAAGGCGGGGACCCATACTCCGTGCCTTCTCGATAGACTGCGGCGTATGGGTCCCGGCCCTCGCTAACGCTCGGCCGGGACGACAACGGAAAAACCTCATGACCGCCATCAAAGCCTCCGACGTCGATCGTTTCATCGCGCAGCCGGATCCCGCACAGCCGATCGTCCTCGTGTTCGGCCCCGACGCCGGCCTGGTGCGCGAGCGCGTCGATGCGTTGGTGCGCGCATCCGTCGACGACCCGAGTGACCCGTTCGCGCTGGCCCGCATCGAGGGCGATGAGCTCGCGGGAAATCCAGCGCGGCTTGTGGAAGAAGCGCATACGATTCCGCTCTTCGGCGGCCGGCGCGCCGTTCTGGTCAAAGCGGGCGGGCGCAATATCGCCTCCGCAGTCGAACCCGTCATCGCTTCGCCGTCGAACGATTGCCGTGTGATTATTGAGGCCGGCAACCTGAACAAAAGTGCGCCGTTACGCGCGCTTTGCGAGAAAGCGAAGGTTGCAGCCGCGCTGCCATGCTACGCCGACAATGAACGCGCGCTTGCCCAACTGATCGACGAGGAAATGCGCGCAGCAAACCTCACCATTGCGCAAGACGCGCGCGCCACTTTGGTGGCATTGCTGGGGGGCGATCGTCTCGCGTCGCGCAACGAAATCCGAAAACTTGCCCTTTATGCGCAAGGACAAAAAAACGTCGAACTGGCCGACGTGATGGCGGTCGTCGCCGACGCATCGCAGGTTGCGCTCGACGGCGTCGTCGATGCTGTTTTTGCCGGACGAACCGGCGAGGTCGATAGCGAATTTGGCAAGGCGCGTGCCGGCGGGTCATCACCGGCGGCAATCGTCTCGGCGGCGATCCGGCAGGTTGCCAATTTGCACAAGATGAAGCTGGCAATCGAAAGCGGCGACTCGATCGAATTCGTCATGAAGCGAGCGGGACCGCCTGTCCATTTTAGCCGCGAGCGCCACGTCGGCGAAGCGCTGCGCAGCTGGACGCCCCCAAGACTGCTCCGGACCATGGAGCAATTGGCCGAGGCTTCGCTCGAGATGCGGCGCAATGCGCCACTGGCGGAAGCCATTGCTCAACGCACGCTGCTGTCGATCGCAGTCATGGCCCGGAAACAGGCCTGATTCCTGGGCCCCGTGCCACTCTGCTGAGATCGAATTACTTACACGTCCCCAATCCGAAATAAGCTCTTTAGAAGTGATCAATGCTTTTCCGTTAAGCATTTTAGGATGAGCGTGTTTCCCGATCTCACGACATCCGTCGGCAAATTGCAGACCCACGAGGCCCGGCGAGATCTGTATCGATCGCAACAGGCGCGCCTGGATTTTTGGCGCGCGGCAGTCGTGTCGTCGTTTTTCATCGTCGTGGCGGGAGCGAGCCTGTTCCTCGGCGCGGTGATCGTGGTCGGCACCATCCGCGGCGCCGGCACCGCGAACGAGCTGACAGCCGATGGACGCACGGGCCGCATTGCCCGCACGCTGCCCGACGGTACGCTTTGCCACTTCATTGTCTTCGACAACAAAACCGCACAGGCCGTCGAAGATCGGATCGGCCGCTGCGACGAAGGCAAACCCAAGCCCAAACCGGTAGCCGCCCCGGCGTTCAAGTGGGGCGGAGGATAACCTTCGTCACGCATCCGCTTTACAGATTGAGCTGATAGCTGTGCGGCACCCACCGGTAGCCGCCCTGCCCTTTCTCCACATAGCCGATGCCGGGAAACGGCATATGAAAGCTGGCAAAAAACAGCCTGTCGGTCGCGAGCATGTCCAGGATGCGTTTGCGCGTGGCCACGGCCTTGTCCTTGTCGTCATCCATCTCGAAGTGCCATTCGGGGCGCTGCACCGCCATGACGTATTGGGTGAAGCTGTCGGCGGTAATCACGAAGCGCTTGCCGTTGCTTTCGATATGAAACGCGAGCAAGCCGGGCGAATGCCCGGCGGCGTCGACCGCGGTGATGCCCGGCACGACCTCGTCGCCCGGCTTGATGAAAGTTGAACGCTCCGCCAGCGGCAGGCAAATCTTCACGAACAGCTCGCGGTTGAACTTGCGCGCCTCACGCACGTTCTCGCCGCGCTTCCAGAAGTCGAACTCAGCAGTGCCGAAGACGTAGCGTGCATTCTTGAAAACCGGCTTTCCGCCCTCGGTCAGCCCACCGATGTGATCGGGATGGCCGTGCGTAAGAACAATAACGTCGATGTCCTCGGGCCTGTAGCCCGCGGCCGCCAGCCGGCCCGCTGTCTGCCCCGGCGGAAGCCGCTTGCTGAGCTGTTCATATTCGCGCGGCAGCGCGCCATTGCCGGTATCGAACAGGACCAGTTGCTTGCCCGTATTCACGAGTGTCGGAATATTGGGATGTTCGAAGCGCTGCGTGTCGATGTTATTGGCGCGTGCGAGCGCGTGCACCTCATCGACCGAGGCATTGGCACCATAGTGCGGATGCAGCCCCTCACGGATCGCCTTGGCATCCAGAACGGTGGCGACTTCGAAGCCGCCAAGCTTGAAGCGGTAGATCGTCGGCTGCAATTCGCCTTGAAGTGAAGCCAGCACCTGGTCCTCCCGGATCGTTTTCGCCTGGAGGGGATACTTAGCAGCTGGGACCGGGCACGATCCAGCGGGGATAGCGCGACGATGCGGCGGCCTTCCTGTCGGCGCTTGTCCGCTTTATGGTGGTGGCCGCAAGGGTGCGAGGCTTTGGGGGATCGTCATGGCTCGAAAAAAGCGCAAGTCCAGTACCGGCAAGCGAAAGAAAAAATCCAAAGCCACTGCCAAAAAAAGAAAGCTCCGCAGCCGTCGGCCGCGAAGCCTGGGAGAAAAAGTGTCGAACGCCTATCGTACCGTGGTCGACACCATTAAAGGCACCGACCGGCTGCGCAATAAGATGGAACCGACGGGGACTTCAGAAACGGAGTAGAGCAGCCGGCCGCACGCTGCGCCAAACGCGCCTCGCCGCATTTGGGGTTTTTTCCTTGCCCGATCGCGACTATTGCGCGTTTGACCGGCTGTCGAGGACCTGGCGGATTTTTCTCGCCAGAGTGCGCTCGATCAACGGCTTTGGGATGAGTTCGGTACCGGCATCCAAACGGCCGTGGTGAACGATGGCGTTGCGCGAATAACCAGTCATAAAAATAATCTTTGTTTCGGGACGCCGGCGCTCGACCTCGTCGGCAAGCTCACGTCCGTTCTTGCCCGGTAGCACGACGTCCGTGAGCAGCAAATCGAATTCCTTTTCCGCATCGAGCAGGCGCAGCGCGGCGGCCGAATCCTTTGCCTCGATGATCTGGTAGTTCAAATCTCTCAATATCTCGGCTGCATATTGCCGAACCCCGTCATCGTCCTCGACGATCAGGATCGTCTCACCCTGACCGCGTTCGGATCCTTCGCTGCCGTCGCCGGAAATGTCGGCCTCATCGCCTTCCCGGCGCGGCAGATAGAGCTTGATCGTGGTGCCCTCGCCGGGCTCGCTGTAAATTTTGATGTGTCCGCCGGACTGTTTCATGAAGCCGTAAACCTGGCTCAATCCCAAACCGGTGCCTTTTCCGGCTTCCTTGGTCGTGAAAAACGGTTCGAATGCATGCTCGATCGTTTCGCGCGACATCCCCCCGCCGCTGTCGGTGACAGCAACAAGAACATACTGGCCGGGCTGAATACCTTCGTGGTGACGGCAATATTCGTCATCGAGATAGGCGTTACTGATTTCGATCGTCAGCTTGCCGCCTTCGGGCATGGCGTCGCGCGCGTTCAAGGCAAGATTGAGCAGTGCCGACTCCAGCTCCGAGGCGTCCGCTTCGACTGTCCAGAGGCCGGCACCGCTGACCGTTTCGAGTTCGATATTTTCGCCAAGCGTGCGTGTGAGCAGATCGGAAATGCTGACGATCAGTTTATTGATGTCGAGCACGCGCGGATTGAGTGGTTGCCGGCGCGAAAATGCCAGCAGCCGCTGGGTCAATTGTGCCGCGCGCTCCGCCCCCACAAGCGCATTGTTGAGGGCCCGTTCCGCGCGCGCTTCGACCACCCCACGTTTTGCAATGCCGAGATTGCCGATGATAATCGTAAGAAGATTGTTGAAGTCGTGCGCGACGCCGCCGGTCAATTGTCCGACCGCCTCCATCTTTTGCGATTGCCGGAGGGCTTGTTCGGCCAGGTCGCGCTGCTCGGCTTCTGCGTAAAACGCCTGCGTTCGCCGCATGGTCAGCAAAACAAGCATGAAGACAACGAGCATCGCCGGCACCCCAAAGATCAAACGGGTGGCCATCAGGCGGAGCCAGCCGGCGTAAACGGCGTCGGTCCTGATTCCGTCGGACACGTATAAATCGGCGTATCCGAGCTTGCGATAGGCGATTCGCCGTTTGACGCCGTCGACCGAATTGTTGCTGGTAACAATGCCGCCCTCGGGATGATTGGCGACATTGAGCATAAATCTGCTAATGGGCTCAAAATGCGTGACATCTCCGGGCGAACTCGGGTGACGCGCGAGAATTGCACCGTCGCTTTTGGCCAGCGAGAAACTTGCAGCGCTATCGTTGGCAAGCTGATGGTAAAATTCCGAAAACACTTTCGGCACAACGGAAACCATGATGACCCCGTTGAATTTTCCATCGCGCAGCGGACGGCGCCGGCTGACACCAAAGAACGACTCTTTTGTCACCCGCGATTGCGATACCGCGCCGACAAAGGTGCCGGCATCCCGATCCACTTGCGCGAGATAGTAGTCGCGATCTTCGACCCCGAGATCGGCGGTGACCGGAAATACCGCAGACGAAACCAGCCTCTGCCCCTTGCTGTCGGCAACCACGATGGCGTTGACGCTGTTCAGCGCTTTTTCGAGTTCCCCTAACTGCGAATGCAGCGTTTGCTCGGAAGCCTTGATTTGTTCGTCGCTGAGATCGCCGAGCAAGACGCTGACGCTGGTAAAGGTGAGGTCGACCGATTGAAAGACCTTCAACGCCTGTTCGGAGAGAATGGTCAGCGACCCCGCAAGCTGTTCATCCGCGTGGACCAGGGCAGCCTCGTAGTTGACCCAGCCGACATAGGAAAAAATCGATATCGGAATGACGATTGACGCCACCAGCATGGTCTTGAGGAGACGGAGGGCGGCATCTCGACGGGCGCGCATTCGGGATAAAAACCTTTAAAACGAATGCCCCAATGTATGCGGGATAGCCAAATCTGGGAAGAAAAAAGCCCTATCTCGCGCCATGGTTGTAACCGCTGGGGCTAATAGCGGGCGGATGCCGCAGCTTTTGGTCTTCCGCTCTGCAACGGCCGCTGGCGCCCCAATGCGAGCAAAACCAATTGCCGGCGCAAGCGACCCCGAGGATCGCGTCAGGGCGTTTGTGCACCTGCCTGGCACTTTACGCGATCGCTAGAACAAGCGCGCGCGGCAGACAATGCGTTGCGCCCTGCCGGCAAAGTTCGTCGCTATCATCGCCGCGCTTCACATTCCTTCGTCATATTGTGCCGTCGCGTTGCGTGGTTGCGTGACTTGGTCACGTGATCCGGAAAATCAGAACGGCCCCCGTCCGAAATTCTCGTTACAAAAACTGCGGCCTCCATTCATTGCTGCGCAATTTTTCGAAAGGACAGGCGCAACAAGAATTAGGCCTTATGCGACAATATTGGCTGCTTTGTATGTCAGAGAGACCGCCGCAAGGCGGTCTTTCATCTGTTCAGACGACAGACAGCGCAGTGGCGTAAACGTAACTTTGAAAAGGACAACGACAGGGCAAAACCCAACATTTGCATCAAACTCGATGAATATTTTCACGACGTATTTTACGCGCTTTTTATCCGCATTCGGTAGGGATTTACGTCTCGAAGGGTATTCACGTCCGACGGTGTTGATGTCCCCGCCAGCGTTGTCTTCCAAGCGTCATCAAAAATCGGATGACCGGCCCGCACAGCGCGGCGGGTTGGCGATTGTGTTTATTCTGGCGCTCGCTTTGTTTGCCGGGACGGTTTGGGGCGGCATAGGGGACGAATCTTCCATTGTGTCGGTCGATTTCGTCCAACAGTCCGAACATGATTCCGATGTCATTGTGCTGTCGATCACAGACGCCGAAATTTCGGCTCCAACCAATGTCGGGGGCTCGGCACCGGATGCCGCCGGCATTGCGCTGAGCCTGCCTGACACATGCCCTTTGGAAACAACCGGGATCTTGGCGCTGATCGAGCTCCCGGCCGACGCCGGCGATTTGGCATCTTTTTCCGTCGCACCACGTGCGACCCGCGGCATGCTCGACACGATGGGCGACAAGTTTGCCAGCGCGAGCGGCACCGGTTCGAACCTGGTTGAATACGCGCGCCGTAAAATGCTGCCACAATTTTTTTCTGCGTACCGTTCGGTGTTCAGACTCGCGACCCTGATGGGGTTGCCGCGCACACAGGACGAGGCGACGCTCGCGCATATAACGGTTGTAGGCGTGGTTTCGACGTATAATCCTTTTCGCGATCGCACGCAGGAGGGCGACGCACAAACTGCCTCTGGCGAACTTTACGATCCCGCCGCATGGACAGCTGCGATCCAGGTCGATTTACGCAACCAATTTGGTGGCGTTCGGTATGGCAGGCTCTATCAGCCCACCTACGCGCTGGTGGAAAGCGGCGACAAACAACTTATCGTCAAAATCAATGATGTTGGATCGCTTAAGCCTGGGCGCGTTCTCGACCTGAACGAGAAAAGCATGCGGCACTTCGATCCGTTCCTGTCCCGCGGACTTCTCGCCGACGTCAAGATCACGCTCTTGCCGGGCGAAGATTGGACGCCCGGGCCGGTCGGCAGCGTCTATGCGATCGACTTTCCGACTTCTGAGCAGCGCGCGGCGCCGGCCCTTGTCGGATTTGCCGAACCGACCGATCTGGACTCCGGGGCAGATTTGGCGAGTGGGCCGCATGAGCGTATGCGTTCTCCCTCTGCTGGAATACAAACCCAAGCCGAGGAAGCCGCAAGCGAGGGCGGTTGAAGCTTGTACCGTCCTGCCCTAGTTCCGTCTGCGCAGCCAGGTGTCGAGGCTGAGGCGGCCGGCACCACAGGCAAACAAGAAGAAGATGCCGCCCAGAATCGCCATGTTCTTGTAGAAATTACCATCCTGGGCCCGGCGCGCGGCCGCATCGGTGAAGTCCCAATAGCGATGGCTGCTGAACGTCGCCACCAGCATAAATATGACCATCACCAAAGTGGCGTAACGGGTCGCGAACCCGAACATCAAGGCGAGGCCGCCAAAGAACTCCGCAGGCACCGATATGTAGGCCAGAAAAGCCGGGAGCCCGCGTGCGGGAAACGTAGCGGCGACGGCGGGGATATCGAAGATCTTTCCGTATCCACTGCGCACGAAAATCCAGCCGAGAAGGATACGGCCGACCAGCAGCGCGATGTCGGACGTCGTGGTGGCTACGCTATCTATTCCCGCCAAGGCGGTATGCGAACTGTTCTGGGTGGTGGTGGTCATTATTCTTCCTCGATCAGTATTCGCCGGCCAGATCGGGCACGGGTTTTTCACGCCCCCGCGGGATAAAACGCAGACGGGACCATTTATTTCAATCGGCCGTTTGAATGAAAGAGGTGCGGACTTCAAAATAATTTGAACTGCCGCGCGGACTTTGCATGGAATATTGAGGGGGCTGGCGGGGAGAAATGTGGAACCCGCCTACGGGCTTTGCCTGGATCGAATAATCTTGGTGGGCCCGCTTCGCTTTGGCAGCCCAGCAGCCGGTACTAGCCGCCGAGTTTCCGCAGGACAGCGTCGAGCTGTTCCAGATCGCGGTATTTGATCCGCAAAGTTCCGCCGTCGCCGCGGTGATCGACGCTCACCTCGAGCCCGAGCGCATTGGATAGCCGTCTTTCCAAAGCGCGCGTATCGGCATCTTTCACGCCGCTGGTGTGGCTTTGACCCTCGCGTTGCACATCGCGCACTTGCGCGGCAACATCCTTGCGCATGTCAGCTTCGAGCTGCCGCACGCTCAAACCTTTATCGATGATCTCGTGCGCGATCTGCTCGGCATTAGGCTGCCCGAGCAGCAACCGCGCGTGGCCCGCGGAAATTTTGCCCGAACGCACAAGCTGCTTCACGGGCTCGGACAGCTTGAGCAGGCGCATCGTGTTGGCAACGTGCGGCCGGCTTTTGCCGACGATCTGTGCGACCTCATCCTGCGTGCGATTGAAGTCGTCCATCAGCGCAAGATAGCCACTCGCCTCTTCGATCGGATTGAGATCGGCGCGTTGCACGTTTTCGATGATGGCGAATTCGAGCGCCTGCGCATCGTTGGCTTCCACGACCGCAATCGGCACATCGTGCAAGCCCGCACGCTGCGCGGCGCGCCATCGCCGTTCGCCGGCGATGATTTCAAAGTTGTCGCCTTGCAATGCGCGCACCACAATCGGCTGGATGATGCCGCGCTCACGGATTGAATCGGAAAGTTCGCCAAGCTCGACATCGGTGAACATCCGGCGCGGATTGCGCGGATTGGGGCGCAAATTTTCGACCGGCGCACGGCGCGGCTTGCGGCCACTGTCAGCGACGGAGGTTTCCTCACCGACGTCGCCCATCAGCGCCGCCAGGCCGCGTCCCAATCGCGAATGATCCGCCATCGCCGCTCCTGAATTCCGCGCCACGCTATCCCTTTCCGTGTTCTGTGCCTATCGCCCAGGTGCTTCCACGCAGAATGGGCAGCGCCGCCGCTAGCCTGTTTTCAAGGCTTTCTCACGCTGGATGATTTCGGTCGCGAGCCGCAAATAGGCTTCGCTGCCAACGCACTTGAGGTCATAAACCAGGACAGGCTTGCCGTAGGACGGCGCTTCCGAGATGCGCACATTGCGCGGAATGATGGTCTCGTAAACTTTGCTGCCCATGAATTGGCG
>WNFM01087788.1_pt1 | contig 12641 bp, 8 predicted proteins | sample 5400271 | NCBI WGS metagenome assembly WNFM01 (sample SAMN13153352, study PRJNA577476) | soil metagenome | isolation source: 60 cm saprolite on Douglas fir-dominated hillslope | place: USA:California | collected 2013-09-17 | reverse complement strand
CAAGTTCAAGGCCGAAGCGTATGTGTTGACCAAGGAAGAAGGCGGGCGGCACACCCCGTTTTTCTCCGGGTACCGGCCACAGTTTTATTTCCGCACCACCGACGTCACAGGTGATATGCACCTGGCGGCGGGAGTGGAAATGGTGATGCCGGGCGACAACGTGAGCTGCGAAGTGACGTTGATTACCCCGGTAGCGCTGGAAAAGGGATTGCGGTTCGCCATTCGCGAAGGCGGCCACACCGTCGGAGCTGGCGCAGTCACGGAGATCATTGAGTAGTTTGGCGTTTTAGCAAAAAAGTCTTCGGAAGAGGAATCTAGACATGCGGGAAATTATCACGTTGCAGTGCGGGGACTGTAAGAACCGCAACTACACAACGACAAAGAACAAGAAGAAGCACTCCGAGCGATTGGAGACCAGGAAGTTTTGCAACACGTGCCGCAAACAGACCGCGCACAAGGAAGTGAAGTAGCTTTTCGCGCAGTTGGCGGTTAGGCAGGACCGGATTTGCTTTTAGGGGAGTCGTCCAACGGCTAGGACTCCGGTCTCCAAAACCGGGTATGGGGGTTCGAGTCCCTCCTCCCCTGCCAGAAATCTGCGGTCGGCGAAAGACACTGTTTGCATGGGCTGGAAAGGGAAGCATGGCGACGCAGGCGGCGAAGATGAGCAAAGAAGAAACTCAGGGCGGAACGGGTTCGAACCTTCCCGAAAAGATTACGGGAACGTTCGCTGACACGCGCACCTTTTTGCAAGAAACGCGCGTGGAGATGAAGAAAGTCACCTGGCCCAGCCGCGAAGATGTGATTTCGACAACTGGCGTGGTTCTGGCGACCGTGGCGTTTTTTGCGATTTATCTGTACTTCGTCGAGCAAGGCGCGGCGCGGGCAGTCGGTTATTTGCTGAAGCGATTCGGCGCTTAAATGAGGACCAGAGAGCGATGAGCATGCAGTGGTACATCATTCACACCTATTCGGGCTTCGAGAAGAAGGTCAAGGAAAGCCTGGAGAGCCGTGTGGCCGCGTTCAGCTTGCAGGACAAGATTGGCCGCGTGCTGATCCCGATGGAAGACGTCATGGAAATGCGCGGCGGTAAGAAAGTGATCTCTTCGCGGATGTCGTATCCGGGTTACGTGCTGGTGGAAATGGATCTGGACGAGAACACCTGGCACATCGTGCGCAACACCCCGCGGGTGACCGGTTTCGTGGGTTCGGCGACTTCGCCTTCGCCGCTTTCGGAAGCGGAAGTTGACGCCATCATCAATCGCGTGCACACCCCGCAGGATCGTCCGAAGCCCAAGGTGGTTTACGAGCGCAACGAGCAGGTGCGCATCGTGGATGGCCCATTTGCGAATTTCAACGGCACGGTGGAAGAGATCGACAACGACCACAGCCGGTTGAAAGTTTCGGTCACGATTTTTGGCCGCTCGACACCTGTGGAGCTGGATTTCGCCAGCGTCGAAAAGCTGAGCTAAGAGATTTTTCGCGGCGCTGAGTTTGACGCCGCGGGTTGCGCCGGGATTCAGTCCGGCAAAGAAGAAAGGAATTTCGGGTAAAGGAACATGCCGCCAAAGAAGATACAGACAACCATCAAGCTGCAACTGGCCGCGGGCAAGGCCACGCCGGCTCCGCCAGTCGGTACCGCGCTCGGCCCCCATGGCGTCAACATCATGGATTTCTGCAAGCAGTTCAACGCCAAGACGCAGAAAGAACCCGATGGAATGATTTTTCCGGTGCTGGTCACAATTTATACCGACCGCACCTTCACGTTCATCCTCAAGACCCCTCCCGCTTCCGTGCTGCTTTTGCGCGCCGCGGGAATTGCCAAGGGTTCACCCGAGCCGAACCGCAACAAAGTCGGCAAGGTGACCAAAAAGCAGGTCGAGGAGATCGCGAAAATCAAGCTTGTCGATCTCAATACCACCAATCTGGAGTCCGCGGTACGTACCGTTTCCGGTACGGCCCGCAACATGGGACTGGAAGTCGTGGAAGCCTAAGGAGTTTGAGGCGAAGCGGGATCGCGTGAGGCAGAAAGCATGACCAAAAAAGCTGGCAAACACATCGAGAACGCGCGGAAGAAAGTGGAAGCGCGTCCGTACATGCTCGCGGAAGCCACCGAGCTGATTAAGAAGACGCATCACACCAAGTTTAACGAGACTGTTGAACTCGCTTTCAATCTTGGCGTGGATCCGAAACATTCCGACCAGGTCGTTCGTGGAACGGTGGTTCTTCCGCACGGATTGGGCAAAGCGGTTCGCGTGCTGGTTCTCGCGGGCGGTGACAAAGTTCGTGAAGCCCAGGAAGCGGGCGCCGATTTCGTCGGTGGCGACGAAATGGTGCAGAAAATCATGGAAGGCTGGACCGATTTCGACGCGGTAATCGCCACGCCGGACATGATGAGGTCCGCTGGCCGCCTTGGCAAAGTTCTCGGCCCGCGCGGATTGATGCCGAATCCGAAAACCGGAACCGTGACTGCGGATGTTGCGAAAGCCATTCGCGAAACCAAAGCCGGAAAAGTGGAATTTCGCGTGGACAAAGCGGGAATCGTGCATTGCCCGATCGGCAAGATTCAATTTGACGCCGCGAAGCTGGCCGAAAACGCTCACGCATTGATTGGCGCAGTGCTGAAAGCAAAACCAGCCGCCGCCAAAGGGAAGTATGTGAAGAAAATTACATTGACCTCGACCATGGGTCCGGGAATTTCGATCGATCTGGTCGAGGCGGAGACCCTGGCAGCCGCGGCGTAAGCCGACTGACCGGGTTTTAGGGTTTAAGGGTTTGTTTTACAAACCCTCTGAAAAACAAGCTGTACTTACAAACCCTGGGCAAGAAATGAATATGAAAACGGAAACGGGATTATGAAAAAGCGAAGTGAAAAACAGCAGGATCTGGACAAACTGAAAACCGAGCTCGCGAGGGTTTCGACTGTCATTCTTTCGACCTTTCAGGGCATCACCGTCGAGAACGACACCAAATTGCGGCGCGCCGTGCAAGCGGCGGGCGGCAAGTACAAGGTCGTCAAGAACACGCTGGCCGAACGCGCCGGACAGGGAACTCCCGCCGCGGACTTGCTGAAAAATTTGAGTGGCACCAACTCGATTGCTTACACCCAGGCGGACCCGGTGGCGCTGGCAAAAGCGCTGACCAAAGTCGCCAAGGATGTGCCGGCTTTCAAGTTCAAGTCGGGCGTGGTCGAAGGCCGGGTCATCAACATCACCGAAATCCAACAGCTGGCGAATCTGCCGTCAAAGGAAGAATTGATCAGCAAGCTGATGTTCTTGTTGAACGCGCCGGCTCAGCGGATTGCCAGTGCGCTCAACGCCTTGCCGCGCAATCTGGCGGTAACCGTCAACGAGGCCATCAAGGCCAACAAGTTTAGTCAGTAACGGATTTTGGGCCGTGCGGCCTAAACCGCAGTGGTTCAGAAAAATTTCAGTACGTTCTTGAGAGGAGAACACGCAGTCATGGCGAAAGTGGAAGCAATTCTGGAAGAAATCAAGGGACTGACGCTTCTTGAAGCGTCGGACCTGGTGAAGAAGATGGAAGAAGCGTTCGGCGTATCGGCGGCGGCAGCCACGGTTGTGGCGGCTGGCGGCGGTGCGGCGGCAGCGGCGGCTCCTGCGGAAGAGAAGACGGAATTCACCGTGGTTCTCACCGAAGTGGGCGGCAACAAGATCAACGTGATTAAGGCAGTTCGCGAAGTCACCAGCCTCGGACTGAAGGAAGCCAAGGACCTCGTCGATGGCGCGCCAAAGACCGTGAAAGACGGCGTGAGCAAGGACGAAGCCGCGGCCATCAAGAAGAAGTTCGAAGACGCCGGCGCGAAGGTCGAAGTCAAGTAACAGGCCGTTGCGCTGGTAAGTGTTTTGTGGCCGCAGGGGCATCGAATGGTCTGTGGCCGCGTCCGGCGGCAGGGTTTACGAGACCTTACTTCAAGGCTCTGAACCAACGATGTTGGGGCTGAAATTGGATTGCGGTGCGGCTCTCACGCAGAGGGGGAATGCGTAACGGCTGCGAGGGCGCCGCGCCAAAGGACTTCTCTTACGCACGTCGAGGCTGGGTATTACCACAACTTGGAATGTCCCCTTGGGACAGCATGTGGCCGTGTGCCACTTAGCCGTGTGCACTTTGACTTCGGGCAAGTCAACCTGCGCGACGGCTATTCGTCTCTCTGTGCGCCAACTGGATTCGCCCGACAGATAACGAGGTAGATCACGCATGTCTAACACCAATCAGCACGTCCGGGAACGTCAGCGTCTGGATTTTGCGAAAATTCAGAGCTCGATTCAAATTCCCAACCTGATTGAAGTCCAGATGAAGTCGTATCAGCGCTTTCTGCAGATGGATTTGCTTCCTAGCGAGCGCGACGACGGCGGACTTCAGTCCGTGTTTACCTCCGTGTTTCCGATCAAGGATTTCCGCGAAATGTCGCAGCTGGAATTCGTGGACTACGCGATCGGCAACTGGGAGTGCAAGTGCAGCAATCTCAAGGGCCTGCATCACCTGCGCGCGACTTGCCGCAATTGCGGCGCCAGTGTGGTCACCAATCCGTACCAGACCGGTGATGTGATTTGCCACAAGTGCGGCACCTTCAACAAGAACACGCCGACCTTCTGCAACAAGTGCGGCGACCCGGTGGCCATGCAGTTGAAGTACGACGTGAACGAGTGCCAGGAACGCGGCATGACTTACTCCGCGCCGTTGAAAGTCACCATTCGTCTCACGATTTACGACAAGGATCCCGACACCGGCGCGAAGACCATCCGCGACATCAAGGAACAGGAAGTCTTCTACGGCGACATTCCGCTGATGACCGAGAACGGCACCTTCATTATCAACGGTACCGAGCGCGTCATCGTCAGCCAGTTGCACCGTTCACCCGGCGTGTTTTTCGAATCGGCCAACAACCGCAGCTACTTCCTCGGCAAAATTATTCCGTACCGCGGCTCCTGGGTGGAGTTTGAGTACGACACCAAGAACATTTTGTACGTTCGCATCGACCGCAAGCGCAAGTTCCTTGGCTCGATCTTCCTGCGCGCGCTGGGAATGAAGTCCAACGAAGACATCCTGCGCACCTTCTATCAGGTCGAGCGCATTTCTCTGCGCGACAAGGATCTCTACTGGAACGTTTCGCCGGGCCTCATGGACCGCAAGCTGACTCACGAAATAAAGAACCCCAAGTCCGATGAAGTGATTGTCGGCGCGCACAAGCGCATCAACGAAAACCTTTTCAGGGAGCTGATCAAGGCTCGCGTTACGCAGGCTCGCGCAGCGCTGCAGGATCTCGAAGGCGCGTATTCCGTTGCCGACGTGGTCAACCGGCAGACCGGCGAAGTTTTGCTGGAAGCCAACAAGCCGCTGACTCCGGAAATCTGGCAGGCGTTTGCCGAAGGCGGCATCGCGGAAGTTGACGTGTTCTTTCCGGAACGCGACGACATCGGCGTGGTGCTTTCGCGCACACTCGACAAGGATGCGATCCGCTCTTCCAAGGAAGCGCTGATCGAAATCTACCGCAAGCTGCGTCCCGGAGACCCTCCGACGCTCGAAACCGCGACCAATCTTTTCCGTGGAATGTTCTTCGATCCGCGCAAGTACGATTTCAGCCGCGTAGGACGCCTGAAGTTCAACATCAAGCTCGGCCTCGACACTCCGCTCGATAACCGCACGCTCGATTCGCCGGACTTTGTCGCGGCAATCAAGTATTTGCTCAAGCTGCGCAAGAACATCGGTGTAGTTGACGACATCGACCACCTCGGCAACCGCCGCGTTCGCGCGGTTGGCGAATTGCTCGAAAACCAGTTCCGCATCGGCTTGGTCCGCATGGAACGCGCCATCAAGGAAAAGATGAGCGTGTACCAGGAAATGTCTACTGCCATGCCGCACGACCTCGTCAACGCCAAGCCGGTTATGGCCGCGATTCGCGAGTTCTTCGGCAGTTCGCAGTTGAGCCAGTTCATGGACCAGACCAATCCTTTGAGCGAAATCACGCACAAGCGGCGTCTTTCCGCTCTTGGACCTGGTGGTCTCTCCCGTGAACGCGCAGGCTTCGAAGTGCGCGACGTTCACCCGACTCACTACGGCCGTATCTGCCCGATTGAAACGCCGGAAGGTCCGAACATCGGCTTGATCAGTTCGCTCAGCTGCTTTGCGCGCATCAATGATTACGGCTTCATCGAATCGCCTTACCGCAAGGTCAAGGGCGGCCGCATTATTGACTACGTCCAGGTGGTGAACGCCGGCGACAGCGAATTCAAAGCCGGCGAAATCATCGAAAAAGATCGCGTCGAAGAGCTCAACGACGAGCTCAAGCGCCGCAAGGTCGTGTACGAACCCTACTGTTTCTATCTTTCCGCATGGGAAGAGGACAAGTATGTGGTCGCGCAGGCCAACGTTTCGCTCGACGAACGGCTGAAAATTACCACCGAACTCGTCAACTGCCGCCAGGCCGGCAACTTCGTGCTGAAGAGCCGCGAGGAAGTGGATTACGTGGACGTGTCGCCGAAGCAGCTCGTCAGCGTCGCGGCCAGCTTGATTCCGTTCCTTGAAAACGACGACGCCAACCGCGCCTTGATGGGTTCCAACATGCAGCGCCAGGGCGTGCCGCTGATTCGCGGTGAAGCTCCGCTGGTTGGCACCGGCATGGAACGCGTTACCGCTCGCGATTCCGGCGCAGTCGTGCTGTGCAAGCGCGACGGCATCGTGGATCAGGTCGACTCCGAGCGCATTATCGTTCGCGTCGAGTCTGATCACTCCGGCGTCTTGAGCCGAGAAGTTGGTGCGGACATCTATACCCTTACCAAGTTCAAGCGCTCCAACCAGAACACTTGTATCAACCAGAAGCCTCTCGTTCGCGTGGGCGACCGCGTCAAGAAGCAACAGGTTCTTGCCGACGGTCCTTGCACTGACCGCGGCGAACTGGCTCTCGGCCGCAACGTGCTGGTGGCCTTCGTGCCATGGCGCGGATACAACTTTGAAGACGCCATCCTGGTCAGCGAAAAGCTGGTCAAGGACGATTACTACACCTCGATTCACATCGAAGAGTACGAAATCGAAGCGCGCGACACCAAGCTGGGTCCGGAAGAAGTTACCCGAGACATTCCCAATATCAGCGAATCGTTCCTGCGCAACCTCGACGAAAGCGGCGTCATTCGTATCGGCGCCGTCGTCAAGTCGGGTGACATTCTGGTCGGCAAGGTTACGCCCAAGGGCGAAACCACGCTGACTCCGGAAGAGAAACTGCTCCGCGCGATCTTCGGCGAAAAGGCCGGCGACGTTCGTGACGCTTCTCTCTACTGCCCGCCGGGCATCGAAGGCACCATCGTGGACGTCAAGATCTTTACCCGCAAGGGCGGAGAAAAGGACGAACGCCACAAGGCCATCGAAGCTTCGCAGGTCTTCAAGCTGGAAAAGAACCTGGCCGACGAAATCCGCATCCTCACCGACGAGCGTCTCAAGCGCCTTTCGGATTTGCTGGGCGGAAAGATTCTTCAGGCCGACCTGCACGACGAAAAGACCAACAAGCGCCTGCTGGTCAAGGGCACCGAGCTGACGCGTGAGCTGATCGAAAAGATCTCCACACGCAACCTGAAGCGCCTGAAGCTCAACGAAAAAGATCCTCTGCTGATCGAGAAAATCGAAGAAGTCGAGGAAATGACTTCTCGTCAGATTGACGTGCTGCGCAAGATCACCGAAGAGCGCAAGGAAAAACTGAAGAAGGGCGACGAACTGCCACCTGGCGTCATCAAGCTGGTCAAGGTCTATATCGCCATGAAGCGCAAGCTCTCCATCGGCGACAAAATGGCCGGACGCCACGGTAACAAGGGCGTCATCGCGCGTATCGTTCCGGATGAAGACATGCCTTACATGCCGGATGGCACGCCAGTCGAAATCGTTCTGAATCCACTCGGCGTTCCTTCGCGTATGAACGTCGGACAGGTTCTCGAGACGCACCTTGGCTGGGCCGGCAAGGAACTGGGCAACAGCTTGAAGCGTTTGCTCAGCAAGGAAGTTCGCGCTGAAGCGGTTCGCCGCTGGTTCCGTGAAGTTTTCACGGACACCACCATCTGGAAAACGCTGGCGAAGCTGGACGACGATGAATTGCTGGACATGGCGGAAGGCTTCAAGGAAGGCATTCCATTCGCAACGCCGGTATTCGACGGCGCGCGCGAAACCGAAATCCGCCACTTGCTCGAAGTCGCGGGCTTGCCGCATGCCGGAAAAATCAACTTGTTCGACGGCATGACCGGAGACATGTTCGACCAGCCGGTAACCGTCGGCTACATCTACATGCTCAAGCTGTCGCACCTGGTGGACGACAAGATTCACGCTCGCTCCATCGGGCCATACTCGCTGATCACTCAGCAACCGCTGGGCGGTAAGGCGCAGTTCGGCGGACAGCGCTTCGGAGAAATGGAAGTCTGGGCGCTCGAAGCTTACGGCGCGGCGCACATCCTGCAGGAACTGCTCACGGCAAAGTCCGACGACGTCTATGGCCGCGCGAAAATTTACGAGGCCATCGTCAAGGGCGAGCCGGGAATTGAGCCGGGCGTGCCGGAATCGTTCAACGTTCTCGTTCGCGAGTTGCAGTCGCTGTGCCTTGACGTCGAATTGATGAAGCGTCAAAAGCCAGCCGAAAAAGCAGCCGACTAGAAGCGGCGGACCGGCATCCCGATCCGATCGAGATGCCGGTCCGAGGCAAGTTCGAGAATTTGTGGTCTTTCTGTAATTGGGTTCTCAGCCGGCCCGGCGCTTGAAAAAGTTCCGGACCGCGGCTCCCGCCGAAAGGCGAGAGCAGGGAGGAAACAACCTTGTATCGCAGCAGCCCTTATGATCGCGCAAGTTTGATCGCTGATTTCGATTCCATTCGCATCAGCCTGGCCAGCCCGGAGAAAATCCGTTCGTGGTCCCACGGTGAAGTTACCAAGCCGGAGACCATCAACTACCGCACGTTCAAGCCCGAACGCGACGGTTTGTTCTGCGCAAAAATTTTCGGTCCGGTGACGGACTGGGAATGCCTGTGCGGCAAGTACAAGCGCATGAAGCACCGCGGCGTCATTTGCGACAAGTGCGGCGTCGAAGTCACCCTGTCCAAAGTACGCCGTGAGCGCCTCGGCCACATTGAGCTGGCTTCGCCCTGTTCGCACGTCTGGTTCTTCAAGGGCCTGCCCAGCCGCATCGGCTATCTTCTCGACATTTCCATGCGCGACCTCGAGCGCATCCTCTATTTCGAAGCGTTCGTCGTGGTTGACGTTGGCGAAGTCGCTGTTCTGAAAGAACGCCAGGTCCTGCAGGAAGAAGAATATCGCAAGCTTCAACAGGAATATCCTGGCCAGTTCACCGCGCGCATGGGTGCGGAAGCCATCAAGGAACTTCTCAAGCGCGTGGAAGTCGAAAAGCTCTCCGACGAACTGCGCGTCAAGATGAAGGACGATCCATCGCTGCAGAAGCGCATCAAGTTCGCCAAGCGCCTGAAGGTTCTCGAAGCGTTCCGCAAGAGCGGCAACAAGCCGGAATGGATGATTCTGGACGTGATCCCGGTTCTTCCGCCGGAACTCCGTCCGCTGGTGCCTCTCGATGGCGGCCGTTTTGCAACTTCCGATTTGAACGACCTCTATCGCCGCGTCATCAACCGCAACAACCGTTTGAAAAAGTTGATGGAACTTCGCGCGCCCGACGTTATCGTACGCAACGAAAAGCGCATGCTGCAGGAAGCAGTAGCCGCGCTGTTTGACAACGGCCGCCGTGGCCGCGTGCTGCGCGGCACCAACAACCGCCCGCTCAAGTCTTTGAGCGACACCCTCAAGGGCAAGCAGGGCCGCTTCCGCCAGAACCTGCTTGGTAAGCGCGTTGACTATTCCGGCCGTTCGGTCATCGTCGTTGGACCGGAGCTCAAGCTCAACCAGTGCGGTCTGCCGAAGAAAATGGCGCTCGAGCTTTTCAAGCCGTTTATCTATCACAAGCTTGAAGCACAGGGCCACTGCACCACCATCAAGCAAGCCAAGGAAATGGTCGAACAGCAGGAACCGGTGGTCTGGGACATCCTCGAAGATGTCATCAAAGAACACCCGGTGTTGCTGAACCGCGCTCCAACCCTTCACCGCCTCGGCATTCAGGCGTTCGAACCGGTGCTGGTGGAAGGAAAGGCCATCCGCATTCACCCATTGGTCTGCACCGCGTTCAACGCGGACTTTGACGGCGACCAGATGGCCGTGCACATTCCGCTTTCGCCGGAATCCCAGGTGGAAGCATCGGTCCTGATGCTCAGCTCCCGCAACATTCTGTCGCCGGCGCACGGTCTGCCTCTCGCCGTTCCGTCGCAGGACATGGTGCTCGGCATCTATTACCTGACGAAGAACAAGCCCGGCGCCAAGGGCGAAGGCCGCGTCTTCGGCGGTGCGGACGAAGTTGTCCTCGCGCTTGAGGCCGGCGAAGTCGAATTACTCACTCCGATCCGTTTGCGCTACACCGGCGAAGTGATTGACCTGGTCACTGCTTACGACAACCAGGACGTCACCCACACCGAACCGGTCAAGATGGAGCGGCAATTCATTCAGACCACTGTCGGCCGCGTGATCTTCAATTCCAATCTGCCGTCGCACATGCCGTTTATCAACGGCTTGCTCAAGAAAAAGGGCGTGCAGCAACTGGTGTACTTCGCGTACCTCAACTACGGTCTCGAAGGCACGGTTGTGCTGCTCGATCGCCTGAAGGAACTTGGCTTTACCTATGCCACCAAGTCCGGCATCTCCATCGGCATCGACGACATGCTCATCCCCGGCGACAAGGTAAAGCTCGTTGACGCCGCGGAACGCGAAGTCGTCAAGGTGCAGCAACAATACCTCGACGGCGCGATCACCCACGGCGAACGCTACAACAAGATCGTCTCGCTCTGGGGCGACGTCACCGAAAAAGTTGCCGACGAAATGTTCAAGGCCCTCGAGAATCACGACAAGGAAGGCGTCATCAACCCCGTCTACGTTATGGCGGACTCCGGCGCCCGCGGTTCGAAGCAGCAGATCCGTCAGCTTTCCGGTATGCGCGGCCTGATGGCCAAGCCCTCCGGCGAAGTCATGGAAACGCCGATCACTTCGAACTTCCGCGAAGGCCTCACCGTGCTGCAGTACTTCATCTCAACCCACGGCGCCCGCAAGGGTTTGGCCGACACCGCTCTCAAGACCGCGGATTCCGGCTCCCTGACCCGCCGCCTGGTCGACGTGGCCCAGGACGTCATCATCAACGAACTCGATTGCGGCACCAACGAAGGCATCTACGTTGAGCCGATCATCGAAGCCGGCGTCGAAGTCGAACCGTTGCGCGACCGCATCGTTGGCCGCGTTTCGCTCGATAAGATCAAGGACTTCGAAGGCCACGTGATCGTCGAAATCAGTCAGGAAATTACTGAAGAGCTGGCCAACTCTGTGCAGGCCGCCGGTATCGAACGCGTACGCATTCGTTCCGTGCTCACTTGCGAATCCCGCCGCGGTGTTTGCGCGCTGTGTTATGGCCGCAACCTCGCTTCGGGTCGCATGGTCGAACTCGGCGAAGCGGTCGGCGTCATCGCCGCGCAGTCCATCGGCGAACCCGGCACCCAGCTCACCATGCGCACCTTCCACATCGGCGGAACCGCCACCCGCGTCAGCGAGCGTTCCACGCTCGAAGCCCGCAACAACGGTATCGTCAAGTTCGTGGACATGAAATTCGTTGAGGGCCGTGGCGGAACTTCCATCGCCATGAACCGTTCCGGTTTGATTGCTATCGTTGACGAAAAGGGCCGCGAAAAAGAGCGTTACCACGTTGTTTACGGCGCACGCTTGCGCGTGGCCGACGGCGACACCGTCATCCATGGCCAGAGCCTCGCGGAATGGGATCCGTTCACCTTCTCGATCCTGACCGAAACCGGCGGCTCGGTGAAATTTGACGACCTGCGTCCCGGCCTGACCATCGAAGAGCAAGTCGATGAAGTCACCGGAATGTCGCAGGACGTTGTGACTCTGCCACCCGGCGACGAAAAGCACCAGCCGGCCATCCTAATCCGCGACAGCGCGGGTAAGGTCAAGAAAAAGTACCTCATGCCTTCGCGCGCTCACTTGATGGTCAAAGACGGCGACGACGTGCAGCCAGGCGACATTCTCGCGAAAATCCCGCGGGAAACCACCAAGACCAAGGACATCACCGGCGGTCTGCCTCGCGTGGTCGAACTCTTTGAAACCCGCAAGCCCAAGGATCCCGCGGTCATCAGCGAAGTAGACGGTGTGGTGCGCTACGGCGAAGTCAGCAAGGGCCTGCGCAAGATTTACGTCGAAAGCGAAGACGGAAAAACCACCAAGGAATATTCGCTGCCCCGCGGCGTGCACATCAACATCCAGGAAGGCGAGCACGTCAAGGCCGGTGAGGCCCTGATCGATGGCCCGCTGAACCTTCACGACTTGCTGGCCGTGCTCGGCGAAAAGTTCACCCAGGCCTACCTCGTGAACGCGATTCAGGAAGTCTATCGCCTGCAGGGCGTCAACATTAACGACAAGCACATCGAAACCATCGTTCGCCAGATGATGCGCTGGGTCAAAGTCGAAGACGTCGGAGACACCACGTTCCTCCTCGAGGAGCAGGTGGACAAGTTCCGCTTCCGCGAGGAAAACGATCGCATCATC
>WNFM01338301.1_pt1 | contig 12643 bp, 10 predicted proteins | sample 5400271 | NCBI WGS metagenome assembly WNFM01 (sample SAMN13153352, study PRJNA577476) | soil metagenome | isolation source: 60 cm saprolite on Douglas fir-dominated hillslope | place: USA:California | collected 2013-09-17 | reverse complement strand
GCTCACCGTCCTGTCGAGTAATCGCTTCTGGCAGATCGCCCTGAACACGGCGACGTTCACCGTTGGATCGGTCGGTTTCACCCTGCTGCTGGGGCTGTTGCTGGCGCTGCTGCTCAACCAGCGCCTGCGCTTCCGCAACGGCGCCCGAACGGTGCTGTTCACCCCCACGGTCCTATCGGGCGCGGCGGTGGCCATCGTCTGGTACTTCATTTTTTACGCAAACTGGGGCCTGCTCCAGACCGCCCTCGGCTGGTTCGGTCTGCCCTCACCGCGCTGGGTGGTCGATGTGCACTGGGCGATGCCAGCGGTCCTCATCGTGTACGTCTGGAAAACGGTCGGCTACGCGGCGGTGATTTTCCTCGCCGGCCTGCAAGGCATCCCCAAGGAGCTGTACGAGGCCGCGCGCGTCGACGGTGCCAACGCCTGGGATCGTTTCCGCTGGGTCACCATTCCGGGCCTGGCGCCGATCACCTTCTTCCTGATGGTGACCTCAGTCCTGCTGTCGTTCCAGGCGTTCGACATCATCGCCGTGATGACCGCCGGGGGACCGGTCATCGCCACGACGACCTTGCTGTACGAGTACTACAACCAGGGCTTCATCGCGTTTCACGCGGGCACCGCGGCGGTCTACGCGGTCATGTTGTTCGGTCTGATGCTGGTCCTCACCGCGGTCCAGCTGCGATTCGTCGAGCGCCGAGTGACCTATGTCTAGGCCGCTGCGCGTTGCCCAGCCAGTTGGTGCAGAAGCCGGGCTGGCACAGCCCACCGCGCTGCGCTGGCCCGCCTCTGGCCAGATCTGGCGCGTGCTGGGCTACGTGTTGATGGCGATCGCCGTGGTCCTGGTCGGTCTACCGATGTACTGGATGCTCATCGCCGCGTTCAAGACCAACCAGGAAATCTTCACTGCGCCGCCGACGTGGATCCCAATGGCACCGACCCTCGACAACTTCCCGGCCGCCTGGCGTCAGGCGCCCTTCGGCAATTTCTATGTCAACAGCCTGATCTATACGCTGGTCAGCGGCTCGGCCAAGATTCTCCAGGCGGTATTCAGCGCCTACGCCTTTGCCTTCCTGCGGTTCCCGCGCAAGGACCTCGTCTTTTTATTGCTGCTGATGGCGCTGATGATTCCGGACGAGTTCACCGTCCTGCCCAACTTCCTGACCTTGGCGCTGGTCGGCTGGACCAATACGTACCAGGGTTTGCTGCTGCCGGGGTTCGTCTCGGCGTTCGGCACGTTCCTGCTTCGCCAGCACTTCTTGAGCCTGCCGCGCGAAGTGCTCGACGCGGCGCGGGTCGACGGCGCCGGCCATCTGCGCACGCTCTTCAGCGTGGTCGTGCCGATGTCCCGGCCGGTGCTGGCGACGCTGGTCCTGCTGACGGTGGTCTCGCGCTGGAACGACTACCTGTGGCCACTGATCATCACCAATTCAACGGAGATGCGCACCCTGTCGGTGGGCATCGCGCTCTTGTTCCAGAAAGAATCCGGCACCCAATGGGGGCTGGTCATGGCCGGCACGCTGTACGTGGTGCTGCCGGTGCTGGTCCTGTTTCTGATCGTCCAGCGTCACATCGTCGAAGGCATCGCCGCGGGTGCGGTCAAAGGCTAGAGAGGGAGAAACAAGAATGGCATCAGTTAGTCGTCGTGATTTGTTGAAGGGCATGGGGGGCATGGCCGCGCTGGCGCTCGCCACGGCCTGCTCGCAGCCGGCGTCCGCCCCGGCCCCGGCATCCACCGCACCGGCTGCCGCTGGGGCGGCCGCGCCAACCAGCGCACCGAGCGCCGCGCAGACCGCTCCGCCCGCGGTGGCGGCCACTGGCTCGACGGTCAACATCACCTACTGGGGCGCTTTCGGCGGACACAACGCCGACGTGCAGACGCAGATCGTCGACCGCTTCAACCAGTCGCAGAAGGCGGTCGTGGTCACGCTCCAGAATCAGAACACCTACCAGGACCTGGCCGCCAAGCTGACCGCCGCGCTGCAGGCCAAGAATGCCCCAGAGGTGGTCCTGCTCTCGGACGTGTGGTGGTTCAAGTTCTACCTGAACAAGACCCTCCAGCCACTTGACGACCTGATGAAGGCCGAGAAGATCAACGCCACCGACTACGTCGACGTCTTTTACAAAGAGACGGTCCGCGCCGGGAAGCAGGTGGTGCTGCCGTTCGCCCGCAGCACGCCCATCTTCTACTACAACAAGGACGCCTGGGCGAAGGCCGGCCTGCCGGACCGTGGCCCGAAGACCTGGGACGAGTTCAACAACGATTTCGCGCCCAAGCTGAAGCCATTGGCGCCGGTCGTGCACGCGCTGGGTGGCGCGGCCAGTTACTCCGCGTGGGTCTTTCAGGGCGTGGACTGGGCGTATGGCGGCTCCTACTCCGATCCGGACTTCACGATGCGCATTCAGGAGCCGAACTCGGTCAAAGCGGGTGAGATGTGGCGTTCGATGGTGTCGAGTGGCATCGCTCAGGCGTCCAAGGATCCCAGCACCGACTTCAACTCGGGCGCGACACTCTCTTACCTTGATTCGACGGCGGGCCTGGCGGGCCACGAGTCAGCCGCCACATTCAAGGTTGGGACGGCCTTTCTGCCCGAAGGGCCGGCCGGTTTTGGCTGCTGCACCGGCGGTTCTGGGATGGCCATCATTGCCAGCACGCCCACCGAAAAGCAGCAGGCGGCGATGAAGTTCATGGCCTTCTGCACTGGGACTGACACCGTGTTCTGGTCACAGAACACGGGCTATATGCCGGTCCGCAACGCAGCGCTGCAGGGTCCGGAGATGAAGACCTTCTTCGAGTCCCACCCCAACTTCAAGACGACCGCCGACCAGCTGCCCAAGACGCGCCCGCAAGACAGCGCACGCGAGCTGGTGCCGAACGGCGACGAGATCATCGGCAAAGGACTCGAGCGGATCACTGCCAACGGCGAACCCGCCGAAGGCGTCTTCAAGGACGTTGCCGACCAGCTCAACACCGAAAAGCAGCCAGTGCTGCGCGCATTGAAGGACCTGGGGGAAGCCTGACATGGACCCAATGCAGCTGTCCCGCCGCGGCACCGCGCTACCTTTGAGCCGGCTGTTCTGGCGCCTGGCAACGCTCGTTCCGCTTGTCTCGACTACTGTCGCGGCGGCGCCGGCCGCTACGCCGGTGGTTGTCGCGGCCGCTGCCCCGAGCTGCCAGTTCCTGACGCCCACGGGTGCGCCGAGCGCGATCAAACACGTCCTGCACATCCAGTTCGACAACGTCCATTTCAGGCGGGACAACCCGAGCGTCCCGTCGGACCTCGAGCAGATGCCGCACCTGCTCAATTTCATCGAAGGCAGTGGCACACTGCTGGCCAACGAGCACACGCCGCTGATCTCGCACACCGCCAACGATCTGCTCACCGGGATCACCGGTGTGTACGGCGATCAGCACGGAATTCCGATCAGCAACAGTTTCGAGGTCTACAACAACAGCACAGTCGGCTCGTACAACACGTCCGCCTTCACCTACTGGACGGACAAGGTCAAGCAGGATCCGGCCAACGCCGCGCGAACCATGCCTTACCAGATGATCGACGGCAAGGGCAACAACCTGCAGGCGCCATGGGTGCCGTACGTCAATGCGGGCTGCAATTTCGGCGCTGTGTCGACGGTGAACATGGTCCTCGAGAACAGCACCACCGACGTGAAGCAGGTCTTCGGCGACACGTCGGACGAAGCAAAGGATAAGAACGGCTTCAGCGATTTCGTGGGTATCGCCGTGCATTGCGCTGACGTTGGCTGCAGTAGCGTCGGCAATGGCTCTGGCGCCCACGCGAAGCCGGAGCTCGGCAACCAGGGCTTCAGTGCGCTATACGGCCACAAGTACGTTGCCAGCCAGGTGAGCAACATCACCGAGACCGATGGCACGCCAATTACTGGCTTCGCCGGATTCGACCCGTCATCCAGATACACGCTCGGGTACGTGCTCGCGCTGCTTCAAGCAAATGTGCCCGTTGTGTACGGCTACATTGCCGACGCGCACGACTCGCGCAATGACTGCGGCCCAACGACCGCCGCGCATCCGACCGTTTCGAACACTGGCAGTGATGGCAACCCGTGCGGCTCGTATGCGCCCGGCGAACCGGGCTACGTGGCTCAGCTGCACCAATGGGATGTGGGCTTCCAGGAGTTCTTCACCAGGCTGGACACCCTCGGCATCAATAAGTCCAACACGCTGTTCGTCTTCCATTCCGACGAGAACGACCATTACGCGGGCGGCCCGCCGACGAACCCAGGGTGCGATGGCCTGACCACACCCTGCCAATACGATCGGCTCAAGCTCGGCGAAATTACGACCGATATGCCGCTCCTGCTCAAGCAGCAAGGTCTGTACGACTTCGCCACCCGGCCCGGCTTCACCAATGCTGATCTGCCCTACGGCTTCGACTTCGATACCGCGCCTGGCTTCTGGTTGAAGGGCCACCCGACCGCGGGCAGTCCGCCCGTGCGCAAATTGGAAGGCGCGCTCGCGGCGGTGACTACGGCCAATCCGTATACGGGTAAGACGGAAAAACTGTTCCGCTTCCTGGTCGATGACCCGGGCATGCGCGCGCTCCACATGGTTACTGCCGACCCGGACCGTACCGCCGGCATCGTCGCGTTCGGCGCGCTCGACCATTACAACCAGGCCTTCTCATTGACCAACACGTCCAAGACCCCACCGACGTCGACCTGCAACGAGTTCCCTGGTCCGAATGACACCACATGCTTGAACAACGCGTTCATCTGGCTGCACGGCAACTACGCTGCCGACACCAACAACACCTGGGCGGCCATCGTCGGGCCGGGGGTCAAGAACGCCAGCGTTGATTCGCGGACCTGGGCCGACCATGCTGACCTGCGGCCGACCATGTTCAGCCTGCTGTGTCTGAAGGACAACTACACCCACGCTGGCCGGGCGTTGGTGGAGGATCTTAATGCGTCGGCTTTGCCCGACTCCGTGCAGGACGCCCGTGGCGCGGTCACCGCGCTGGGTCGCACGTTCAAGCAGCTGAACGCGCCGGTTGGTCTGTTCGGCCGCGACGCGATTCAGGTGTCGACGACCGCGATCAAGAGCGATGCGGCGGGCTACACCGCGCTGGAAAGCCAGCTGGAGAACCTGGTGACCGAGCGTGACACATTGGCTGGCTCGATCGAAGCCCAGCTGGACAAGATCCCCGGCTGCGGCGGATTTGCGGCCAATTCGGGCGAAGACGACCGTGGCAGCTCGACAGTTGGCTCACTGCAGCGGCTCAACGCCCAGGGCCATGCGCTGCTGAACAAGATGCGCCGCCTGGCGGGCGAGTCCGACTCTGGTGGCGACGATCGGGGCGACTCCGGCGAGTAACCCCGACCAGCCAGATTTTTATTAGACGATCTCGGTCGCCGGGACGCGCGCCGATCGGCGCGCAAACCGGCGGCCCTTGTGACCTCGGCCGACTGGCTGCTGCGCCGCGTGGCTCGCCACCCACTCGAGGAGTCGCTGCTGGCAGCCACGATCTAGCGCGTCAGCAGTCCGCCGAACGTATGTGCCGTCTGATTGCATGAGCCATGCATCTCGATTTGGCGCCAGCTGGATGTCCAGGATGGCGCGCAGCGCCTGGCGGGCCGCGCCATCTTCGACCGGTGCCAGGACCTCGACCCGACTCTCCAGATTGCGCTTCATGCTGTCTGCGGAGCCGATGAAGTATTCGTCGGCGCCGGCGTTGTGGAAGTAGTAGATGCGTGCGTGCTCGAGAAACCGTCCGACGATGCTGACGACACGCACACTCTCTGAAAGGCCTGGCAGCCCCGGACGCAAGCGGCACGTGTCGCGCACGATCAGGTCGACCTGGACTCCAGCTCGCGCCGCGCGATACAGGGCGCGCGTAATGTCAACGTCCTCGAGCGCATTCATCTTGAATTGCAGCAGGCCGCGCGGGCCGAGCGCCTGCTCACGCTCGATGCGCTGCAGTAGCGCTTTCTTCAGCCGACCCGGAGCAGGAATCAGCTTCTTGTAGGTCCGCTCGGCCCCGTAGCCAGTGGTCAGGTAGTTGAACAGCTCGCTCGCATCCTGGGCGATGCTCGGATCGGCGGTAATGAGACCGATGTCCGCATACAGCCGCGCGGTGTCGGGGTTGTAGTTGCCGGTGCCGATGTGGACGTACCGCCGCAACCCGTCATAGTCGCGGCGCACCACCAGCAACACCTTGCAGTGCGTCTTGAGCCCCAGGACGCCGTAGCTGACGTGAATGCCCGATTCCTCCAATTGGGCGGCGAACGCGATGTTCGCCGCTTCGTCGAAACGCGCCTTCAGCTCGACGACCACCGCCACCTGTTTGGCATTGCGCGCCGCCTCGGCCAGGTAGCGGACCATGCGCGCATCGCTCGAGGTGCGGTACAGCGTCATTTTGATGGCGCGGACCTTCGGGTCGGCCGCCGCGTCGCGCAGCAGGCGTTCAACCGACGCCGCGAACGACTCATACGGATGCAGGATCAGAATGGGTGAGCTATCGCGAATGCTGTGAAGTGTGGATCGCGTAGCTCGGGCACGTCGTCGATCGCCAGCAGCCCCATGAGGTCGCGCGGAGCAAATGTACCAGCCACTTCGAAGACATCATCCGGATCGTGCAAACCCAGCTCGCTAGCCAGCATGCCGCGCCGTTGGGCATCCATCGACGGCGCCACCTCCAGGCGCACGATCGGCGCGAACCGTCGCTCTTGGACTTCCGACTCGATCAGCTCCAGTAGATCGTCGGCTTCCTCTTCGTCACGCTCGGTATTCGCATTGCGCGTCACGCGGAACAGCTCGCACGAGGTCACCTTCAGGCCTGGAAAAAGGACGTCGAGCGTGTGTGCCATCACGTCCTCGAGCAGCACGAAGTGGTGGTTGTCGCTCACGTTCATCAACCGCGGAATGCCTTCGCCGACGGGCACCTTGACGCGCGCCATAACCGGTGTGGGGCTTTCCGCCGCCCCGCCCGTCACCAGCAAGTTCATGGACAGATTGGAGATGAACGGGAATGGGTGGGCGGAATCGAGCGCGAGCGGCGTCACCAGCGGAAAGACGTCGCGCAAGTAGGCGGCGCGCAGAGCGACGCGCTGGTCGTCCGACAACTGCTCCCAGGTGAGCAATCGGATGTCGCGCTCTGCCAGCAGATCGAGCAGACGCCGTTCCACCTCGAGCCGGTCGCGCTCGAACGCGCGCACCCAGGCGAAGCATTCGGTGATCTGCTGCTGGGGCGTGCGACCGTCGACCGTCGGCTGGGGAATGCCCGCGGCGGCCTGTTGTTTGAGGCCGCCGATGCGCTTCATGAAAAACTCGTCGAGGTTCGAACCGATGATGGCCAGGAACTTGACGCGCTCGAGCAGCGGGTTCCGCTCGTCCTGTGCTTCGGCGAGAATGCGCCGGTTGAATGCCAGCCAGGTCAGCTCGCGATTCAGGTAGAGCGCGGGATCGTCGAGGTTGACGCTCGCTGAACCGGGCTGTGCAGCCTTGGTGGCCTGACCCGGGGCACGCACGACAGTTCCGCTCGCTGCCGGCGGCTGCTGCCCATTCCGCTGCGAGGAGTTAGCCGACATCACCTAGCGTGTGGTCAGCTGGCTGAGGAGCTGGCGAAAGTGGTCGAACCGCGGTGTGGCCAGGTGTGGATCCTTGGCCAAGTCGTCCCAGCGGCGGACGCTGACCGCCGCCTGGGCGTGGGGCAGACGCGCAAACGTCTGCGCTTCAGCGTCGGTCAGCGGACCGCCCTGGAGCGCCAGCGTGTGCACGGACGCTGGCGACAACCTGGCCAGGTACTGCGGTTCCACCGCGCACAGATAGCGTTTGGCCATCACGTGCAACCGCACCGGCTCGGTGACCTCTTTCGGAAACCACTGCGTGAGCCAGTCTGCACCCATGTCCTGGTGGCGAAAGTCCTGTTCTTCGAGTTGCTGCGCTTGAGTTGGGCGAGGACTGATGGCCTCGAAGTGACCGACGTCGTGCAGCAGCGCCGCGGCCACCAGGGCATCGGCAGCGCCCGGGTTCTCGGCGAGCACGCCCGCCTGGAGCATGTGTACGGCGATGCTCACCGCTTCGCCCAGATAGTTGCGCGCCCCTTCGCCCGCAAACAGCTCCGCGATGCGATCGATGGGCGAGGTCACGCGAACGAGCGTAAGCGTTAGCCCGGCCGGGGTGCCACTCGCGGGTGGCCTGCTCTTCGGTGTCCGCTAGCTTGCTGTCAGGGCGAGCTCGGGCTCGGGCGCCTCGACCTCGGCCAGCCAGCGCTTCAGCAGCTGGTGGGCGAGGTCAGTGCGACTGACGACGTCGCGCCACAAGGCGTCCTTGTGCGGGTCGTCAGCGGGCGCCTCGCGGTAGAGATCGGTCACTTCGACTGCCGCGAGGCGGGCTCGCTGGAAGTCCTCATAAAGCATGGTGCTGCGCAAATCCATTGCCAACAGTCTGACGGAAGGCGGCCATGCCATGGAAGATTTTGCCGGCTCACAAAAACCCGAGGATCGCCTGGGCCATCTCCGCAGCCGCCAGTGGGCGTGCACACCGCGCTATAAGGTCGGCGGGTCAGAAAGTGGGATGGGATACCCCAAGCGATACCCCACCCCACTCCTTGGGTTAGTTGCTGGTGACGGTCACGCTGCCATGCATGCCCGTACCGGGGGACCCGTGCGGAATGCAGAAATAGGTGTATATGCCCGGTGTGTCGAAGGTGTACTGGAAAGTCTGGCCCGGGTCGAACAGTCCGGAGTCTACCGACCGGTCATCCCAGGTCACGGTGTGCGCGACCGAGTCGGGGTTCGTCCAGGTGACCGTCGTATTGACCGGGACCGTCACGTCCTGCGGATTGAACGCGAAGTTCTCGGCCACGACGGTGGTGCCGCCGGTCGCCGGCGCCGGCGCAGGCGCGGGCGCTGGAGCGGGGGCTGGAGCCGGAGCGGGAGCGGGAGCGGGTGTCGCCGCTGGCGGTGGCGCGGGCGCGGCTGGCGGCGCCTCGCCACCTGGCGCGCCAGTGCCAGTTCGCGTGACCGCCCAGATCCGGGCGGCACCCATCTTGCCGGGCGCGCCGTAGTCGAGCACAAACATCGTCTTACCATCGACCGAGAAGCGGACGTCGATCGGGTGCTCGAGTCCGTTCAGCCCATTCGGCGATGCGGCGCCCTGGATGCGATTCCCCATGAACATGCTGGTTCGGCTGCCAGCGACCACGCCATTGGCCGTCAGATCGAAATGGACGCGGACCGCGTTGAAGCCGGGCAGGCCTTGTGGCGGCTGTGCACCGACCCCAAGGGCACCCCACTCGGTGATGAAAACGTCGTTCTTCCAGCCGAACTCGTCTGACGTGCTAAAGGCAAAGCCGTCTGAAGATGTGCCCTTCTGGAAGTGCGCGATGGCACCGCTTGCATCCGCACGGTCGGGCGACCAGAGCAACGGTGCGACACCGCGCGTGGTGTCCATCCCCGAGGCGAAGCGGGCTTCCGTCGTCGGCACCTCGTCTAGGACGTCCGGCCAGCCGTACCACGCCCCAGGCGTCACCACGTAGAGATCGTCACCATCGGACTCGATGGGCCGGCTGCCGCGTACATCCGCACCGTTGTTGGCGACAAGCAGCGCACCTTTGAGTGGCGAGTCGTCGGGCGCGAATGCCAGCGCGTACGGGTTGCGAAAACCCCAGGCGACCAGCTCGAGGCCGGTCCCGTCGGTCTTGGCCCGCAATACGGAGGACGTGCACGGAACCGAGCCCTTGACCACCTGGCCAGCACTCGCCGCGGTACCGAATGGCAAGTAGGGCCCCGTGATTGTGGTCTTACTCGTGTCACCGGTGATCGGGTTGCCAGAAGTGAAATTCTGGCCGCTGAGGGTCACGTCTTTGCACGGAATGTCGTGGTACGTCGGACTGGTCTTGATCCAGCCGTTGTCCTCGCCAACGACGCCCGAGTTTGTGGCGCTGCCCTGCCCCCAGTACAGCATGCCATCCTTGCCGATCGCGATGTGGTCGGCATTGTGGTCGCCCTGCACCGGCAGGTCGAGCAAGTGTTGGACCGAGGCATCGCGGCGTACGCGGTTGAGCCCAACGCCGTCGTTGACGAAGATGTTGTCGTCGTCTTTTACGGCGATGCCCAGGGCGGTCGCTTTGAGGCCCGGATTCTTGTCGCTGTTGTATACCTCTGAGGGACTGCCACCAGCGGCCGGAACTTTGAAGATCTTCACCGCTGGCTTTGGGCCGTTGGCGTTGAAGCCGAAGCCCGAGCCCGAATCAAGAACATACAGGTCGCCATTCGGGGCGCGATCCATGGCCGTGGCGCCAGTGAAACCAGCGGCGAACTCGCGGACCTGGTAGCCCGTCGGCACCAGGATGTCGTTGGCCGGCTGCGCCGCCGCCGCCGGCAGGCCCACTAGCAACAGGCCCAAGGGGACGACAACGCTCAGCATCACGCGCGCGCTGGCTGTGGCCAGGCGAGAGACTCGAACCATTCGTACCTCCGCGCTTACAAATGTAGTTGAGGTAGTCGATCTGGAAAAGTCAAATATTCCATTACGGACCTGTCCAACACCACGCACCCGCTGGGTCAGGCAAACTGAGCCCCTGGAAATGAACCAGTCAGCCGCAGCCGCCGACACGGTACCGACGCACGCCGAGCACTTTGACGTCCTGATCGTCGGGGCCGGGATCTCGGGGATCGGCGGTGCGTATCATCTCACCAGGCAGTGCCCAGACAAACGCTTCGTCATCGTCGAAGCGCAGGCGAGCTTTGGTGGGACGTGGCTCACCCACAAGTATCCGGGTATCCGCTCGGATAGCGATCTCTACACGTTTGGCTACCGCTTCAAACCGTGGACGAGTGCGCCGATCGCCACTGCCGCTGAGATCCTCACGTATCTCGCCGAAGTCATCGACGAGAACGAGCTCGGCCGGCACATCCGCTACCAACATCAGATCTGTTCGGCGCAATGGTCGACGAGCGAGAATCGCTGGACCCTCGATGGCACCCGCACCGACACGGGTGAACAGGTCCGCTTCACGGCGAATTTCCTGTGGATGTGCCAGGGGTACTACCGCCACGCGCAGGGCTACACCCCCGACTGGCCGGAGATGGACACATTCAAGGGCCAGATCGTTCACCCGCAATCCTGGCCGGAAGACCTGGACTACGTTGGCAAGCGAGTGGTGGTGATCGGCTCGGGCGCCACCGCGGCGACGCTCATTCCGGCCATTGCGGCCGACTGCAGCCACGTCACCATGCTGCAGCGCTCGCCGACATACTTCTTTACGGGTCGCAACGCCAACGCGCTTGCGGACGAACTACGCGAGCTGGAGATCGACGAGACCTGGATCCACGAAATCGTGCGTCGCAAGATCCTGCACGATCAAGCCGTGTTCACCGCGCGGACGTTCAGTGAGCCCGAGGTGGTCAAGAAGGAGCTGCTCGATGGCGTGCGGGCCTACCTTGGACCCGACTACGACGTGGACACCCACTTCACGCCGAGGTACCGGCCGTGGCGCCAGCGCCTGGCATTCATTCCGAACGGTGATCTCTTCCAGTCGGTGCGTGCTGGCCACGCCTCGGTGGCCACCGATGAGATCGAACACTTTACCGAGACGGGCATTCTGCTGAAATCAAGCACGCTTCTCGAGGCGGACATCATCGTTACCGCCACCGGCTTCAATCTCAGCGTGCTCGGCGACATCGAGTTCACCATCGACGGCGCACCCCTAGCATTTGCCGACACGGTGACCTATCGCGGCATGATGTTCACTGGCGTGCCCAACATGGTCTGGGTCTTCGGCTACTTCCGCGCGAGTTGGACGCTGCGCGCAGACCTGGTGGCCGACTTTGTCTGCCGGCTGCTCAATCACCTTACGGACAAAGGCTGGCAGCGAGTGGTACCCACGCTCCGCCCCGAGGACGAGGACATGCCATTGCTCCCCTGGATCGATGCGGAGGATTTCAATCCCGGCTACGTCATGCGTGGCATGCACCTGCTGCCGAAACGCGGCGACAAACTGGAATGGCAGCACACGCAGGACTACTGGCGGGACAGGGACATCCTGCCAGGCATAGACCTGGCGGACGGCACGCTCGTCTACGGCTAACTGGTAGCGGTCAGGCGTCGGCTTCGACGACGGCCGTTTCGGTGCGGCGGAGGAGGGTGCGCAACGACTCGACGCAGCTGCCGCACAGGGAAATCGAGCCGAAGCGGACGAAGCGGCGGGCGGTGCCGACGCCGCGCGCCTTCTGGCTATCGAAGCCGCGGCCGCAGCGCGAGCAGTAACGTGGCGGGCCACGGTGGCTGGCGGCCTGATCGGCCAGGCGGCGATGGGTCAGGAAGCGGTCGACGGCCAGCCCGGCCTCGGGCGCATTGGCCACCACGGCGTAGGCGCGGTTGGCCAGCTCATACGAGGAGATGCGCGCCGCATCAACCAGAACGAGCGGTCCGCGCAAGAACAGCCGTTGGGCTTCCAGGCGTGGGCCGGCTTGGGCGACCAGTAGGCGGCCGCTGGAGCCGCTCGCGGCAAGCTGTGAATCGTCCTCGAGCAGGTGCACTGCGCGGCCGGGCTCGTCCACGTTGAAGGCCAGCTCGGCGGCGATGGCGGGATCGTGTGCCCAGATCAGGATCGTGCTCGGCGGCGCAATCGCTTGCACGACACAATCGTATCACAGAACTGTGTTA
>WNFM01203192.1_pt1 | contig 12643 bp, 11 predicted proteins | sample 5400271 | NCBI WGS metagenome assembly WNFM01 (sample SAMN13153352, study PRJNA577476) | soil metagenome | isolation source: 60 cm saprolite on Douglas fir-dominated hillslope | place: USA:California | collected 2013-09-17 | reverse complement strand
TCTTCGTCATTGATGCACAGGCTCAAAAACAGAATTTAACTGTGATCGAACGCGACCAATCCTGGAATCGATCAAGAGCCAATCGAAACGGCCAAAGGCCAGACTCTTCTAAAGAGCGCTTTGGCCCTGCAGTCGCTTGGAGAGATCCCCATCCGTGAATATCTCACTGCTATTTTTTGCCTGGTCTAGCCGACCTGCCGGTCAGTCGGGTCGCTGAACTGACACCCACCGCCTTGGCCGCTCGATCCTAACTAACTAGTTCTGACCAAAACGCACCATCACGGCCGTCAACCCTGTGCTTCACAACGGTCCTCACCGCGCTTCGTCGAGCAAGATCTTATCCAGTGCGGCGGATATTCGCGGGGCGGCTGTAAGGCGGGTCCGCCATTCGCGCGGAATCGCGTCGACTCCGAGGTGTGCGCCCAGCCAGGAACCAAGGATGGCCCCTCTTCCGGCATTGTCGCCGCCTGCTCGCAAAGTCGCTAGGATAGCGCTCTCAAAATCGTTGCTGTGCTTTAGGAATGCATGAAGAGCGGACGGGAAGCTTTGGGCCAATGGGCACGCTTGGCCGAATTCTAAGGTGGCTTCCGTCACTTCTTTCCCGGTTTTTGCGAGCGCTTGCTGTGTTCTTTGGCGGAGCTCACCGCTGAGATCCGGCGCCAGCGGGCCGACTCTCACCATCGCGTTTTCTAAGGCGTCGTGTACGTCGCGTCCAAGAAAGCACTCGATGTAGTTCAGCAAGGTTACGCGGCTTTCGGGAGCAAAGATATCCCGACGCTTTTGAAGTTAGTTGCCGATCAAGTTGATTGGAAGGAAATCTGTCCAGCCAGTTTACCCTATTCTGGTCTGCGACGAACGCCGAGCGAAGTAGGCGAATTTTTTTCTGCCATCACGAAAGTCGAAGATATAACCCTCTTTGAACCACAAGAATTCATTGAGGCTGGCGACAGTGTCACGGTACTGGGCTATCTAGAAGCGTCTGCTCTTGATACGAATCAAAAGTTTCAGACCGAATGGGTACATGTGTTCACCGTCCGAGACGGCAAAATCACTCGTTGGCGTGGCTTTACCAATTCAGCGGCACGTTACGGGCATTAGTTCTGCTTAGGTGGGGTGCGAGATAGGGTCACGTTTTTTAAGAGGTTCGGTGAAAAATCCCACGGCGATCGCCCCTCGGTAGCGGTCCGGCAGCCGCCGGATCCGTCAGCACCGGATGGCACAACGGACCGAATAATTTGCACAAAGAGATCGGCGATGCATAATCAAACGCGCAGTCGCCCAGCGGTTAAGGGCCAGTCGCGACTAACGACCGGGCGCGAATGCCGGGGGTTTTCACCGGGAATCAGATCTGGCGCCAAGCTCCCGATGTTTCTCTCAAAATCCCGGCACGAGAAGCTTCTGGATGACGCAGGGAAACACCTCCTGAGGTGACCTGCAACTACAAACAAGGAGCGTGGCCAACTGTTTTGCGACATTTAATCGAGTCGTAAAGCGAGGTGCCTATCTAACGATAGAAGTGCGGAAGGACACAAAGATCGCAAAGACAAATTTTTATCTTTGTTTGCTTCTGTAGAGGAACTCCGGTCAGTCTTTGTCGCCTTTGTGATCTTCTGTGTAATTCGTTTTCGTCAGTGAAATCTCATGGCCGTCGGACGAAAGGTCTCTACCCCAACTTCACTCGCTTAAGCCGTGATCGTCATCGCACTTGTACCGCTATTAACTCTGAGGCGGCGCTGCCGGGTTCGCGCGCGGAATGGGCCCTTTGATGACATCGCTTGGGCCAACTATTTGCGGTTGTTCTTCGTACCCTAGCGTCTTGATTTGGCTGCTAATCTTACGGATGAGCTCAATGAACGAGGTTGGCATTTTGCGGCGGCCGGCTGTGCGGTATTCGTGAACTAACGCGTACGTAAACGCACCGTTGGTTGTACTTCCGTTGGTATATTCATACGAAAGCTGGTTCTCGCGGCAGGCTTCGAGGACAACCGGTAAGTACGGGCCTTTGTGGTCGCGTAACGCGCGGACCTGGTTATACTCTTCGTCGTCTAGCTTCCTGAGCGGTACAGCCCGTCCCAGTTTATAGGTAGCGCCACTTGTGCCCGAGTAGCTTTCACGCGCGGCTCCATCCAATCCGGCAGTCGACGGAGCCAAGTTGCGCGGTTCCCAGGATCGCTTTGTGGCGTTCCACTGTTGTATTCGATGTCGAATGTCCGGCGGAACAGCTAGACTTCGAATGCGGCTGTGCATCGACCTGACCAATCCACCGGCGTAACAGCAGTCGAAGACCGCGATGAACCGAGTATTATACGGCAACTGAGAATATAGATCCATCAGATCACGATCTGTGATCGCATTTAATTTCACCCAATCGAAATCGACTGGCACCAATCCTTCTTCCAAATGATCGACTTGTTGATTGACCCCGTAGCCGGGTATCTGCACGCCGTGTCCGCTATAGTAGAACACCCGGTAGCTTTCGTCAGTTACGTCATCGAGAAGCCAATGCAGGCGATCGAGAATCGCATCGCGAGTTGCCCGAGCGTCTGTTAGCAATCGAATGTTTTCAGAAACAAAACCGTTCTCTTGCAGCATCTCGCTGACCAGAAACGTGTCGTTCACGCATCCGTCCAGCTGGTTTGCCGGATCGGGATAAGCGTTGATGCCGACCAATAACGCGCGGTGAGACGGCGGACTTTGCGCCGGCGTGGTGGGAGCCGCTAGGGCCCGCGTCAGCGTCTCCAGCATCTTCGGTCGAGCAAGCGCTTGCCAAACGCTTTCAAAGGTCTTCGGATGATCAAGATAACCAGGATTAGCCCCTTGAACGGTCGGGGAATGGGCTGCCGGTGAATCCGTGATGACTTCCAAGAAATTCATTACGCCCGGTTCCTGGATTTCTGCCGTGAACGCCGGGTCTTGATGATTAAATAGATGGTACCACTGTTTTGCCGCAATCATGCGAACTCGCCCGGCCCAGGCCTTAGCCTTTACGAAAGTGTTACCGATCTGTGAGCCGAAAGAAATAAAGGTTCGACCACGGATCTTCTGACCACCAACAGTGTCGAGTGTGAACAGGTCGTAACAAAGAAGAGTGCCGAGGCTATGGGCACAGATTATATCGGGTTGGAACTGGTCGATCTTATCGCTAACGACCTTCCGGCACTTCTCGCGCAAATCGGCGTCAACCACCCACTGAACCACCATCCCCGCAAACCAACGGCTTGCATACTTCCCCAGGTCTGGTGGACCAAAAGCTCTCGCGGCGGACGGGCCAGCGATTGCATGCCATGCCGCGCTGGCCAGCAGTTCGCCAAGCGCCTCGGCATATTCGACAGGGTTCAGCGGAGCTTTTTCGAATAAGTCGTCGTACGCAACCACGTCAAACCGCGGCGGGTCGGGATTATTGCAGCGCTTGAACGCATTGGTGATGACGTCATCCCACGGCTGGTTCCAGTGCGGGTTTTGTTCGGCGTGGCCAACGCCGTGGACGCAGAGAATCTTGGTGGCTGCCATATAGTTGAGAGTATGCGACGTCCTGGTAAGGCTCGTGGTCGTTACCTTGGCCGCCGACTGGTCATGGGTAAATACGTAGAATTGCGTACTCCCGCTTCGAGTACGCACTTTGACGTATTTCGTTTCCTTTTTTTCGCAACTATCTTCAAAGAATTTTATGGCAGCTAAAACACCGACGCAAGGTTCCCCTCCAAGCGGACACAAGGCTCCTTTTCCTCAACGCTTTTCCAAAAAGCCTCATACCGCGGGAAGTAGCGGGCCCCATCCGGGCGAATTGCTTCCCTACAAGCATCCGACAGGCGATGCCAAGATGGCATTGGCTGATTTTTTTTCAGCTAATGATATTCAAGCGATAAATGGTGTCGGATCGCTGTCGTTTCATGCGATGGGCGACAGCGGAGTTGGAAGCCCTGAACAGCATGATGTAGCCGATGCAATGTCGCGTGATATTAACGTTAGTCACCCAGAACAGGGTCCCGCATTTTTACTGCACCTCGGAGATATTATCTATGGGTCGGATAAAAAGGCAGCGTACTCGAACCGGTTCTATCGCCCCGACGACAACTATCATAATCTGATCTTCGCAATACCAGGAAATCACGATGGAGAGGTTCGGAGTAGTTTAGATGATCCTTCTCTGTCGGCATTCTTAGAAAATTTCTGCGCCCCGGTCGGACAACAGCCATCCATGGCGAAGTCATTTGGCCGTATAATGCCCAATCAGCCAGGGGCCTACTGGTATTTGAACTGTCCGTTCATCGATATCATCGGCCTCTATAGCAATACCGGCGAGAATTACGGCACCATCTCCCATCCGGATATTCAGGACCAGGGTCAGCAAAAAAAATGGCTTACGGATACGCTCAAGACTATCAAGCAGCAAAACAAGGGAGCGGTGCGAGCGCTTCTTTTCGCTGTCCATCATCCACCATATGCCAGCGGACTCCAGGAAGGTGGCTTTGGTCACCCCGGTAATCCGGATATGCTCAAGGATATCGACGGTTGTTGCACGGAGGCCGACATCTGGCCGCATGCCGTTTTGTCGGCTCATTCGCACAACTATCAAAGATACACGCGAACGATCAGCAACCACCGAATGATCCCGTACTTTGTCGTCGGAGCCGGAGGCATCGGGACGCAAAATATTCCGGCTCCGATCGGAGCGAAATCTGCCGACGGTAGTGTTCGTTATGCAAATGCGGTCGAGAGCCACGGATTTCTTACGACGTCGGCGTCAAAGGACCACTTAACGTTTACATTTACGGCGGCGGTGGACACACATCGAAGCATCTTTGAGACTATCACGATGGATTTGGCGACAGGGCAACAAATTTAATGCGTTTCGTTAGTGACTTATTCCCCTCCAATAAAACCTATGGGCGCAGCACTCGATGTCGTACGGCAAGGTTACGCAGCGAAGCTCCAATGCTTTTGGAAAAGGGAGAGCTTGCTATTAAGCGCGCTGTCTTTCTCGAGGCGCTCGGCGAAGCGACGGATGGCGATGCCGACGGCATTGTGATGCATGCCGCCGGCTAATTTCCCTAGCTCTTTAAGACTTAGTCGTCCCTGAGTTCTTGCAAGGAACAGTGCCGTCTCGCGCGCACCGCTGCCACGAGCAGATAAAAGCTCTTCCCAGGGTTGATTCCACACTCTGCTGACTGCTTGTACGATTTGGCTCCAAGCCAGCGCTTCAACGGCTCCTCGCCTGACTCCCGTCTGCTGATCCCGATCACCCCGTAGAAGTTTGCGCATCTGGGTTATAAACTACGCGCTGCCAAGGAAGACCGTGTACTTAACTTGTGCCTTCCAATCGGTCGCGCAGCATCCCGCAGCCGCAGCATCTTGCAATTGATGTCGAAACGCCTGTTGCAGCTTACCTGGCGAGCCTTCGCCAAAGAACGCCAAGATCGTCTCTGTGGTGCCGATAAAATCCACCGATTGACCGCGGGTTAAAGCGGGAAAAAGCGAAACCAGTAATAGGCAGGGTAGGCAACTGGGGAACGGAATATTCAATGCCCACATTTATTATACGACGATTGCAGCTATGGCGACATCAATCACGATTTTCGCCCGTGAGTCGCTAACATCCAACAGGGAGGACGTTTCTGCCGTACGCTATTCTGCGTATTTCACGCGGCTTCGTATTGAGTACAATGACGTGGTATCCAGACTTAAGAAGGTTTATGCAAAATCTGAAGTACGGTGATAGTGGTCCGGCTGTCGAACAAATCCAGACCGCGCTTAACCTCGGGGGATTAACCCGGCTCCCCCGTCTCCTCATCAATAGCAAATTCGATGCGCTCACCGCTGGACGCGTAATGGAGTTTCAATCTTTAGACCATCTCACTGTGGATGGCGTAGTCGGCCCTCAGACTAGTGCTAAGCTCCTGCAAACCGGACCGGGCCAAAGCGATCCTCCAGGTCCGCCGGAGGGGAGGAGCATTCTGGTAGATCTCTTTAGTCGGATGCTAACCGCCTACGACCACGGCGCGCCGGCGCTGAATATCAGTCCGGTCGCCGGCGGGCGACCAGGTTATCGGTCAACTAATGGCATGTTCGAAATGACGTCTCGCCGGCTTCGGCGACATAGCAGCAGCGAGTTCCCCGGCAAAGACAACATGGATTTCTCTTTGTTCTATCACGAAGGCGAAGCACTGCATCAGGGTGATCCTAATGTGCAGTCGCACGGATGCATCCATGTCCCGGCACCTTATGCCGAACAATTGTTCGATTGGGCTGCCAGCACTGATATTTGGGTCATTGTTATGGGTGCATAACGAATCTTCCCCGGCGGTAGATCGAGGGCGCGAAGCGCCTGGATCCGGACCGGGAGACTATCTGCACAGCGGTCAGTACCCAGTCTACTTCACGGGCGATCAATGTGATTGCGATCATTTCAGGATTTGCAGTGCTTTTCGAAATACATTCAGCCCTAATTGTCGAACCTGAAGGAGGTTCATCTTAACCAACTCCTGCGATGCCTCTCTTATCCGCCTTGTCGGCCACCGCTTCCGTTCTGCCCAGCCTCCAAGTCGACGCCCCGCCTCAGACTCCGGTGGCCGTCGAGGGTATCAACGAACCGCTTACGGAACTTGTCATTCCTGCTGGAGATGGAAATGTCCTTCGTCCAAGCGATCCTGGATTCAATGACCTCCTGCCATTCAATCTGCGCGCGACGAGTCGTCCGTTGGCTATTGTTCAATGCCTCACGGCGAACGGCGCAAGCTTAGCGGTGAAATGGGCACGACGCCACGAGATTGCGCATTGCACGCACGCAGGCGGACATAGCTACGAGGGCTTTTCCTCCTGCTCCGGTCTAATGATAGACGTAAGAAAGATGAATGGGATTGCCATTGACGCGGCGAACGAGACCGCGCGCCTCGGGGCCGGCTGCCTCCTTGGTGATATCGCGGTCGCGCTTTTCGAGCATAAGCTCGCTCTACCTGCAGGCTCCTGCCGACCCGTCGGCGTCGCCGGTCTTGCGCTGGGAGGTGGACACGGGCTTTCCTCACGAAAATTTGGGCTCACTTGCGATAGCCTGATTTCAGCCCATATAGTGGCCGCGAATGGCGACGAATTAGACGCGAACCCGAACGAAAACCCGGACCTTTTTTGGGCGCTACGCGGCGGCGGCGGGGGGAATTTTGGTATTGTGACCGAGTTCACGTTTAAGGTCCACCCCGTCGACCGAGTGATCCTATTTAGCATCTCTTGGCCGGACGATTCCTTTCGGACGGCCATCATCAGGACGTGGCAAAGCCTAGTCCAATCGGCGCCTGACGAGTTGTCGTTCCTGCTCCACGTGAATGGTGGTCTGGGACACATCAGCCACCTCGGCTGCAACGGGCTGTATCTTCCGCGGAATGTATCCGAAACGCCGAGTGTTGACGACTTGACGACGGTGCTGGGTCCGCTGCTCTCTCTTGGAAATCCTAGTTTTAGGCCGAAAGAGGTTAACTATCTTGATGCCGTTAAGATCCTGGCCGGTGATGGCGACCCAAATCGCGTTTACTTTAAAGGCAAATCTGACTATTCAGTGGAAGCTTGGTCGGATGAAGCCATCGACACGTTCATCCGGGCGTTACGCGGCGCATCGTCGCCGATCGCCACCATTTTTGAAGCCTACGGTGGATCCATAAATAAGATTGGAGAGACCGAAACAGCGTTTCCGCATCGCGGAAGCACCCTCTTCTGCCTACAGTACTATCTACAATGGTCGTCCAACTCTTCGACCAACCGAAATGTGGCATCGGTCCGCGCCCTGTACGACGCCATGCGGCCTTATCTTCCAGGCTATTCCTATGTGAACTACATAGATGCTGATTTGCAAGACTACGCGCGGTCCTATTATAAAGGCAATCTGCTCCGCTTGCAGATGGTCAAACAGCAATATGATCCCGACAACTTTTTCCAATTCGCCCAGAGCATACCATTGCCTACCGGGGCGCAAAGGATGGTCTAAAACGACAATATGGACCCGGATACACCTCTGTCACCAGTAGCGCAGGCGCAATCGGCGAGTTCGGAGGCTACGCCTCAGACCCTGCATCTGGTCTTCCCCCACGATGGAGAAGAAGGTGAGGCAACACGGGTGCGCTACAGCCTTACAGATGATACCCTGATCGCGACCTATGAAGTCACCACCCGTGACATCAATCCCGAGAAAATAAGTGATACTCAGATCTATAACGGCAACGTCGTTGAGTTATTCATCTGCACCACCGCCAAACCTGGGCAGACGCCCCGCCCTTATTATGAATTTGAGGTCAGCCCCTACAATCAGGAGCTTCAGGTCCTGATCGATATAAATGGCAAATTCAATGAGAAGTGGAATACCGGAAAATTTAAGCACTCGGCCACGATTCAGGCGGGCCGTCCGGGCTGGGATGCGGTGATGGAGATTCCAATCAAAGAGCTAGGCTGGACGGGCAATCCCGCTACCATTACCGGTAATGCTTTTGCTATCTTGGGAGCTAAGGGCGTGCGTCGCTTCTACAGTGCCTACCTTCCCCGGCAGCAAAAGCCGAACTTTCATCAGCCGGAGTTCTTTAAACCGTTCCCGCTGAACGACACATCGTTGGTAAACTCCATCCACAAAGTATAATTCGCAAGGGCGCGTCGGGTTGGCCGGCAATTTCGCCCACAGCGCCTTGTATAATCGCTTCGCTTTCCCTCCCACGACAAAAGCATCGTGGGCAACGGCAATTACAGACTGCAGTCGCCGTAATTGCGTCGAGAGTGTAGGATGGGGGCCCGTCTTGTACAAAGCACAATTACTGGCTGTGATGATCGAGCGGCGATCTGAGGCTTCGCTTCCCGGCAGTCCGCTCGAATCGAGGGTTGTCTTCAGCTAGTTCGTACTTCCTGAATGAGTGTGCCGACCCTTTTCAAGGCTGCCGTTTGGTCTATCAATGATCGCCTCTTTCTCGGTGCCACCGGGTTGGAAGCGCACCGGCGGGCATCAGCGCGGACCGGGTTGCGAGTTCAACCTGCGTAGGGTCGACCTCATACTCGAGCCCGCGTCCATCGTTCAAAACATGGCTGGTGTGTATTTTGCATAAGGGGCTGTTGCCCAATAGGGCCTAATTAGTACGAGGAGTTCGGGTTAGGAATTGGAAGATTTGGCGAAGGGTTAGCTTCGCAAAAAGGAGGTTGAGCTCGGGTGCAGGAGCGTGGTGAGCCAGCGGAGTAGCTGAGTAAGGCGGTAAGTTGCCTTAGGATCGCTCTCTGAGAGATGCTTGATTAGCTTTCTAAGGTTCTGAACGGTAGCGATGAGCAAATCCTGGATGGCTTGCTTCCAAAGTCCCGCCACCTGGCGTGCTTGAGTCCACGACAATTGGCTGCGTCCGAAAAGCTGCCAAGGCTATGTCGGACAAGTCTGCAAAACTGCGTTTTACCAGAGGTAATTCAGCCATTCCGGGATGATTCGCATCAACTCGCGCTCGCTCTTGATATCATCTGCAACCGCGACGCAGGCTTTGCGAAGTCGGGCAAGAACAGGAACAACCTCATCCGGATAATGGCTTCGGGCGGGACTGACTTGTTACCTCGTCGGCCATAAGTGTGTGCCACCTGCTTGCGCACAAAACTCAAATCCAAAACCTGATTTATCCGCCGCAGCGGGTGATCATCCCAAACGCGCTTCTCCAGGTTGACCTAGTAGCTCCACATGGGCGCTTGCGCATCGCCTTCGCTCATCATGGGAATCGTACACTATCAGAATAGTAACCTTCAAAGCTATACTATGAGAGTTACCATTTGGGTGCCGGCTCCTATAAGACGTAACCCCTAACATAAGACAGGGGAGGCAAACGGGTCGCGTCTATACAGAACACAGATGGATGTTTTTGTGCCGAGACGATGATCTTGCTTGGCTACCTTTTGGGGGACGAATACGGCTGGAGCGGCTCTGGGAAGATCGCGTTATGTCGGTTCGGGGAGACGGGGAGGGGACGGTCCTCGTTCAGGCCAGCAAAGGAGCAGCTCTCAGCGCGCTGTCTTTCTCGAGGCGCTCGGCGAAGCGACGGATGGCTATGCCCACGGCATTGTGATGCATGCCGCCGGCTTGACTTTTGGTCGATGGTAATGTGTTTAGGTGAGTTGAATGATCGCTAAAGTCTCTTCAGGACGTAGGGTTAACTTATTTTGTCGCACGTTAGCTCTTCTAGCATTGATCTGCACTGCTTTAGGTTTGGCTGGCTGTGCAATTGGTCACTACCACCCTTACGTCGGGGCACAGAGGAAATGGCCGACATCAGCAGGAACGTATGCGGACACCGTCGAAGGTGTTCCCATATTCTACAGTTTCCCGCCCAGGCCATATGTGGTCTTAGGTTTTCTTGAGGCGAAGACAGCTCCGATTCGCAGGCATACCCGGTTCAGCTTCGCGGCTCGACGAGCGAAAGACCTCGGTGCAGACGCCATTATCGCTTTGAATAAGGAAGGTCAAAATAAAGAGCTGGCCGAAACCTTCGGCGTACAGATTGATCCTGATTCGACCAGTGGCGACTTCTTTGGGCAAGCTGAAGCTGTTCTGATTCGGTGGGTTAAATGACCTCAAGGAGCATCTACGTAATTTAAACGGGCATGCCTGAGATAAGGCGCTATCTGAGTCTATCACCGCGTCGTCGTTTTCGCCGCGTGTAGGATCTCTGCATCGCTCATCTGCTCCGTACGCAGAAGATTCATTTCTGCCTGGAACTTGGTTAATAGATCGGCTCGCACCATACAAAACTCGCCTGTGGCGTGTTGACCGAGCTTTTCAAGGAGCTTTCATTGCGTAGCGTCCGTTCGGAGACCGATCGGAATCCCGGCCACAGCCATTTCATCGGCAGGTTCCAGCGCGGACTCAAGTTGACCCCGCACATCGAACACCAGTCTAGGCATATCCTCGTGAGGTAATATTAGAGACAGAGCGGCCCAGCGTCTGTCAAAACTGAGATCGGCCGGCTTGATCCAGCCCAACACTTCAGAGCATAGTTGGGCAGCGGTGCGCTCAGCTTCTGGAACGCGATCGATCAGGTGCGCTGCAAATCCATCTCGAAACGGAGTCGACACTGCAACTAGATCAGAAGGATTAAGGCCGAGTCGGCCGGCGGCCCAGGATGCAAACTGCTGTATTCCTTCACCCGAAGTTATGCAGCGGCTCAGCCATTGTGTTGCTTCAGTCCAGTCGCCGGGTTGGCAGCGAACAGAAGTCCCGCTCTGCGATTCTCTTACCCAGATCTTTTCTGCACCAGCGTCCAGTAGAACGATTCGAAGATCCGAAGAAGGATCTTCAACTGATCGAACCCGTTCTGCAGCTGTCATTACATGGACAAGCGTAAGCCAACGAAGAAGTACGCTCCAATACGTATTTCAGCGTATGTCGAAGAAGGTTTAGGCGTGACCCCTGCGCCTACTCGAACCGCGGTGAAGAAAACGCTCGGGTTCGGACAGACGCCAGGAAGCCAAGCGTGCCATCGGCCCCTGGATTATCACAGCCAATAAATGTGTTTTGTAACTGCTTTTTAGGAATTGTGGTCCATGACCGTCGATCGTGGCGACGTCCCCTGATGAGTTCTTCTACATCTGGGCCCTCCCAATCCTTGTCTTAGTTTATCTCCTCGCACAGCTGCCACGATTCGCTTTGTTCATGAAGTAAGAATCAAATAACGGGATCAATCTCCCCTATTTGGTTTAACCTTCGTGGTCTCTGTGTCTTTGTGGTGAAATCTGTTTTTCGTTTGTTTGCGTTTTGCCGTGAGCGTTTCTACCGGTTCCGTACCGCTGCCCGTTGATGAGCGGCCCGGATTCTGTCTCGTAGCATAACCGGCGACATGATCTCAACGGCGTCGCCCCAGGACCAGAGCCAGCGTTCAAACTCTGGATTAACCGCGGCCCTTAGTTTGATTTCCACGGTTTCGTCGTCCCGGCTTCGAACCGATTGAGAGGAATGCCAGGTGCGTTCAGCAGCCACCGTTGCTGCCCAACTGCTAAATCTGAGTACAATTTCTTCAGGTGCGGTGCCGGTGTAAACGCCGATGGAGTCTAGTAACGTTTCATTCACGTCGAACCCGATCGGTCGCTTGAAATGATGAGGTAACTTTTTGGCTCGGCTGATTCGGCCTAAATGGAAAGTCCGCAGATCGCGCCGGACAAGATCCCAGGCACGGAGATACCATTGGTTCTCAACACAAATCAGCGAGTAGGGTTGAACCCGGCGAAGTTCAGGCCCTTTTGCTTCCAACTTCCGGTATTGGAGCTCTAATTCGCATTGTTCACGCAGGGCCGCTGCTACGGTCTCGAAGACCGCCAGGTTTTGTTTCGACACGCCGATTGGCCTGACATCGAATGTCTGCTCAAGTTCATGCCAACTAAAACTGACCTGACCGTCCAGGCCGGCCGTTAGCTTCTGAAAGGCGTCAGCTAAAGGTTTCTGAAACGGGGTATTTGCGTACTGTTCAACTGCTTTCCTGGCGACGAGCAGAGCGATTAACTCGGATTCCGTGATATGGACCGATGGGAAATGGCTAACGGCCTCAGTGAAATAAAATCCGTGCCGTTCTTGATCGTACTCAATCGGCAGATTGAGTTGATACCGCATATAATCGATATCCCGCTGAATGGTCTTAGCCGACACCTCCAGCTTTTC
>WNFM01291480.1_pt3 | contig 12645 bp, 16 predicted proteins | sample 5400271 | NCBI WGS metagenome assembly WNFM01 (sample SAMN13153352, study PRJNA577476) | soil metagenome | isolation source: 60 cm saprolite on Douglas fir-dominated hillslope | place: USA:California | collected 2013-09-17 | reverse complement strand
GGGTGAATTCACCGAGCACCGCCATGGCGCTGATACTATTTTTCATCATTGCGCCCACCTTCACCTTTCTGCTGCAGCCGCTTGCGAGCTTTTACTCGCGACTGCACGAGTTCGAAGCCGACGCGTACGCGTCGCAGTACGCCGATGCCGGCGAGCTGGTGCGCGCCCTGGTGAAGCTCTACGAGGACAACGCGGCGACGCTCACTCCCGACCCGCTTCACTCGGCGTTTTACGACTCGCACCCGCCTGCGCCGCTGCGCATTGCCCGGCTGCAATCCCAAAACGCGTAGGAGACCGCCATGCCTTTGCTCGCATCGATGAAATGCAAGGATCTCCCCGCCGGCACTCCGGCGCTCACCCGCGCGCGGATCGACGCATTGCTCAACGACGTACCCGGGTGGAACTACGACGGAAAGGTGATCAGCAAGACCTTCTCCTTCAAGAACTACTACGAGACGCTCGCGTTCGTGAACGCCGTCGCGTGGGTTGTCCACCGCGAGGACCATCACCCGGACATGGCCGTGAGCTACAACCGCTGCCGCGTGGAATTCAGCACGCACTCGATCGGCGGGATCTCCGAGAACGATTTCATCTGCGCCGCGAAGATCGAGGCGCTTTTCGGAATCCGTGGAGAAAGCGCGGCGTGAAAGTGGTCTATTCTTCGCTCAACCTGGTCGAGGCCCATCATCTGAAGAACGTGCTCGCGGCCGCGGGGATTCGCTGCAGGATGAAGAACGAGGAGCTGGTGCGTCTTGCCGGCGAGATTCCTTTTCCGGAGTGCGCCCTGCAGCTCCTTGTCGAACGTGCAGAGGACTACCCGGCGGCAGAAGCGCTGGTGCGCGATTTTCTCAAGCCCCGGCCGCAGGCGAGCCCTTCATGGCGCTGCAGCCGCTGCGGGGAGACGAGCGAGGGGCAGTTCACCGCCTGCTGGAGCTGCGGCGGCGATCGCTGCTGAAACCGGGCTGCCGGGGCTAGCTGGTTGCCCCGGCGAGAGCCACGAGGAGCAGCAGGACCAGCCACATCACCAGCGCCCGCCAGGCCAGTCCCACCAGGCTGTCCATGTGGCCGACATCTGCCGGATCCCCCAGACCCAGCGGCGGCCTGTCGAGCAGCCTTCCTCCGACCACGATCGGCATGCCCAGCCGCACTCCGATCGCGCCCGACCCGCTCGATAGCACTGTGCCGAGGGCGCGGTCGGGCCAGGTCGCCGCCTGCGTGCGCCAGCAGTAGACCGCGTTCTCGAAGTCGCCCACGATGGCGAAAGCGGCGGCGGTGAAGCGCGAGGGAAACCAGTCGAGCGCCGCGAACGCGCCGTGCGCGAACTGGCTGAACCGCTCCAGTCCCGGTGTCACGCTTTCGCTCCAGCGACCGTCCAGAAACATCGACAAGCGATAGAGGATCGCGCCGGTCGGCCCCGGCAGCAGCACGAACCAGAAAATCACCCCGAAAACGTAGCGGTGGGAGGAGACCAGGGCCTCTTCGAGAGCGAGGCGCGTGACAGCCTCGCGGTCGAGGTCGGCGCAGTTTTCCTGGCGCCAGGCCGAAAGCGCCTCGCGTGCCCCGGCGAGATCGTCCTTCTTGAGGGCCGTGTGGATGTCGGTGAAGAAGTGGCTGCGCTGACGAAACCCCATCGTCAGGTAGAGCGCGCCGACGTTCAGCAGGAACGCGAACACCGGGTTGGCGGCATTCGCCGCGGCGTAGACGGCCCATGCGACGAGGACGGCCGGCAGCACCGCAACGAACCAGGCGACCTTGCCCTGCTGCGGCTCGCCGGCGTTGAACAGCCCCTCGAGCCAACCCGCGTAGTGCGCCAGGAGCGAATACAGATAGCGGCGGTCGGCGAGCGGCCGCCACTGCTCGAGGAGGAGCGCCGCAATGAGGGAGAGGAGGCTCATCGGGTTCGTCTGGCCGCGCGCTCAGCCTCTCAAGTAGGCGTACAGGTTCATCAGCATTCCCGCCGTGGCGCCCCAGATGTAGTGCGTCTGGTAGGGGATGGCATAGTAGTAGCGCTCCCGCCCGTCGAACAGGACGTGGTTCCTCTGATGGTTCGCGGGGTCGAGCAAGAACGCCAGGGGCGCTTCGAACACCTCGGCCACCTCGAAATCGTCGGGCCTGAGGTCGAGGGGCGGGGTGACGAGACCGACCACGGGGGTGACGCGGTATCCGGTCACGGTCACGTATTGAGGCAGTTCTCCGATCACCTCCACCCGCTCGGCCGCGAGACCGATCTCCTCGCGGGTCTCCCTCATTGCGGTCTCCGCGGCACCGGCGTCGCCGGGCTCGGTACGCCCTCCCGGGAAACTGATCTGTCCGGCGTGGTCGTGCAGGTGCGCCGTGCGTCGGGTGAACAGGACCGTCAACTCCTTCTCGCGCCTGACCACGGGTACCAGCACTGCCGCCGGACGGATTTCGCGATCGCTGCGCCAAAGATGACCGTCCCCGGCGGTCACCGGCTCGACGCTCCGGGGCTCGGCGAAGCGCGAGCGCAGCCAGGGTTCGTCCGGCAGGAAGTGAGGGGAATTCATTTCACGGGGTCGGTGCGAGCATCTATTCTACGCGGCAAGCGTCGCTTCACGGCGACGCCCGTAATTTGCCTTGGCTTCCCGCCGCGGCTATCCTATCGGCGGCCGGAATAGGTTTGCCGCCGTCGGCGTTTACCTCGTGCCATCGCGGGTGATCCGGCAAGCGTTAGCGGCCCGCGCCGCACCTTTAAAAGGAGAACTGGATGAAGATTCGTCTTGCAGCTCTGTTTGCCGCGCTCACGCTCGCGAGCGCGTCCGCGTTTGCCTTCCATTGCCCCTCCGACATGAAGAAGATCGACGAGGCGCTGGCAAAGAATCCGCAACTGTCCGCGCAGCAGATGACCGACGTCAAGAAATACCGCGCCGACGGCGAAGCCCTTCACAAAGCGGGCAAGCACCAGGAGTCGGTCGACACCCTGGCCAAGGCGATGAAGATCCTGGGCATCTGATCGCTACAGCCGACGTTAGAAAAACGCCGCGATCCGCGGCGTTTTTTTTCGCCCACGCTTTCTAGTCCGAGAACGAGTGCGTGCGCTTGAAGCGTTCGGTCGCGTCGATGAGGGCGCCCAGGATTCCCGGTTCCCACGCGGAGTGCCCGGCGTCGGGCACGATCCGGTAGGCGGCCTGCGGCCAGGCGAGGTGCAGCTCGTGCGCGGAAACGAGCGGACAGACCATGTCGTACCGCCCCTGGACGATGACTCCCGGAATCTCGCGGAGCCGTCCGGCGTTCTCGAGCAGCGCGTTCTCCTCGAGGAAGATGTCGTTGATGAAATAGTGTGCTTCGATGCGCGCGAGCCCCAGCGCGACCCCATCCCCGGCGAAGTACGCCACCGTCTCCGGGCTGGGAAACAGGGTCGAGCAGGAGCCTTCGTAGACGCTCCACGCGCGCGCGGCCGGCATGTGGACCGCCGGATCCGGGTTGATCAGGCGGCGGTGAAAGTTCTTGAGCAGATCCCTGCGCTCCGCTTGCGGCAGAAAACCGGCGAATTTTTCCCAGGGCTCGGGGAAAACGCTGCGCAAGCCGTAGAGGAACCATTCGATCTCGCTTCTGCGGCACAGGAAGATGCCGCGAAGAATGAGCCCAAGACAGCGCTCGGGGTGGGCCTGCGCGTAAGCGATCGCCAGGGTGCTGCCCCAGGAACCGCCAAACACGAGCCAGCGCTCGACGCCCAGATGCCGGCGCAGCGCCTCCAGATCGCCGATCAGATGCGCTGTCGTGTTCTCGCGCAGCTCCCCGAGCGGCGCGGAGCGTCCCGCCCCGCGCTGGTCGTACACGATGATGCGGTAGGCGTCCGGGTCGAAGAACCGCCGGTGCTTGGGCGTGCTGCCCGCTCCCGGCCCGCCGTGGAGAAACACCGCGGGAATCCCGTCGGCTCGGCCGCTCTCCTCCCAGTACATCGAGTGCAGGGCGTCGAGCCGCAGCGTGCCGCTGGTGCGCGGCTCGATTTCCGGGAAGAGCCCGGGGAGTCCCAGGCTGGCGAGCTCGCCCATCCGGACGGCTACGGAATCAGAATCGTCGATCCCGTCGTCTTGCGCGCTTCGAGATCGCGATGCGCCTGCGCTGCGTCCTTGAGGGAGTAGCGGTGGTTGATCTCGATCTTCACCTTGCCCGAGGAAACGACATCCAACAGGTCCTTCGCAGTGGCCACGAGATCGTCGCGCTTGCCGGTGTAGGTCACCAGGGTCGGGCGCGTGAGGTAGAGCGATCCTTTTTGCGACAGCGTCCCCAACTCGAAGGGCGGAACCGCCCCCGAGGCGTTTCCGAAGCTCACCATCAGCCCGCGATCCTTCCCGACCGAGTCGTACACCACTGGTACGCCTTTTCCACCGGTGAGCGCCTTGACGCGCTCGACGAAATTCTCCTTGCGGTAGTTGATGCAATGGTCGGCGCCGTGCGACTTGGCGAGCGCGCACTTTTCCTCCGACCCCGCCGTTCCGATCACCGTCGCGCCCAGAGCCTTGAGCCACTGGCACGCGATCAAACCGACTCCGCCCGCCGCGGCGTGGAGCAGGACCGTCTCCCCGGAACGCACCTTATAGGTCTGCCTCAAGAGGTACTGAGCGGTCATGCCCTTCAGCATCATCGCGGCGCCGGTTTCGAACGATATGGGGTCCGGAAGAACCACGAGACGTTCGGACGGCATGACGCGTGATTCCGAGTACGCGCCGGGCGCCCCGCCGGAGTACGCGACGCGGTCGCCGACCTTGACCTGGGTGACGCCCGCTCCGATCGCCTCCACGACACCGGCGCCTTCGTTGCCCATCCCCGAGGGCAGCGCGATCTTGTACAGCCCCGAGCGCTGGTACACGTCGAGGAAGTTGAGGCCGCAGGCCTTGTGACGCAGGCGCACCTCGCCCGGACCGGGATCGCCCACCTGGACATCCTCCCATTTCAGTACTTCCGGACCGCCTTGTTGTTGGATACGAATGGCCTTCGGCATTGCTTCTCCTTGAGTGAACGATCGTTGTTCAGCGCGGACTCGGGCGCCCGGCGGCGCGCCGCGTCATTTCTTTGCAGGCGTTTCGCCGCCCTCGGGCGGTTGCGAAGCCTGGGTCGTGGCTGCGCCCGCAGCGACTCCCGCGGCGCTTTGCATCGCGGCGAGGCCGGCCTTCTGCATTTCCAGTCCCTGAATGCTCATGCGCAGGACGTTGAGATTCATGTTCAGCCAGGTCTCCACCGACTTCAGCTCGGCGATGCGCCTGTCCACCTCGCTCATCGCTGCACTCGGCCCGCCCAAGCCCGCCAGCGGCAGGCCCATGGGACCCCAGAGGTTTTTCAGGAATTCGAACGGATCCGGAGGAGTATTCATAGATTTCAAGTCTATTGTCGGGGACCCAAAAACTCCAGCAACTCGGCGCGGCGCGCCATGGTGTCCTGGTAGCCCAGGTCGATCAGCGCCTTGCAATATCCCGCCTCGAACAGCAGGTAGCTCGCGAGATTGGAACCGTTCCGGTTCATTGCGCCTATCCCCCTCAGGAGGAACCTCACCGTCCACGGCAGCTCGTGCACGTGACGCACCACCATGCGCTCGATCGGCTGGCTGGGGGAGATCACCAGCACCTTGATCTGCCGCAGGGGCAGGCCGGCCTCCCGGAGGTTTTCCGGAGGGATAAGGCTGATGGTGCGGTTGATTCGCTGCACCAGCTCGATGTCGGCGTTGAGACTGTCCAGGAAAATGCTGTTCAGGGCATGGCCCGCGATCTGCGCCACCGACGGATACGTGTTGCCGCGCACGCGGGGGGGCTCCGCGTTCGAGTCCTGCCGGGCGGTGCTGATGACCAGCACGCGGTCAGCCCCGAGGTGGAGGGCGGGGCTGATCGGCGCGATCTGGCGCATCGAGCCGTCCCCGAAGTACTCGCGGTTGATCTTCACCGCCGGGAAGATGAAGGGCAGTGCAGCGGAAGCCATCAGATGCTCGGCCCTGATCGGCATGGCCGCGCCGACCCGTTGGGTGCGTTCCCACGCCTCGGTGTCGGGCCCGCCCTGGTAGAAGGAGACGCTCTGCCCGGACGAATAGCCGGAACAGGTGATCGAGATCGCGTACAGCGCGCCGTTGTCGATGTTTTCCTGGATCCGGCCGAATTCGAGGCTGCGAGAAAGCATTTCCGCAAGCGGGCGGTTGTCCAGCAGTGCCTCGGGACTGGTGCGCGAGAGCAGCATCAGCGCGGCGAGCCAGCGCGCGCCGACGCGCCCGATGCCGACGGGATCCGAGCGATATACGTGGTGAACGTGAAAATTCTCCCAGACCCCGAGAAGCCGATCCACGGCGGCGTGAAAATTGTCAGAAAATACCGCAAGCGTCGCTGCGTTGATTGCGCCCGCCGAAGTGCCGCACAAGATGGGGAACGGATTCCTCTCCGCCTGCGGCAGCATTTCTCTAACCGCCTTCAGGACGCCGACCTGATAGGCCGCCCGGGCCCCGCCCCCGGTCAGAACGAGTCCCGCCTTGGATTTCGTGAACTCGGAATTCAGGGGCATGCGCCGGGTTCGTTGGGTTGGGATGGCGGCCGCAGGTCCTTGGCGGCGCTACGCCCTCGACCGCGCTTCCTCGCTCGAGGCGTTCGCGTCGACCACGGTAAGCGCGGTCATGTTGACGATGCGCCGGACGGTCGCGGAGGACGTCAGGATGTGCGCCGGCCGCGCCGCGCCGAGCAGGATGGGTCCGATGGTAATGCCGTCCCCGGCAGCGGTTTTCAGCAGATTGAAGGCGATGTTGGCCGCATCCAGCGTCGGCATGATCAGCAGATTCGCCTCTTCTTTCAGGCGCGACCGCGGAAAATTCGCCAGCCGCAGCTCCGCGTTGAGCGCCGCATCGCCGTGCATCTCCCCTTCGATTTCGAGGTCCGGCGCGAGGGATCTGATGAGTTCCAGCGCCGCACGCATCTTGCGCGCGGAAGGCGCATCGCTCGTGCCGAAGTTGGAGTGCGAAAGCAAGGCCGCCCTGGGGATAACCCCGAAACGGCGGATCGCCGTCGCGGCAAGGGTGGTCATCTCGGCGAGCTGCTCTGCCGTGGGGTCGAGGTTGACGTAGGTGTCGCAGATGAAAATCGTGCGCTTGGGCAGCATGAGCGCGTTCATCGCGTAGAAATGCTGCACGCCGGGTCGCAAACCGATCACGTGGCCGATGTCCTGCAGGTGCTGCCCATAGGTGCCGACGATACCGCAGACCATCCCGTCGGCCTCGCCGCGATGCATCATCATCGCCCCTATCAGAGTATGGTGCCGGCGCAATTCCATCTGGGCGTACTGCTGTGAGACTCCGCGCCGCTCGGTGAGTCGGTGATACTCGGTCCAGTACTCGCGGTAGCGCGGATCGGATTCAGGGTTTACGAGCTCGAAGTCCGTGCCGGGCTTGATGCGCAAGCCGTTGCGCTCGATGCGCCGCTCGACCACTCCGGGTCTGCCGATCAGGATAAGCCGCGAGAGTCCTTCGTCGACCACCACCTGGGCGGCGCGCAGCATGCGCTCGTCCTCTCCCTCGGAGAGCACGATGCGACGTCGCGGGCCTTCCTTTGCCCCGCTGAACATCGGCTTCATGATCAGGCCCGAGTGGTAGACGAACTGCAGCAGCTGGTTGTCGTACGCCTCGAAATCGGCGATCGGGCGGGTGGCGACACCGGAGTCCATCGCGGCCCGCGCAACGGCCGGCGCAATTTTCACGATCAGGCGTGGATCGAAAGGTTTCGGGATCAGGTACTCGGGCCCGAAGCGGAGGCTCTGCTCTCCGTAAGCCGCTGCCACGATCTCCGACTGCTCCGCGGTAGCCAGGTCGGCGATCGCGCGGACAGCGGCGAGCTTCATCGATTCATTGATCGTGGTCGCCCCCACGTCGAGAGCGCCCCGGAAGATGAACGGAAAGCACAGAACATTGTTCACCTGGTTCGGAAAATCCGACCGCCCCGTCGCCACCACCGCGTCGGGACGCACGCCCTTCGCGACATCGGGCAGGATCTCCGGCTCCGGATTGGCGAGCGCAAGGATCAGCGGTTTCGCGGCCATCTTCGCGACCATGGCCTCCTTGAGAACGCCTCCCGCGGAGAGGCCGAGGAAGACGTCCGCTTCGGGAATGATTTCCCCGAGAGTTCGCGCCTTCGTCTGCCTAGCGTAGCGCGCCTTGTTAGGATCCATTTCCTCCTTGCGGCCCGCGTAGACCACGCCCTTGATGTCCGCCACCCAGATGTTTTCGGCCGCAAGGCCGAGGCTCACGAGAAGATCGAGGCATGCCAGCGCCGCGGCGCCCGCGCCTGAGCAGACGAGTTTCACCTTCCCGATGTCCTTGCCCACGACGCGCAGTCCGTTCAGCACGGCGGCGCCGACGATGATCGCCGTGCCGTGCTGATCGTCGTGGAACACGGGAATCTTCATGCGCTCGCGCAGCTTCCTCTCGACGAGAAAGCACTCGGGTGCCTTGATGTCCTCCAGATTGATACCGCCGAAGGTAGGCTCGAGAGCCGCAATGATTTCGACCAGCTTGTCCGGATCGCGCTCGTCGACCTCGATATCGAAGCAATCGATGCCCGCGAACTTCTTGAAGAGCACCGCCTTGCCTTCCATCACCGGCTTTGCGGCGAGCGGTCCGATCGGACCGAGCCCGAGGACCGCCGTTCCGTTCGTAATCACGCCGATGAGATTTCCCCGCGCGGTCATGCGGCGCGCTTCGGCCGGATCGCGGACGATCTCTTCGCACGCGGCCGCCACGCCGGGGGTATAGGCAAGCGCGAGGTCGCGCTGGTTCACCAGGCCCTTGGTGGGAGTGACCGAGATCTTCCCTGGCGGCAGCCGGAGGTGATACTCCAGGGCACTCCTGCGCAGGTTGTCTTCCATGGGAGATTCGCGACTGAGGTCTTGTTGCTGGCCGCATCATAGCCGAATTCGGACGCCGCGGCGCCGTGCTTCCCCGGGCGCGTCGCTCGGACCGCCACTCCCTGCGGCATAATCGGGCCATGCTGGAAAGACTGACGACCGTCGCCGGACAAGCGTCGTGAAGCGCGAAGCGAACCTGATTCTCGCAGCCCGCATGGCCGAAATCGAGCCCTTCCACGTGATGGACGTACAGAATCGCGCGCACGAGCTGGAAGCGGCTGGACGCCGGATCGTGCACATGGAGATCGGCCAGCCCGACTTTCCCGCTCCACCTCTTGTCGCGGACGCCGCGATCGAGGCAATCCGCTCGCGGCGCCTGGGTTACACTGACGCGGTCGGCATACCGCAACTTCGCCAGGCGATCTCCGACCACTATCGAGAGCGGCTGGGGGCCTCGGTCCCGTCCTCGCGGATCGTGATTACCGCCGGGGCGTCGGGAGCCTTCCTTCTTGCGCTGGGTGCGCTAGTCAACCCCGGTGACGAAGTGCTGATGCCCGACCCGTGCTACCCCTGCAACCGGCATTTCGTTCGCCTGTTCGAAGGTCGGCCCCGGGCGATTCCGGTCGACGAGACGCGCAGCTACCAGCTCACTGCTGCCGACGTCAGCTCCAACTGGAGCGAGGCCACGCGGGGCGTGCTCCTCGCCTCGCCTTCAAACCCGACGGGGACCTCGATACCGCGCGAGGAGCTGCGCGCGATCGTCGAATCGGTACGCCGACTGGGCGGTTTCGTATTGATGGACGAGATCTACCAGGGGCTCGTCTATGACGCCGAGGCTTCCACCGCGCTGGATTTCGCCGACGACGTGTTCGTCGTGAACAGCTTCTCCAAATACTTCTGCATGACCGGCTGGAGACTGGGCTGGATCGTCGCACCCGAGACCCACGTCAGGGAGATCGAGAAGCTCGCCCAGAACGCGTTCATCTGTCCCTCCGCCCCGGCGCAATACGCGGCCTTGGCGGCGTTCCTTCCGGAGACACTCGCCGTCCTGGAGCAGCGCAGGGCGGAGTTCAGGCGGCGTCGCGATTTCGTGGTCCCCGCCCTGCGCCGGCTGGGGTTTCGCGTCCCCCTGATGCCGCAGGGAGCCTTTTACATCTATGCCGGCTGTGAGGAATTTGCCGACGACAGCGTCCAGTTCGCATTCCGGGTCCTCGAGGAGGCGGGTGTTGCGATCACGCCGGGGCTCGACTTCGGGTCGAACGCCCCCGAGCGCCACGTGCGCTTCGCCTATACGCGGGCACTAGAGGATCTTGAAGAAGGGGTCGCGAGAATCGCCCGGATGCTAGCTCGCACCCGCACCTAGCGGGCTCCCGTAGGGAAATCTAGATCGAGCTGCGCGACCCCGGCCGATCGGACCGGCGTACCGCCTGCTGCAGCCGTTCCTTTTCGGCGAACACTTTCTGGGCATACTGGCTGGAGGGGTCGGCCAGCGCTCCGTTGTAGAACTGCAAGCCCGCTTCGAGACTGCCGGTGCGCCTGATGTACTCCTTCAGGATTCGGGCTCCCAAGGCGATGTTGGTCGCGGGATCGAGCACCACACCCTCTCCCCCGTGCTCCATGAGCTTGTCCTGGTGGTACTTAGGAATAACTTGCATCAGCCCCTTCGCCCCGACCAGGCTTTCGGCGACCGGATTGAAGCGCGACTCGACCGCCATCACCGCAAGAATCAGGAGAGGGTCGAGACCGACCTCCCGGCCGGCCTCGTGGGCTGCGCCCACGAAAACTTCGGTCACATCGGGTGCGATGCGGTAGCGGCGGGATACATAGCTGGCCAGCGCGCGATATTTTTGGTCATCGGCCTCTTCAGCGCCGTCGAACAGGGAGGTCCCCCCGTCGTAGTGAATTGAACCGATGGTAGCGGAGCGATTCGGCTGTTCGTCGTAGAACATGCCTTTTCCCCGCACGAGGACCAGCAGCACCGCGACCAGCCCAATCAACGCCAAGCCGTGATGGAGTATCCCCGCAGCTTTTCCAAACTGCCCCAGCAAGTATTGCCTGTTCCAGGTGGTGTTCATTGCACCTACCTCCTTTTCACCGGTACATCATAGAAAGCAAGTAACGGCCCTATCTGGCTATCCGGGATACCCGAGAGTTCCAATTCGTTGTGCTGCATAGCAGCAAACACATTCTAAATAGGTACTTACCGCTGGTCAAACCAAGAAGATCGCTTACTTGACTAGTCCATACAGACTAGGCTAACGCCATAGTAAGTACACGCTAACTACCGCTACGACATCGCGAAACTGGCGAAGAACCTGCAGCTCAGCCCGAGGTACCACACCCCGGACTGAGCGCAGCTTGATTCGCCACCCGCCTCAAGGCCTGGAGCCTGTCGGAAAGGGCCATGCGGCTGCGGGGTTAAGGGCGGTTTTCGCCCCCTCCGGCGTCGCCATCACTGAAGATGCCGTGCCAGTGGATCCCGCCGTCGCTGCTGCCGATTTCGTCGCGGCTTTCCTTGCCGTTTTGCGTTTTGCCTTTTTCTTAGCCGCTTTTCTTGCGGGCTTCTTCAACGACTTCTTTTTTCCTTTGCTTCCTGCTGCCCTCCTCTTTTTCTTTTTCTTTGCTGCTTTCTTCGCTTTTCTCTTCTTAGCCATACCGGCCTCCGTTAAAGGTTATGAAACAAACGCTCCGGGCCCGACCATCAGGCTCGGGCTATTCAACCGCCGGGGAAATCCCCGGAGAATTGAATTCCTTTGCTGCCATGCTGGAGAGCAAATCCTGGTACAGGATGTCGGGATCGAACTGGATGCCCCCATCCCACACGACCGTCGCCGCTTCCCTGTCCACCGCTGCGCGACAAAACCGATCCACATCACGCCAGACGCTGAAAACGTCTACGTCAAGCAGGTTTCCGAGAAACACACTGCCCTCCAGACCGTCCTCGAACCTCAGCCAGAGCCTGTAGTCCCGCGAAGCCCTGCATTCGGTTACGCGATGCATGTCGTCACCGCGCTGGGAAAACCGGGGCCTAGTCCCAACTGAGGGCGCCCCCGGTCTGATACTCGATAACTCTGGTCTCGAAGAAATTCCGCTCTTTCTTGAGATCGGTCATCTCGCTCATCCATGGAAACGGATTGGTAGCTCCGGGGAACATCACCTCTACGCCGATTTGCTGGCAGCGGCGATTGGCGATATAGCGCAGGTACTCCTTGAACATCGGCGCGTTGAGCCCCAGAACCCCACGCGGCATCGTGTCCTCGGCGTAGCGATACTCAAGCTGAATTCCGAAGTCCACAGTTGAGGGTTCTCCATCTTGATCTGATTGATCAGGTCGATGCCGAAATTGCAGTGCATCGACTCGTCGCGCAGGATGTACTGGTACTGCTCGGCTGCCCCGGTCATCTTGTTCTGCCGGCCGAGCGCCAGGATCTGAGTGAAGCCGACGTAGAAGAACAGACCTTCCATGAGGCACGCGAACACGATGAGGCTCATCAGGAGCTTCTGGTCGGCCTCCGGCGTTCCCGTCCTGAAAGAGGGATCGGTAAGGGTGTCGATGAAAGGGATGAGGAACTCGTCCTTGTCCCTGATGCTCTTGATCTCGTGATAGGCGTTGAAGACTTCCCCCTCGTCGAGTTGCAGGCTCTCGACGATGTACTGATAGGCGTGGGTGTGGATGGCTTCTTCGAAGGCCTGTCGCAGCAGGGACTGGCGGCACTCCGGCGCCGTGATGTGACGGGAGGTGCCCAGCACGATGTTGTTCGCCGCAAGCGAATCGGCGGTCACGAAGAATCCCAGATTGCGCTTCACCCAGCGCCGCTC
>WNFM01265679.1_pt1 | contig 12647 bp, 10 predicted proteins | sample 5400271 | NCBI WGS metagenome assembly WNFM01 (sample SAMN13153352, study PRJNA577476) | soil metagenome | isolation source: 60 cm saprolite on Douglas fir-dominated hillslope | place: USA:California | collected 2013-09-17 | reverse complement strand
GCTAACGGAGTTTGAACTCCATCGCGACTTCCACGATCACGTCAACCGGCGTGCCGTACCGCCGGGCGGGGGAGAAGCGCCACTGGCGCACGGCCTCCGTCGCGCGCTGGTCGAGCCCGGCGCCGAGACCCTGCAGCAGCTTGACGTTGCCGACGGTGCCGTCGCTGCGCACGACGATCTCCAGCACCACCTCGCCTTCGAGATTGCGCCGGCGGCCTTCCTCCGTGTAATCCGGTTTCACTTCGCGCAGGATCGCGGGCGCGGTGATGCCGCTTCCCGGGCGATACGGTCCGCCGCCTGTGCCACCCCCGGAGCCCTGTCCGATGCCGGATCCCTCGCCCTCACCCAGACCGGCGCCGTGGCCGGTTCCAGTTCCGCCGGCGGCGCCGGGCCCATGGCTGTCGGTTTCGAGCGGTGGCGCGGGGGCCGACATCCACGGAATGCCGACGCGATCCCGCGGATCGGCGGCGACGGTCACGACCGGCGCGACGATCGGGCGGAGCGGCTCCGCCTTGACCGGCGGGGGATCGACTTTCCTTACGATGCGCGGTGCCGGCTCGACCCGGGGCGGCGGGCGCCTGGCCGGAATCGGGCTGCGGAGTGCCGCGACGCCCTGGCGTTCCGCTGGCGGGGGAGGCGCCGGTTCCTGGTGGCCGCCGCCTCCGCCCCCACCGCCAGGTCCAGGTGCGACGAGAAATACCAGCCGCATCTCCTTGTGGTCCGAGGGCGCCAGCGCCGACGGTTTTGCCATCCCGAGCGTGGTCATCAGCACCAGTCCGGCGAGTATCGCGGCGTGCAGGGACCCGGCGAGCACGATCGGCAATCCCGGTTCGCGGCGGAGGCCCACGGGAGGACGGAACAGAGTCTTTCCATCCCCGGCCAGCGAACGGACCGCGAAGACGGCATCCGCCGGCGTGAAAAACCGTCCCCCGACGGGCTGAATCAGGCCCGCCCGCGCCAGGTCGCGCACGCCCCGTGGACGGACGCCCGCCGCGCGCGCGATTTCGGGCGCGGAATAGACGTCCGGCAGGTCGGGACTGACATTCACTGGTATGCCGCGTGTTCCTCGTAGTCCACGGCCGTAGTCCGCCGCATCAGGCGCAAAGCCTGTTCCATCGGTTTTCGGCCGATCTCGGCCTGATCTGTTGCCGCAGCCCTTCGGGCGACTGTCGCTAACCAGAGACAGTGTTCAAGTTGTGCTACAACGCAGCCATGCAAATCGTCGTCATCACGGGCGCGTCGAGCGGGATCGGGCGCGCAGCGGCCGTCCGCTTTGGGCGCGAGGGCGCGGCCGTGCTGGCCGTGGGCCGTAAGGCGCCGGCGCTCCGCGAGGTGGCTCGGGCTGTGGAGCAGGCAGGCGGCCGGTGCGTGCCGTATGAAGCGGATGTGACCGCCGCGGCCGCGCCGGACGCGATCGTCGCGCGGGCGGTCCAGGCGTTCGGCGGGCTGACCACGCTCGTTAACGCGGCCGGCATCATCGCGACCGGCACGATCGAAAACACTCCGGACGCCGCGTGGGATGAGATGCTCGAGATCAATCTGCGCGCGCCGTTCCGGTTGATGCGTGCCGCGACGCCGCATCTCGTGGCCGCGCAGGAGGCTGCCACGACATCGACGGCGTCGGTCACGGCACCGACGGCGTCGGTGGTAAACGTCTCGAGCGTCACCGGTCTCCGCGCGTTCCCCGGCGTGCTCGCGTACTGCGTCAGCAAGGCCGGGGTCGATCAGCTCACGCGCTGCGCGGCGCTCGAGCTCGCCGCGCATGGCGTCCGCGTGAACGCCGTCAATCCCGGGGTCGTCATCACCAACCTGCATCGCCGCAGCGGCGTCAACGAAGAGAGCTACGCGGCGTTTCTCGAACGCTCGAAACAGACACATCCACTGGGGCGGCCGGGCGAGCCCGAGGAGATCGCGGAGCTGATCTTCTTCCTCGCCTCAGCGCGCGCAGGGTGGATTACCGGGGAAACGATCTCGATCGATGGGGGACGGCATCTTACCTGTGCTCGTTAACGGGCCGACGGCTGAGCACGAAGTCACTTAAGGCACAAAGACGCAAAGATAACTATTTGTAGACTTCGTGCCTTCGTGCCTTGGTGCTGAACCCGTGGGGTCGTTAACCGGTTTTCTTGATTCCCTCGACATAGAGCACCCCATCGCGTTCCGCCAGTTCACGGACCGCCGCGAAGCCCACCTGCTGGAGGGTTTTCACTGCGCCCCGATAGTCCGGGTCGATCGTCTGGCGGTTGAGAAGCGCGCCGAAGCCGCCGCGCGGCGCGGGTTCGATGACGAGCGCGCGTCCGCCCGGGCGCAGCACGCGCAGCACCTCCGACACGCAGTTCGCCCGGCTGCCGGACGTCAGCGTCGGCAGCAGATCGCGGATGACCGCCACGTCGAAGCTGCCGGCGTCGTACGGCCACATGCCCCACGGCGCGCGCGTCACGTCCACGAGCGCACCGTCGGCCTCGATGGCTGCCGCCGCCTTCCGGACCGCGGCCTCGTCCGCGTCGACGGCGCAGGCGGTCCCGGTCAGGCCCGCCTTGCCGGCCAGGACGGCGACGAGCGCCGGATCGCGCACGCCGACCGCGAGAAACCGGTTCCCGAGTCTCACGCCCGCCATGGTGACCGCCAAAGGCTCGCCGGGCGCCGACTTACGGAATAATCCCATACTCTTCGTTACCTCGAAATCTCCAAATCTCCAAATCTCCAAATCTCCAAATCTCCAAATCTCCAAATCTCCAAATCTCCAAATCTCCACATTTCCAAATTTCCACATTTCCAAGTTTCCAAATCCCGAGTGATATAGTCGTCGGTTGTGAAAACTCCCCAACACATAGAGAAAGCCGAAGGCAAGCTAGGCATCATGCTGGTCGGCCTGGGCGCCGTCAGCACGACGACCATCGCCGGCGTGATCGCCATCCGCCGCGGCCTCGCCAGACCGATCGGATCGCTCACGCAGATGGGTACGATCCGGCTGGGCAAGCGGACCGAAGCCAATTCACCGAAGATCAAGGACTTCGTGCCCCTCGCCTCCCTCGACGACGTCGTGTTCGGCGGCTGGGATTTGTTCGACGAGAACTGCTACGAGGCCGCCAGGACGGCCGGTGTCCTCGACAAGGACCTGCTCGATCAGATCAAGCCCGAGCTCGAACAGATCCGCCCCTGTCCCGCGGTGTTCGACCGCCGCTACGTGAAGCGGCTGGATGGGCCCAACGTCAAGAAGGGCCTGAACAAGCGCGACCTCGCCGACCAGGTGCGCGCCGACATCCAGAAGTTCAAGAGCGACAACGGCCTGAGCCGGCTCGTGATGGTCTGGTGCGGCAGCACCGAGGTGTACCTGACCGAGTCGCCCGCGCACGCGACGATCGAGGCGTTCGAGAAAGGGCTCGAGGCCAGCGACGACACGATCCCGTCGAGCATGATTTACGCGTACGCCGCGATCAAGGAAGGCATCCCGTACGCCAACGCGGCGCCCAACCTGAGCGCCGACATCCCCGCCCTCATCCAGCTCGCGCAGCAGACCGGCTCGCCGATGTGCGGCAAGGACCTGAAGACCGGCCAGACGCTCATCAAGACCATCATCGCGCCGGGCCTCAAGGCGCGCCTGATCGGCGTCGAGGGATGGTACTCCACCAACATCCTCGGCAACCGCGACGGCGAAGTGCTCGACGATCCGGAGTCATTTAAGACGAAAGAAGAGAGCAAGAAATCGGTCCTCGATTACATCATGCAGCCGGCCCTCTATCCCGAGCTGTACGCCAACCTCTGCCACGTCGTCCGCATCAACTACTACCCGCCGCGCGGCGACAACAAAGAGGGCTGGGACAACATCGACATCTTCGGCTGGCTTGGCTACAAAATGCAGCTGAAGATCAATTTCCTGTGCCGCGACAGTATCCTTGCGGCCCCGATCGTGTTAGATTCCGCCCTGTTCCTGGACCTGGCGAAGCGGGCGGGCATGCGCGGCATCCAGGAATGGCTCTCGTTCTACTACAAGAGCCCGATGCACGCCGCCGGCCTGTATCCCGAGCACGACCTGTTCATCCAGTTGATGAAGCTCAAGAACACGCTGCGCTACATGCAGGGCGAAGAGCTCATCACGCATCTCGGTCGGGAGTATTACGACTGATGAATTCAGCACCCCTCAAGCTCCAACCGGCGTTGTTCGGCGGCCTGTTCATCGGCGTGCTGTCGGCGCTGCCGATCATCAACATCGGCAACTGCTGTTGCCTGTGGGTGATCGGCGGAGGGGTGCTCGCGACCTACTTGATGCAGCAGAATCACCCGTACCCGATCGCCGCCGCCGACGGCGCGCTGGTGGGGCTGCTCGCGGGCCTCATGGGCGGGCTGCTCGGGGCGCTGCTCTCGATCCCCATCGAGATGATGATGGGCCCGTTCCAGAAGCAGATCCTGGAGCGGATCCTCGCGAACAGCCAGGACATGCCGGAACAGACCCGTCGGATGCTCGAGAACTTGAACGTCGGCGCCGTGGCGATTGCCTTCAAGCTCGTGTTCTCGGTCTTCATCGGCGCCGTGTTCGGCATGCTCGGCGGCCTGCTCGGCGTCGCGCTGTTCAAGAAGAAGGACGTGCCGCCGCCTCCCGGAACGGTCGAAGTCCTGCCGCCGGCTTAACCCTGAGAACCCTGAGAACCCTGAGAACCTCTATCGCTTTCCCCCGCCCGCACCGAAAAACGCTCTAGTAAAAGTGTGCAGCGGCGCGCGCTTCCGGGCATTTCCTGGAGACGCGTTGTCGTAACACACTGACACACAATAAGTTATGCTGCGACACCTTCTCGCGGCGGCCCTCGTTCTGTCGGCCCGCGCCTGGGCGCAGGACATGCCGGTGACCAGGCTCGCGGGCGGCGGGACGGCGCCGGCCGCGTCGCAGGGCTCCGCCGCGCCGCAACGTCCCGCCGGCAGCCAGTTGCCGCCGCTGCCGGCGTCGCAGATCGACGAGCGCGACGCCGCGGCGTCGCTCGACGCGCAGCGCGGCCTGTCGCTCAGCTTCGTGGAGCCGATGCCCATCGGCGAGGTGATGCGGCTGCTGGTGGAGGGCACGCCGTTCAGCCTTGCCATCGATCCCGATGTGACCGGCACGTTCCGCGGGGACCTGAAGCGGCTGACGCTGCGTGAGGCGTTGACGACGCTCCTGACGCCGCTGGGGCTCGACTTCGAGGTGCGGGGCACGATCATCCGCGTCATGCGGCACCGGATGGAGACGCGCCAGTACGACCTGAACCTGCTCAACGTCCAGCGAGGCATGCAGCGCACCGCGGCGAACGGAGACGGCACGGCGACGATCTCTACAGCCGTCAAGGCGGACGACGTGTTCGCGGGGATCGCCGGGGGCGTCGGGTCGCTGCTGTCGGAGAACGGGCGCGTGAACATCGACCCGCGCTCGGGCGTGGCGCTCGTCAGCGACTTTCCCGAGCGCCTGGATCGCGTCGGCCTGTACATCGAGACGCTGCACTCCCGCAGCGCCCGTCAGGTGCGCCTCGAGGCGCGCGTCTTCGAAGTGTCGCTGCGCGACGCGCCGTCGATCGATTGGGGCCTCGTGCGGGAAGCGCTCGGCCTGCCCCGCAACGCGCCGGATGCGGGCATCGCCGCCGATCCCCTGGCGCTGCGGAACGCGCTGGCGTCGCAGGGCGAGATCCAGGACCTCTGGGCGCCGGAGGTGACGACGATGAACAACGAGCCGGCGATGGTGCACATCTCCACGCCCGGGTCGTCGTCGCTGACGATGACGGTCGTGCCGCAGATTTCCGCGGACGGCATCGTCCAGATGAGCATCTCCCATGCCTGGGACGAGCACGACGGCGATCGGAAGGAGGGCTTCCTGAAGTCGACGCCGCTGACGCGGAGTACGGGCGCCGACACGGTGACCCGCGTCCTGGACGGCTATACGGTGATGATCTCCGGCCTGTCGCGTCCAACCGAGGTCGCGAAACCCGCAACGGGCGTGGCGGGCATCTTCGGTGCCTCCCAGAAGCAGAAGCGCCGTGCGGAGCTCGTCGTGCTGTTGAGGCCCACGGTCGTCAGGGCCGGCACCGTGGCCGTCGGCAGTCGGCAGTAAAGCGGTGCGCAGCAACAGAGGGTGATCATGTACGAGGACTATTACGGGTTTACGGAAAAGCCGTTCAGCCTGACGCCCGATCCCAAGTACCTGTACAAGAGCGCGTCGCACGCCAGCGCGTTCGAGCTGCTGCAGTACGCCATCCGCCGGCGCGAGGGCTTCGTCGTCATCACCGGCGACATCGGCACGGGCAAGACGACCCTCTGCCGCGCGATCCTGGAGCAGGTCGACAAGAAGACGTTCACCGCGCTGGTGCTCAACCCGTTTCTGTCCGAGGACGATTTGCTCCGGCTGATCCTGCAGGAATTCGGCGTGGTGTCGCGCGACGAAATCAAGCGCGGGCGGCTGGTTGGTGTCAGCAAGCAGGAACTGATCGAGACGCTGAACGAGTTCCTGCTGACGCTGCAGACCCTCCACGCGCAGGCGCTGCTCATCATCGACGAGGCGCAGAACCTTCCGCTCCAGGTCCTCGAGCAGATCCGGATTCTCTCGAATCTCGAGACCGAAAAGGAGAAGCTCCTGCAGATCGTGCTCGTCGGGCAGTCGAACCTGAAGGACCTGCTGCGCAGGCCCGAATTGCGGCAGCTCGATCAGCGGGTCTCGATCCGTTTCGACCTGAAGCCGCTGTCGCCGGACGAGACCTCCGCCTACGTCCAGCACCGGCTGTCGGTCGCCGGCGGCGGCGCGGCGGTGTCGTTCGCGCCCAAGTCGCTCGCCCGCATCCATCGCTACACCGCCGGGATCCCGCGGCTGATTAACCTTCTGTGCGATCGGGCGCTCCTGTCCGGCTACTCGGCGCACACGAACCGGATCGTGCCGGACTATGTCGACAGCGCCGCCGAATCGCTCGAGCTGCAGCGGCCCCGGCGGACCGTTCGGGGCTGGGTCCGGCACAGGGTCGCGGCGTTCGCGGCCGGCATGACGGTGGCCGCCGTGCTGACCGCCGGGGGCGCCACGATGTGGCACTATCGTGAGTACGCCGGCCGGCTGGTCAGGGCGCGGGCCGCGCCGGATCACGTCGTCCGGGCGCCGGAGTCCCAGACACCGGACCCGCGGGGCGCCGATCGTCAGTGAGCCGAATCCACGATGCGCTGCGACGCGGGGGCGGGCCCGCGGGCATGCCGAACACAGCGCGCACCGCTCACGCGGACGCGGTGCTGGCGGCACTCGGCTACCGGTCTGACACGCCGGGGCGCGCGCGCGCGATCCTGACGATGCTGGGGATTCTCGTCGGCGCGGCCGGCCTCGCCGCCTGGTTCCTGATGCCGCAGGGGCGTCCTGCGGGATCGAGGGTCGAAGTTCGAGGATCGAGGATCGAAAAGTCCCCATCGAACATCGAGGCGCCAGCTCCGAGGATCGACAAACCCCGAAACGACCCTCGACCCTCGATCCCCGACCCTCGTCCGCCCGCTCCGAATCCAGCGCCGAAGATCGAAAGATCCCAGAACGATCCTCGACCCTCGATCCCCGACCCTCGTCCGGCTGCGGTGAGGGACGCAGCGCCGTCGAGGACCGAGGTTCGAGATCCGAGAGCCGGAAAACCCCGGAACGATCCTCGGCCCTCGATCCTCGACCCTCGGACACCCGCAGCGCCGTCTGGGGTTGGACGTGTCCCGCCGAAGCCGTCGTCCGCGGAGCCGGCGCCGGCGAAGGCGGACGAGTTCCAGCTCGCGCTCTACTACCAGCGCTCCGGGGATTTCGAGCAGGCGCTCGTGCATTACCGCGCGGCGCTGCAGCGCGACGAGATGAATGTCGAGGCGCACAACAACCTCGGCCACCTGTATCTCGGGAAAGGGCTGTTCGAGGAGGCCGCGCGTGAGTTCCAGCGCGTGATTGCGATCGATTCGCGATACGTCACGGCCCACGTCAACCTGTCGGCGGCCTGCTTCAGGCTCGGGCGTTACGACGCCGCGGCCACGCAAGCGCGCGCCGCGCTGCAGATCGATCCGCGCAACCCCGACGCGCTGGTCAACCTGTCACTGGCCCAGCATGCGGCGGGGCAGGCCGGCGACGCGCAGGGGAGCCTCCGCCGCGCGCTCGAGATCGATCCCCACAACGCCGCCGCCCACTACAACCTGGCGCTCCAGTACGAGGCGGCCGGCGAGGCCTCGTCCGCGATCGAGCATTACAACAAGTTCATCCTCTATATGGGCCCCGATCAGGCGGCGTTTGCCGCCGATGTCCGCACCCGTCTCGCGGCGCTGGCCGCACGCCTCAAGTAGCCGATTCCCGCCCTCCGATGCCTGGCGGCGTCACGCCACGGTGAACGATCCCGGCGTGTACGCGCGGGCGGCCGCCGATCCGGAGGCCTTCTGGGCGTCGTTCGCGGCCGAGCTCGAATGGATGGCGCCGTGGTCGCGCGTCCTCGAATGGAACGCGCCCTACGCGAAGTGGTTCGTGGGGGGCAGGCTCAACGCCAGCGTCAACTGTCTCGATCGCCACATCCGCGGCCCGCGCCGGAACAAGGCCGCGTTCATCTGGGAAGGCGAGCCGGGGGATCGCCGGACGTTGACCTACTGGGATCTGTATCGCCAGGTCAACGCCTTCGCGAACGTCCTCAAGTCGCTCGGCGTCGCGCGCGGCGACCGTGTGGCGCTGTATCTGCCGCTCGTGCCGGAGCTCGCGATCGCGATGCTCGCCTGCGCGCGCATCGGCGCGGTCCACAGCGTGGTGTTCGGCGGCTTCAGCGCGGAATCGCTGCGCGATCGGATCAACGACTCCGCGTGCACGCTCCTCGTCACCGCGGACGGCGGGTACCGCCGCGGGCAGATCGTGCCGCTCAAGGAGATGGCGGACGAAGCGCTGGCCGGGACGCCGTCCATCAGGCACGTCGTCGTCGTGCAGCGGCACCCCTCGACGTCGCTCGGGGCGGGGGCCGCGCCGATTCCGGTGCACATGCGGGAGGGGCGCGATCACTGGTACCACCGTCTCATGCAGGACGCCCCGCTCGTCTGCGAGCCCGAGGCGATGGATGCCGAGGACATGCTCTACATCCTCTACACGTCCGGCACCACGGGAAAGCCGAAGGGCATCATCCACACGACGGGCGGGTACCTCACCGGGGCCTACGCCACGACCAAGTGGGTCTTCGACCTGAAAGAAGACGATGTCTACTGGTGCACGGCGGACATCGGATGGGTGACCGGTCACAGCTACGTCGTGTACGGGCCTCTCGCGAATGGCGCCACCGTCGTGATGTACGAAGGCGCTCCCGACTGGCCGCGCAAGGACCGCTTCTGGGAGATCATCGAGCGCTACGGCGTCACGATCTTCTACACCGCGCCGACCGCCATTCGGGCGTTCATGCGCTGGGGCACCGAATGGCCCGCGACACGCGACCTGAGCTCGCTGCGCCTGCTCGGGTCGGTCGGCGAACCGATCAATCCCGAAGCCTGGATCTGGTATCACCTCAACATCGGCCGCGAGCGCTGCCCGATCGTCGACACGTGGTGGCAGACCGAGACCGGCATGATCATGATCACGCCGCTCCCGGGGATCACCAGCGCGAGGCCCGGCTCCGCGACGCAGGCCTTCCCCGGCGTCTTCGCCGAGATCCGCGATCAGAAGGGCGCCCGCGTCGAACAGGGCGGCGGCCTCCTGACGCTCACCCGGCCGTGGCCTGCCATGCTCCGCGGCGTCTACGGCGATCCAGAGCGCTTCTTGAAACAGTACTGGAGCCAGTGGCCCGACGGCTCGTACTTCACCGGCGACGGCGCCCGCCTGGACGAGGACGGTTTCTACTGGCTCCTCGGCCGTGTGGACGACGTGCTGAACGTCGCGGGCCACCGTCTGGGGACGATGGAAGTGGAGAGCGCGCTGGTGGATCATCCGCGCGTCGCGGAGGCCGCCGTCGTCGGCAAGCCGCACGAGATCAAGGGCCAGGCGGTGGCGGCGTTCGTCACGCTGAAAGAGGGACAGACGCCCTCCGACGCGCTCGCCGCGGAGCTCAAGGACCACGTCGTCAAGAAGATCGGCGCGATCGCGCGTCCGGATCAGATCCTGTTTGCCGCGGACCTGCCCAAGACGCGCTCGGGCAAGATCATGCGCCGGCTGCTCCGCGACATCGCGGAAGGCAAGGCCCTCGGGGACACCACGACGCTCGCGGATCCGGCGGTCGTCGCGAGGCTGAAGAGCGAGTATGAAGACACGGAAGGGTGAAACGCCCCACGGCTGCGGCGCGACGCTCACGAAGGTACAAGGGCCACCAAGGTCTTTGTGATCGTTGGTTCTCAGTGAGCGTCGTGGTTGCGCCGTCAGGCGTTTACCGCATCGTCTTGCGGTAACTCTCGATCAGGTCGCGGTCGATGTGCAAGTGGCGGCCGCGGCGCGAGGCCGTGAGCGTCCCTTCGCGAATGAGGTGCGCGACCTCGCGCGGCGTCTGTCCGAGCATCGTCGCCGCGCCGAAGATCGTGAGCGAGGTCGGCAGCAGGGCGACGCGCTCGNCGGCGGCCTTGGCCTCCGCCAGCACGTAGGCGGGATCGATGTCCGACTGCACGAGGTCGGTCCCGACGGCGGCGGCGCTGACGGTCACGATCTTCGTCGCGTCGGTCTTGTGGTCCTGCAGAACGAGGCGATGCTGCACCATTTCGCGGAATCGCGCGGCCAGCAGGGCGGCCTGATCCACGGTCGTCTCCGGGAGGAGGACCGCGATCGCGTCGTCCCCGTGGCGCGCCACCCAGTCGTGGGTGCGGAAGAACTGCCGCGCCAGGATGCCCATCCGCTCGAGCAGCCGGTCGCCGACGCCCCAGCCGTGCTCGCGGTTGATCTGCGAGAGATCGTCGATGTCGACCAGCAGCAGGGCGAGCGCGTGCTGGTGCCTGAGCGCGCGCTCGATTTCCTGCGCGAGCGCGAGCTCGAACACCGGCGACGCGATGAGCGTCGTCAGCGTGTCGCGGACGCTGATCGGCACCTCGCGCCCGGCAATCTGCTCCGCGTGCGCGCCGAGAATCTCCAGCGTGGCGCGGCGGATCGCGTGGGCGACCACGGCCCAGGGCTCCGACGTGGCGCCGAGGCGGTCGTCGAGCGCGACTTCGTCCAGGATCACGCGTTCCGCCTGGTGGATCGCGTCGAGCAGCTGCCGGGTCGTGAGCGGCGGACAGTACCGGGCGAGGTCGCGCATGGCGGCCGACTGGGTGTCGAGCGTGCCGGCGTCCACACTCGCCGCGAAGAGCCGCAGCAGCAGTTCCGCGCAGCCGTGCAGCGCCTCGGGCTCGAGGGCGGTGTCCAGCCCGATGAGCTGCGAGACGACATCCGCCGTCAGGGCGTCCTGCCGCTCGCGGATCAGTGCGCTCGTTTGGCTGCGAACGTCGCCGGCCTGGAGCCCTGGGTCATCCATCGGGGTGGAGACATGGTAGACGATCGTTCCCCTTACGGCTCAGGTTTACACCCGGGTGGGCCCCGTGCGTTAATGAATGGTCCCCTCAGTTCGAATGATCAACCTCACTGCGGTTGAGCTCGGCGCAGATACCTGCACGTTCGCGCGCACGTCCGCGCGCCGCGGCGGTGAGGTGCGCCTGTCGGCCGCCGAAATCCTCGACCCGGCCGCGTTTCCGGGACGGGACGCCTTTACTCTCGCCGTCAGGCAGACCCGCCGTGCCCTGCGCCTGCCGCGCCGGTGCCGCGTGGTTCTCTGGGGACTGCCCGACGGCGCGAACCGCAAGGACGCCGCGGTCAAGCCGCTCATCGAGCCGCTGACGGCCGCCGGCTTCAGGGTCGAGCGCGTCGTCACGCCGTGCAACGCGCTCGCGGCGCTCGCGCGCCTGAGGATGACCCGGGGCGAGGGGTCGACGTGCTGGCTGGCGATCAACCGCGGAGGCGTCGCGATCGTCGTCGTCCGTCCGGGCAAGCTCCTCTACGCGCACTCCTTCGCCTGGGACTCGACCCTCGGGGCGAGCGGCAGCCAGGCCCGGCTCCTCCAGCGCTATTCACTCGTCTCGTTCCTTTCGCCCGAAGTGAAGCGCGCCATGGCGGAGGCGCACAAGTCCGGCACGCCGGTCGACGCGGTGATCACGTGCGGCAATCTTCCCGACCTGCGGTCGCTGACGATGCCGCTCATCGAAGAGCTCGACGTCGAGGTCGAGACGCTCGACACGCTCGAGGGGCTCGTCGTCAAGCCCCAGCTCGCGGAGACGCTCTCGGAGTCGGCATCGGCGATCCGGCTCGCGTGCGCGGCCGCGATCGCGCGCGGCACGCGGCCGTGGGACGGCACGAAGCAGCGCTCCCGCTCGCGGCTGCGCGCCTACGTCCGCGCCGCCGTGTTCACGGCGTCGGTGGTTGGCGTCGGTTACGCGCGGTACCTGATGACGCGGCCATCGACACCGCCATCTGTGCCGAGTGCGGCGAACGCACCGGCAGCAGCGCCGAGGATCGAGGTTCGAGGTCCGAAGATCGAAAAGCCCGGAAACGATCCTCGGTCCTCGATTCCCGATCCTCATGCCGCCGCAGTTCCAAAGACGACGCCACCTGCGGCGACGCCGCTGAAGCCTCCGGTCGTCGTGCCTCCACCGCCCGTAACGAAGACAGCGGCCGCGAGCGCCGCCGCACCAGCGCCGAGGATCGACGTGCGGGATCCGAAGAT
>WNFM01116619.1_pt2 | contig 12647 bp, 10 predicted proteins | sample 5400271 | NCBI WGS metagenome assembly WNFM01 (sample SAMN13153352, study PRJNA577476) | soil metagenome | isolation source: 60 cm saprolite on Douglas fir-dominated hillslope | place: USA:California | collected 2013-09-17 | reverse complement strand
AGCCCGTGAAATCACGGCGGACGAAGGCCGGCAGATTCACCCGCTCGTGCAGTTCGACGACATCGCCGCCATCGGATGGGAGCCCGACGCGGGCTATGCGGACGCCTACCTCACGCTGAGCGCATTCGCCCGAGCAGCGCGAAGGCACGGCGCCCTGTTGCGCGAGGGCGTCAACGTCACGGGGCTCGTGCGCGACGCGCGCGGCCGCGTCACGGGTGTCGCAACGGCGCAGGGCGACATCGCAGCGGGCCTCGTGATCAGCGCGCAGAACATCTGGTCGAACGAAGTTGCACGGTGGACGGGAATCGACATTCCCCTCACGCTCTCGCGGCACGCGGTGTTCACGCTCGACGCGCAGACGCCCTACACGCGCGACCTTCCGGTGCTGAAGGACCTGGCGTCGAAGAGCAAGCTCTACATGCGCAGCTACGGCGGCCGGCAACTGCTGGTCGGCGACGGCAACGAGGGTGAAACGATCGCCGCGCCCGACACCGATCAGGTGGACGTTCCGCTCGACTACGTTGCCGAAATCGGCGAGCAGGTAGCGCATCGGATGCCGATTCTTGCGGACGCCGGACTCGCGGCGTCGTGGACCGGCGTGTACGACGTGACACCCGACTGGAATCCGGTGCTGGGACCTTTGCCGGGCGTTGCGGGCCTGCATGTCGCATTCGGCTTCTCGGGCCACGGATTCAAGCTCTCGCCGATCGTCGGGCGGATCATCGCCCAAAGTGCGCTCGGTATCGTGCCCGACTTCGATCTTGCGCCCTATTCGCTGGCGCGGTTCGAAGGCGGGCGGCTGCTGCACGGCCGTTATGGCGCCGGCGCCGTTTCGTAGCGCCGGCCGCCGGTCTTGGGCATACTCTTACCGCCATTCTTCGTCAGCGCCAAAATTTCTCAAGGGGGATCCCATGATGGCTTTTCGTTCCAGATTCATAGCCGCGAGCGCACTCGCCGTGGCCGTTGCATTTTCCGTGTCCTCGTTTGCGCAGGAGCGCGTGTTCTTCGGCATCGCGACGGGCGGCACCGGCGGCACGTACTACCCGCTCGGCGGAATGCTCGCGCAGCTCATTTCGAACAAGGTCACGATCAGCGGCAAGAAGCTGTCGGCGACGGCCGAGACGGCCGGCGCCTCGGTGGCCAACGCGCAGTTGCTCGGGCGCAAGGACATCGAAAGCGCCTTCGTGGCCGCCGACATCCTCGACGCCGCCTACAAGGGCACGGGCCAATTCGACGGCAAGCCGCTCAAGAATCTCCGCGCGTTGGGCGCGCTCTATCCGGAACAGGTGCAGCTCGTCACGCTGGCATCGGCGAACGTCAAGGGTTTCAAGGACCTCAAGGGCAAGTCGGTGTCGTCGGGATCGCCGGGCTCGGGCCAGTGGCAACTGCTGGGTGACCTTCTCGAAACCTACGGCATGACGCGCAAGGACATCGGCGAGGATCTGTCGTCGTTCGCGCAATCGGTCGACAAGATCAAGGACGGCAACCTGACCGCTTCACTCATTACCGCCGGTGCGCCGACGTCGTCGATCGTCGACCTGGCCAACGCGCGGGAAATTCGCATCGTGCCGCTCGCCGGGCCGGAGATCGAAGCAATGCGCAAGAAGCAGCCGTACTACGCGACGATCCAACTGGCGCCCAACACGTACAAGGGCCAGACCGCGCCCGTCGATACGTTGGCCGTGATGGCGATCTGGGCGACGCACGACGGGGTGACCGACGCGATGGCCTACGAAGTGACCAAGGCGCTGTACGAAAATACGGAAACGCTGGGCCAGGTCCATCCGAAGGGCAAGGAAATCTCGCTCAAGACCGCGTTGCAGTCGGTCTCGATTCCGCTGCATCCCGGCGCCGAGAAGTATTACCGCGAAAAAGGCCTCATCAAGTGACGACGGACCAAGTCGCGCGCGGCGCGTGCGCGAGCGCGCGGCTTAGGGCCGGCGTCATCCCGAGGAACGCAGTGACGAGGGATCTGCTTAGGAAAGGAACAACATTAAGCAGATTTCTCGCTGCGCTCGAAATGACACATAGACGGGGTTCGGATTCCTCGCTGCGCTCGAAATGACACGTGAGTGACGCTTACGGGTTCGCGGCGCGGTTAATATTCGCGGTGTTGCTGGTTCCTTCCGTCGCACCCGCTGCGTGCCTCACGCTGGCCAGCCATCCGGACGGCGCGCCGCTGGCGCAACTCGCGCTGCCCGACGACGCGACGTCGTTCTCGATCAGCTACCTGCATTCGGTCACCCGCACACCGGTCGTTGAGCGTTATGAGCAACACGGACCGGGCCTGCCGACCGAGGCCGACGCCGGCGGCACCTTCACGCGACGCGATGGGCAATTCATCGTGACGATGGACCGCCACTTCGAGGCCATCGTAATGCAGGTGCACGCCGGCCAGTCGCCGCGCCTCGTCGCGGGAATGCGTTCGCACGATCTGGCGCAATGGGGCAATCGCGCGATTGTGCTCGCGGCCATTCCGGGTTCATGCACCGGGCATTGAGCCCGCGGTCCGCGGCAAACATGCAATGACCGACGCGATACCGAATCCGCAGGGGGGCACGCTGACGGACCAGATCGAGGCGGTCTCGGCCGAGCAGCAGGCGAAGCTGATCCGCAAGTACGACCACGAGTCGAATTTCCGCAAGCTCGTGGGCCCCATCGGCATGCTCGTGACGACGATCGCCGTCGTCCTGTCGAGCTTCCACATCTACACGGCGGGCTTCGGATTATTAGTCGAGATCAAGCACCGCGCGTTCCACTTGGCGCTGGTGCTCGGGCTCATCTTTCTTGTGTTCCCGCGCCCGCGCCCTGCGCGAAATGCCTCGGGCGTCGCGAAGGAGTGGGGCTGGGCGCTGTCCTTCGCCGCATTCTATGTTTACCTCGCGTGGGATCTCGTCGTCCAGCTGTCCGCCAGCGGCGAGCTCAAGCAGGGATGGGCTTTTTTCGCGCTCGTCACGCTTTTAGCCGCGATCACGCTTCCTGTGAGGCGGTTCGGAGGTTTCGACGACAAGCCATCGTGGACGGACTGGCCGCTCGCGCTGTTCGCCGCCGGAATTTCGCTCTATCTCCTCGTCTTCTTCGACGACATTTTCATCCGGCGCGTGGGCTCGCCGATCGCCCAGGACTACATGATGGGCGTGCTCGCGATCATCATGGTGATGGAGGCGGCGCGCCGCACGATGGGACCGCTCCTGCCGGCCATCGGCATGCTGTGCCTCGTCTACGCGCTGCTCGGCCGATACATGCCGGGCGTGCTCGCACACCGCGGGTACAGCGTCGTGCGCGTCGTCAATCACATCTACATCGGCACCGAAGGCATCTACGGCATTGCCGTCGGCGTGGTGGCGACCTACGTCTTCCACTTCGTGCTGTTCGGAATCCTCGCGCAGATGACAGGCCTCGGCCGATTGTTCATGGAGCTCGCGACCATCGTGGCGGGCCGTTACTCCGGCGGCCCGGCGAAAGTCTGCGTGGTGTCGTCGGGGCTGTTCGGGATGATTTCGGGATCCGCGGTCGCCAATGCCGTGACCACCGGTTCGCTGACCATTCCGATGATGAAGAAATACGGCTTCACACCGCGCTTCGCCGGCGCCGTCGAAGCCTCTGCGTCCTGCGGCGGCCAGGTGACGCCGCCGGTCATGGGCGCGTCGGCGTTCGTGATGGCCGAATTGCTCGGCGTGCCGTACAAGGAACTCGTGATCATCGCGATCGTCCCGGCGCTGTTCCACTATCTCGCGTGTCTGTTGATGGTGCATTTCGAGGCAAAACGGTTGAACCTCGCGGGCGTGGAGCCGGAACTAATACCCAGGCTTTCCGGCGTGATCGCATCGAGCTGGCATCTGGTCTTTCCGTTGGTGGCGCTGGTGACGATGCTGCTCCTCGATTTCACGCCGTTCCTGTCGGCGTTCTGGGGCATCGTCCTGTGCTTCGCCTGCTCATACATCCCGCTGATCGCGCGCCACTTCGGCAACGATCGCCTGCACGGCCAGACGCTGACCTGGAAACCGCTGATCGCGGGACTTTCGGAGGGTGCCAAATACGCGCTCGCGATCGGCGCGGCTTGCGCCTGCGTCGGCCTCATCCTCGGCACGCTGACCCTGTCGGGACTGGGCTTCAAATTCTCGGGCGCCGTGGTCGAACTCGCGGCAACGGTGGCCGACGCCTTTCGCGCCATCGATCCTTTCAACCTCTTCACCGCGACGAGCGGCCAGGTTTTCTTCGGCCTCATTTTCGTCGCCATCGCCTGCATCATGATGGGCACCGGCATACCGACGACGCCGACCTACATCATCCTGGCGTCGATCGCCGCACCCGCATTGGCGCTGCTCGGCGTGCCGCTGCTGGCGACGCACTTCTTCGTCTTCTATTACGGCGTCCTGGCCGACGTGACGCCGCCGGTCGCGCTGGCGGCCTTTGCCGCGGCAGGCATCGCGGGCTCGGAGCCGATGCGCACGGGATTCACGGCCTTCCGCCTGTCGATGGGCAAGGCGCTGGTGCCATTCATGTTCGTCTACACGCCGGCATTGCTGTTCATCGGCTTCACGTGGAGCGCCTTTCTGTCCGCGGCCTTCTGCGGCGTCGTCGGCATCGTTGCGCTGTCGGCCGCGTATATCGGATATTTCCGCGCGCCGTTGTCGCGTTTCGACAAGACCGTGTTGTCCTTCGCCGGCCTCGTGCTCGTGTTCAACCAGTTCTGGCCGGATGTGGTCGGCCTGGCGGTCGTCTTTGCCATCCTGGGCTGGAATGCCCTCGCCCCCCGCCGAAAGGCGGTACGCGCCGTTGCGCCCTTGCCATAATGTGGGCCGCGCGGACCCGAACGACGATGACTTCGCGCGCCCGCGACCATGACGCCATCACTGCGCTGGGACATCTTCTGCCGGATCGTAGACAACTACGGTGACGCCGGCGTCTGCTGGCGACTCGCGCGGCAACTCGCCGCCGAACACGGCCTCGCCGTCACGTTGTGGATCGACGACGTCGCGAGCCTCGCGCACATCGAATCCACGCTCGATCCGCGGCGCGATGATCAGGTCGCCCGGTCGGTCCGCGTGTGCCGCGCCGACGACGCGCATCCCGCGCAATTCCGCAATCCCGATGTCGTCATCGAAGGTTTCGGCTGCGGCCTGCCTGACGAGTATCGCGAGGCCATGGCGCGCGAACCGCGGCCACCGGTGTGGGTCAATCTCGAATATCTGTCGGCGGAAGCGTGGGTGGAAAGCGCGCACGCGTTGCCGTCTCCGCATCCGCGCCTGCCACTCACCTGCTGGTTTTATTTTCCCGGATTCACCCCGAGCACCGGAGGGCTGCTCCGGGAAGACAGGCTGTTGGCGACGCGCGATGCGTTCCGCGGCGATCGGAGTGCGCGGCACCGGATGTGGCGCTCGGTCGACGTGCAACCTGCGGACGCCGGCCTGACCGTTTCGCTCTTTTGCTACGCGAATCCGGCGTTGCCGGCGCTGCTCGACGCATGGGCCGAAGGCGACGAGGAAGTCGTATGCGTCGTTCCCGAGGGCGTGGCGCAGCCCGACCTCGACCGCTGGACCGGAGGCGCCGTTCCCCATCCGGGCAGGCCGGCCGTCCGCGGCCGTCTCACGCTCACCGTCGCCAGGTACGTCGACCAGGACGCCTTCGATCGAAGGCTTTGGGCGTGCGATCTCAATTTCGTGCGCGGCGAGGATTCGCTGGTGCGCGCCGTGTGGGCCGGGCAACCGCTGGTCTGGCACATCTATCCGCAGGCCGAAAACGTGCACCTGATGAAGCTTGACGCGTGGCTGACGCGATACGAAGCCGGCGTCGACGAAGCGGCAGCACTCGCCCAGCGAGCTTTCTGGCAGGCGTGGAATTCCGGGCACGCCGGTGCGACGAGCGCCGCATGGCCCGCCCTCCGCACGGCCCTCCCGCATCTGCGGGTGCGCGGCCACGCGTGGGCCCTCCGCCTCGCCCGCCAGACGGACCTCGCCAAGGGGCTGGTCAATTTCTGCGAAAATCGTTTATAATTATAGGTTTCCCCGATTGCAACCGGGCAACAACGACTGTGCAACAACCTATGCAGGAACCGCTATGAAACTCGCTCAAGAAGTGCGCGCCGGCAATGTGATCATGGTCGGCAAGGACCCGATGGTCGTGCAGAAAGCCGAATTCACGAAATCCGGCCGCAACGCGTCCGTCGTCAAGATGAAAATGAAGAACCTGCTCTCGGGCAGCGGCACGGAGACCGTCTATCGCGCCGACGAAAAGTTCGACACCGTGCAGCTCGAGAAGAAGGAAGTGACGTACTCGTACTTCGCGGACCCGATGTACGTGTTCATGGACAACGAGTTCAACCAGTTCGACGTCGAGAAAGACAACTTGGGCGACGCGCTCAACTACCTGGCTGAAGGACTCCCCTGCGAACTGACGTTTTACGAGGGCAAGGCCATTTCGGTGGAACTGCCGAACACGGTCGACCGCGAAGTGGCGTATACCGAACCCGCGGTCAAGGGCGACACGTCGGGCAAGGTGATGAAGCCCGCGAAGCTCGCGAATGGCTACGAAGTGCTGGTGCCGCTTTTCGTGACGACCGGCGACAAGATCGAGATCGACACGCGCACCGGCGAATACAAGCGCCGAGTGTGAGGGCGCGGCGACCGCGATCGCCGCTTGACGCAGAAACGGGCACCGCGCGGTGCCCGTTTTTTGTTTCGCCGCGGCCCGTGATCAAGGACGCGTCGTCGTCACCACCTTGTCGGTCGTGCCGTCGGCATTGCGCGAGCGGTCCACGGTCGACACACCGCCCTTCGCGTTGGTGATCGTCGAGTCGATGGCGCCGTCCGCGCCGCGCGATCGATCGACGGTCGTGACGCCGCCCTTGGGACCGGTAACGGTCTTGTCGACGACTCCATCGGCGCCACGCGACCGATCGACGGTCGTGACGCCACCCTTCGGTCCCGTGACGGTTTTGTCGACGAGGCCATCGGCGCCGCGATGGCGATGGACGCTGAGCGTGGTGGTCTTCGATGTAGCGCTGGACGCGGTCTTGGAGGTTTCGGCGGGCTGCGCCATTGCCGGCAGCGTCACTGTGCTCACAAAAATCGCGGCTACGGCCGCGGATACGAGATTGCGTCGATTCATTGTGACCTCCCCGTTGATGGATCTTGGATTCGCCGCAGCGGTAACGCGGCGTACGCCTCCATGAACGCCTCGCAGCGCCCACGGGGAGACCGGGAGTTGTAACCCGATGTTGCAGTAAAGTCAGCGCGGCGGCTTGAATTTCGCGCGTGCCCGCGCGACCTGCGGATGCACGGTGCAGAAGTGGATGTGATCGTTGACCAACCCCATCGCCTGCATAAAAGCGTAGATCGTCGTCGGGCCGACGAACGACCAGCCGCGCTTTTTGAGATCCTTGGCCATCGCCGTGGCTTCGGTCGACGTGGCCATCGCCGCGAGGATTTCCCGGGTGATCCGGGCGGGCCGCACGCTCGGCGAAGGCTCCCAGCGCCAGAAGTACGCAGCGAGTGAGCCGAATTCTTCCGCGAGCTCCCTCGCGCGCTTCGCATTGTTGATCGTCGATTCGATCTTGCCGCGATGGCGGACGATCGCCGCGTTGCCCAACAGCCGGCCGACGTCACGCTCGCTGAATCGCGCAACGCGCTCGAATTCGAATTCCGCGAACGACTCGCGAAACGCCTCGCGCTTGCGCAGGATCGTGAGCCAGCTCAAGCCCGACTGGAAACCTTCGAGGCAGACCTTCTCGAACAATCGCCGGTCTTCTGCGACCGGAAACCCCCACTCGCGGTCATGGTAGCCGACATAGAGCGGATCGTCGCCGCACCACCAGCAGCGGCGGGCCCCGGCGGCCGGGTGCGTCGTTTTCATCCGACCATTGTAACGAAGGGCGCGACGAGTCCTTAGCTCGCCTATAATGCATCGGGCGAAGCGCGTGCCGCATTCGCGCCGCAGTTGCACATCGCCAAAAAGGGCCCGCCATGATTCGCCTGCTGCCGCTCGCAATCTTTGCCGCGTCCCTCGGGACCGGCGCTGTCCTCGCGCAAGGGACCGCGCCCGCAAAACCCGCAGCGCCGCTGGAAAATACGTCCTGGAAGTTAGTCGCCGTGGGCAACGTGCCGGCCATTGCTTTACCGGCCCCGCGCGAGGCGAGCTTCATGTTGCATGCCGACGATCATCGATTGTCAGGGTCGGGCGGATGCAATCGGCTGCTGGGAAAATACGAGTTGGCGGCTGACGCGCTCAAGATCGCCCCCGCGGGAACCACGATGATGGNNNNACGACTTACAAAGTTTCGGGCGATTCGCTCGAATTGCGCAATGGGGACCGCGTGCTGGCGCGGTTCATGGCGCAAAGCCCACGGTAACGAACAAGAAAAAAGGATCGATGTGACCGCAGAATCTCCGCACGCGCGCTTCGGCAGCGGCAAGTCGGTTCGCCGCGTCGAGGACGAGAAACTCCTGATTGGCGCGGGCTATTTCGCCGACGACGCGAAGCTTGCGAACCAGGCCAGCGTCTGCTTTCTCCGCTCGCCCCATCCCCACGCGCGAATCACCGGCATCGACACGGCGGCAGCGGCGGCGATGCCCGGTGTGATCGCCATCGTGACGGGCGACGACCTCGTTCGTGCACGCGTCAAGCCACTGCCGCCCTCGGCGGATTTCAAGCGCAGCGACGGCTCGCCCACGGCAACCGCACCAAGACATGCGCTCGCCGTCGGCGCCGTACGCTTCGTCGGAGAGGCCGTGGCCGCGGTCGTCGCACAGAGCATCGCGCAGGCACGCGATGCGATGGAGGCGATCGACGTCCAGTACGAGGCGCTGCCCTGCGTGGTCGACGCCGCCGACGCGGTCGCGGCTGGCGCGCCGCTGGTGTGGCCGGCGGCTTCCGGTAACGTCGCATCCGAAGTGCGCCACGGCGACGCTGCCGCAACCGACGCGGCATTCGCCAAGGCCGCGCACGTCGTTTCGCTCGACCTCGTCAATCAGCGCCTGGCACCCTGCCCGATCGAGCCCCGCGCCATCGTCGCCTCGTACGACACCGCGACGGAGCGCATCACGCTGCGTGTCTCCAACCAGACGCCGACGGGACTTCGCGATGCATTGTGCGCGGAGGTGCTCGGCATTCCTCTCGACAAGGTGCGGGTGCAGGTCGGCGACGTCGGTGGTGGCTTCGGCATGAAGACGGGCCTCTATCCGGAGGACGTCGTGCTCGCGTTCTGCGCGCGCAAGTTGCAAACACCCGTCAAGTGGTGCGCCGAACGAATGGAGGAATTCCTCGCTGCATCGCACGGCCGCGACGTTCGCAGCACGGCGTCGCTGGCGCTCGACGGCAACGGACGAATCCTCGCGCTGCGTGTCGACTCGCTCGCGAACGTGGGCGCGTATGCCACGCCGGCGGGCGTCGTGATCCAGTTGTTGATCGGGCCATGGGTGTCCACCAGCATCTACGATATCGGCACCATCGACATCCGCATCAAGGCGGTGATGACGAATACGTCGCCGACGAGCGCCTATCGCGGCGCAGGCCGGCCCGAGGCCATCTACACGATCGAGCGCTTGATGGACGCCGCGGCGCGCAAGATGGGCATCGACGCGGTCGAACTGCGCCGGCGCAACATGATTCGCCCCGAACAGATGCCGTACACGAATCCGATGGACAAGACGTACGACAGCGGCAAGTTCGAAGCGGTCATGGACCAGGCGACCGTCCTCGCGGATTGGCGCGGCTTCGACGCGCGTGCTTCCGACGCTAAAGCGCGCGGGCGTCTGCGCGGCCGCGGCATGGCGACGTTCATCGAGTGGACCGGCGCGGATGTTTTCGAGGAGCGTGTGACGGTCACTGTGTCGGGGCAAGGTGAGATCGAGATTTTCTCCGCGCTGCAGGCAATGGGTCAGGGGCTCGCCACCACGTTCGCGCAGGTCGCGGTCGACATTTTCGGCGTGCCCATCGAGAAGATCAGGATCGTGCAGGGTGATACCGACCGTGGCACCGGATTCGGCAGCGCCGGATCGCGTTCGCTCTTCGTCGGCGGATCTGCTGTGCGCGTCGCCGCGGAGCGCACGGTGAAGAGCGCGCGGGAGCTCGCCGCCGCGGAGCTCGAGGCCGCGGTCGGCGACATCGAGTATCGCGACGGCGTCTTCAGGATCGGCGGCACCGACCGGAGCATCGGCCTTTTCGAGCTTGCGCGCAGGCAACCACAGGAGCGCATCGTCCTCGATTCCACGAGCACGGTGGCGGGCGCGACGTGGCCCAACGGCTGCCACATCTGCGAAGTCGACGTCGATCCGGAAACGGGTGCGGTGGACATTGCGGCCTACTGGTCGGTCAACGACGTGGGCCGCGTCGTCAATCCGATGATCGTCGTCGGCCAACTGGAAGGCGGCGCTGTACAGGGCATCGGACAGGCACTGTGCGAAGAATTTGTCTACGACCGCGAGTCCGGGCAAGCGCTTTCGGCCAGTTTCCAGGACTACGCAGTGCCGCGTGCCAGCATGATCCGGCATTTTGCGATGACGATGGACGAGTCCACACCGTGCCTCAACAACGCCATGGGCGTCAAAGGGGTCGGCGAGTTGGGCACCATCGGCGCCACACCGGCCGTCGTCAACGCGGTGATCGATGCGCTCGCGCGCGCGGGCCGCGCCGAGAGCGCCCTTGCGTTGCAGATGCCCCTGACGCCGGAACGCGTTTGGCGCGCGCTCAATTCTGTCTGAGGCGCGTCCTACCGCACTGATGGACGCGGCACGCGTCATGCATCGCTTCAACGTGACGATCATGCGCCCCGAGGGCTACCTCGAGGCGAATGCGTTCCAGGAAATCGCGGAAGCTTACCGGTACGGCTTCGAGGCGCTGGGGCATCGCGCGATGCTGACCGAGAACACGCTGGTTCCGGACGGGATCAATATCCTGTTCGGCGTGAACATCTACCGCGAATTCCCGGAATTGCGCTTTCCAGCCAATGTCGTGCTCGTGAACGTCGAGCAATTCGTCCACGACTCCGGCTGGTTTACGCCTTCGCTCCTTCGCGCCTACGCAAGCCACGTGGTGTGGGACTACAGTGCCGCGAATTTGACTGCGTTTCGCGCCGCGGGCCTCCTGGGTCCCATGTCGCTGGTGCCGGTAGGAACGATGCCCGAGCTATGCCGTATTCCGCCGGCGGATCAGGATGTCGATGTCCTCTTCTTCGGCGCACTGTCGGAGCGAAGGCTGCGCATTGTCGAGGCGCTGAAGGCATCCGGTGTCGCTGTCCAGTGCCTCGCCGGCTACTATGGCCCGGAGCGCGACCGCTGGATTGCCAGAGCCAAGGTGATCCTGATGCTGCGCAATGCCGAGAACCACCGCATTTTCGAAATCGTCCGCGCCGCCTACCTGATGAGCAACGCCAAGGCCATCGTGTCCGAGTGGGATGACGAGACCGTGATCGAACCCGACATCGCGCCGGGCATCGTCCTGGCGCGCCGCGACGAGCTGGCGGACGCCTGCAAGCAACTTGTGCGAGACGCGCCACGCCGTCTCGAATTAGGGGCCCGCGCGCAGCGGATCATCCTCGCGCGACTCCAGAGCGAATTTTTGCGTCCGGCGATCGCAGCGCTGCCGACCGGTGTTTTTCCGGCGTAACGAACGGCCCTTGCGGCTGTTCAGTCGTTCTGTTTCATCTGCCGGGCAGCCAGCGCATAGCCGCCGGCGGCGCCATCGATGAAGTGAACGTGATCGCTTTCGGAAACCGACGGCACGATGCAGGTCATGATCGCAGCCGGCTGCCGGTGCAGTCCGAACCTCGCGATCTTCGCGGCCCGCGCATCGGCAAGGCGCTTCTCGATGCGGTCGGCGAGCGCCGGCGTGCAGTCGAGCGTCATGCGCAGGTTATCGTCGAACTTGCGAAAATCCGAATTCTCGACGACCTGGCGCCGATACATCGCGGGATCGAACCCTTCGAAGCGAATGCCGCACTTCAAGATGACGTAGGAGATGAGCGTCTGCACAAGTAACTTCCACCGCCGCGCGGAAAAGGACTCGCCGCGCTGGCGCGATGCGTGAGCTTCGAGGTCGAGCCCCTTCGGCGGCCAGCCGACGTCCGGCGCACCTTCGGGGACCGGTCGCGCGACCTCGTCGCTTTTTTCCAGCTCGACCAGCAGGTCTTCGACCAGCTTGCGAAACGCGGGGTCGCCGTGGGTCACCGGCGACACGACCAGCGACAGGATGAGGCCGCGCGTCGCCGGAATGTCGTTCCAGCGGCATGACAGTCCGCTCAAGTCCGGACGCGTACCCGGTTCAGCGGGAGGTACGGCGAAGCGGCCGGCCTTCATCGCGCGCTCGGCCCAGGCTAGGCCGCCGCCGGAGAACATGGCGAACGAGACATTCTTGGATGGCGCGAACCGCGCGACGCTGATATTCCGCCCCTCTTCCGTCACCGCGGAAACCGGAACGAGCGCCGCGCGAAGGTCGAGGCCCAGGTCATCGCGCGTCCACGTCGCGGTCGAAGCCAGCGCGGCCCGCGCCAGCTCACCGTCACGGGCAGCGACGGCGAAACTCGCGCCATCACCCCCGAAGACATACGGAACCTTGCGGCCCGCGAGCGCGTTCGACACTGCGGCAATGACCGACGCACCCGCAGTATTCACGGCCTTGTAATGCCCGTCGGCAATCGCCTGCGTGGAACT
>WNFM01025653.1_pt1 | contig 12647 bp, 14 predicted proteins | sample 5400271 | NCBI WGS metagenome assembly WNFM01 (sample SAMN13153352, study PRJNA577476) | soil metagenome | isolation source: 60 cm saprolite on Douglas fir-dominated hillslope | place: USA:California | collected 2013-09-17 | reverse complement strand
CACGACGCACCGCTGCCGGGTGACTGCCACCAATCCAAAGCGGTGGGTAAGGCTTCTGGAAAGGCTTGGGCTCCATAACCGCGCCGTCGAGCTGCCAGAAGCGGCCTGCGAAGGTGATGGCAGGCTCGGTCCAGCACGCCTTCATGAGCCGTATCCCCTCCGTGAAGCGAGCGACGAGGTGGGTCGGATCAACCTCGAAGGCGGAGAACATTCTGCCTCCTCCTCCGATGGCAAGACCAACCTCGATGCGCCCACGACTGAGCTGGTCCAGCGTACTGATACTTTTGGCGAGGTGGACTGGATTGTGCAAGGGGCTGACGAAGGCGGCACATCCCAACCGCAGTCGCTCTGTGCACGCGGCGGCGAAAGCCATCAGTTCGAGCGGGGCCAGAAACGGTGGAAAGCCAATCACGGCTTCTTGTGTCCAGGCACTGTGAAAGCCGAGGGCCTCCGCTCTGGTCAGATAGTCGCGCAGTTTGGCCGGGTCGAATGTGCCGTCGGGTGTGTGTTGAGGAATGGAAATAGCAAAGTGCATAGCAGCCTCCTGAGAGTGATACGCTTCGTCCTGAAGCAGAGTGGTAACAGCATCTCTAGAGTTAAGGAAATACACATCATATGACTGTGATTATAGCATCTATTCTATAATAGAGAATCAAGCTGAGCAGCACTGCGTTTCCCGCCTGCTCCTGTTCCACTCCATAGCGCTAGCAAACCCATAAAGTAGTTTCAGAAACCATGATACAATGAAAGAACCATCATCCCGCTGTGAAGTGAGGAGGTATGTAGTGTATTTGGCTCCGTTACCCGCTCAAGTAGTGAGTCTCCTTGAAGCACTGCACGCGCCACCACGTCTGGTTGCTCATCTCAGGCTCGTCCATGATGTAGCCAGGACCATAATTTCCCGCCTAGACCAGGCATGGTCAAACCTGGTCTATGACCGGCAGGCGGTGCTTATGGGTGCTGCCACACACGATATCGGTAAAATCATCCATCCTGAGGAGTTAACCCATCTCGGCCACGAACATGAGAGGGCTGACGAGGCTCTCCTCAAAGCGCTAGGGGTGTCAGAGCAGCTAGCCCGTTTTGCACGCACGCATAGGCAATGGGCAGACGAGCCGCAAGGGCACCTGGAGGGCTACCTGGTTGCTTTAGCAGATACCCTCTGGCGAGGGAAACGCGATGAACGACTGGAAGAGGCCATTAGCAAGTGCATTGTCGCGCAAACTCATCAAGCCCAGTGGCACGTGTTTCTTACCCTGGATGCTATTGCAACTAGCATCACCGCTGAGGCGGATCGTCGCCTCGCCTGGCAAAATCAGCATCCACTGTCGTAATTCATGTTTCCTCTAAAAGGACACTACCTGCCTCTTTTCACACGCACATGTGTATAAAGAAAGAAGATGCAAGATGACACAACGAATAGTGATTCAAAACGGCACTGTCCTTACAGGAGATAAAGAACGAGGCTCCTTCACACGTGCTGATGTCCTCATAGAAGGTTCGCTCATTCGCGCAGTTCAACCCGGTATTGAAGCATCTGGCAGTATAGTGATTGAGGCCTCCGGGATGATTGTGATGCCAGGATTTGTTGATGCCCATCGTCATACCTGGGAAGGAACCCTCAAACAGCTTGCAGCCAATAGCGATCTTGGTGACTACGCGAGCCGTATTCTCGCGAAGTTTGGTCCTATCTTCCGACCCGAAGACGCCTATATTGGGACACTTATTGGAGCACTTGAGGCACTGGATGCGGGCATCACGACTCTCTTTGACTGGTCGCATATCCAGAATACCCCTGAACATACCGATGCCGTGATTCGTGGACTCCAGGAGAGCGGGCTGCGAGCCGTCTTTGGTTATGGGGTTCCTCAAACCTGACCACAGTGGTCGTATGAAAGTCAACTGAATCATTCTGATGACGCCAGGCGTGTTCGCACCCAGTATTTTTCCTCGAGTCAGCAACTCATGACGATGGCAATGGCACTGCGCGGACCTGAGTTCTCCACCATGGATGTCACCAGACATGACTGGAAGCTTGCCCGAGATCTGGGTCTGCCGATCAGCGTCCACGTTGGGAGTGGGCCCTTTGGAGTTCCCTACCGGGCAATCGAGCACCTCTCCGAGGCACACTTACTTGGTCCAGATACGCAGTATGTGCATACGACCACGTTGACTGATGAAGCGATGCAGCTGATTGCAGAGAGCGGAGGGACAGCCGTAGTGACACCAGCGGTGGAAATGCAGATGGGCTTTGGTTTTCCTGCAACCAGTCGCCTCATAGCTCATGGCATCCGACCAGGCCTGGGCGTCGATATCGTCACCAGTACGGCGGGCGACATATTCACGCAGATGCACTCCGCCTTCCAGGCTGCACGTCTCCAGGTTTCACAGGACGGGAACAGCTCATTCCCTCTACTGAGTGCCGAGGATATGTTTGCGCTCGCGACGATTGATGGAGCACGTGCTTCCTGGCTTGATCAGAAAATCGGCACACTGACACCAGGCAAACAGGCAGATATCATCCTCCTGACCACCACTACGCCGAACCTTACACCGCTCAATGACCCGGTTGCCTCAGTGGTTCTTGGGGCCCACGCTGGCAACGTTGATACGGTTCTTGTGGCAGGCAAGACCCTCAAGCAAGGGGGGCGATTATTGCATATCGATCTTGAACAGATACGTGCTCAGACGACCGCTTCACGCGATTATCTGATGGAGGCATCGGGTTTTAGCAAAACAGTGTAGTGTTCCAACAGGCTGCAAGCAGGCACCATGTCTGCACTCCAAACACCATTCACCGTGCCTCTTTTCGCTGCAGTAGTGCTGTTCTCATACGTGTAACGTTGCCATGACCCCCCGAGCATATTCACGAATTGACTCCTGTTCGTCGTTCAACAACTCAGCCACTGCAGGTAGTGCTTGAGGCAGTGGATAGACTTGTGCAAGCAGGGCAATTCCATACAACAAAGCCGCTGTACGCACGGCTGGCACTTCATCTTTCAATCTAGCAAGCAGAAACGGGAGATCCTCGATACTCCGTCGCCTTCCCAGCAAGAGACAGCACCATTTCCGTGTACCCGGATTCGGACTCTTACTAGCCTGTTGAATGAACGCATTTAATGCGTGTTCATCTGGAAAGGACTCAATGAGATATACCGTGGTCCAATAGACTTCATACCCATCTCCTACTCCAAAAGACGACAACAGGACGGAAACGACCTCTGGTGGAAACTCAGCCTTTGTTTCTTGTCGGATCGCCTCTAAAAGTTCTACATATTTGTTTAACCGACGACTTCCCTCTTCCGAGAGAGCCAATAACTCTTCATCACTCGGCATAGGGGAAATTGTCCGCAATTCAGTCAGTAAAACAGATAACCGGCGCGAATCTATGCCTCTTCCTCCCAGTCAATTTAGAACAGATGATCTAGTTCTTCGATTTCTATCACTCCCTACTGCCTTCTCTGACACTGTCTGATATCGTTAAGTCAATATGCGGCATACTTTCACGTCGGATAATGATCTCTCCTATGTGACCATGGCTTGCCGAACCTATCACAAACCAATACTTCAAGGTCTCACTATCATGTAATGGTAGCAGCAAAAATAATTCTTCTCTTACCGTTGAAAGCAAATCAAAGATAGCTTGATTGACTTCAGACAACAAAGTCAATCCTTGTCCAACGGTCGCATGTATCACAAGACCATGTGGCGTCACTGATCGTTCCTGTAGCTCTAGTGTAGCAATGGGCATAGCATCAAAGGCTTCAACGATGTCGGACTCAAGGCCCCAATTATTGGTAATATGGTATCCCCAGTCACTTCCACAGACACTCTCAAGTGCAGTTTTCAGTACCTGCTGTAGTTGTAAGGCCCAGTTTTCATCTTCTTGCAAGTAAGTGCCTCCTAAACCTTTCTAGTTCATCTTTAGCTCAGTGAGTAAATCTGTCAATTTATTTTTGTATGCTTCTTTTATTTCCCATTGCGTGAAATCGAATATTCTGTGTGTGGTTAGTAGGCCGATCTTTCTGGCACGTTGCGTCTCCAGGATTGCATTGTCAAGTTGACACAAGAAAAGGATTGGCCGCTTGATTTGTACCTCTCTTCTCAGAGCATTGTTAATTATCGTCTCAATCCATGGACTCTTAAGAGAATTTCTGGAAAGAACCAACACCACTTTATCTTCCGGGTCCATTGATGCTTCGATTTGTGCGTACAGAGGATGCCTGAGCCATTTACCTTGCTTACTTGTGTACTTTGGGGACAGCCAGCAGCGGATGCCGAGGTCTTGCAGATCGGCATGTAATCGCTCCGCGAACGCCTTATCCCAAGGCGAATAGCTGATGTAGCTGCTATGATTTTCATCAGGAAGTGGGAAGATAGAAGACAGCGATTGGATAAAGCCCTCTGGTGTACCCATCCCCTGCAGAAATTTCTTCGGCAGAGTTCCGTGGGAACGCGCGATGGTACTCAAACTGAGATGCGATGGTCCAAGGTGAAGGATACTCTGCAATCCTCCCGTCGAGCGTAGATCTACACCACAAAGAACAGTGCGGTACATGGTACTACTGGTGAAGTCGACGCCGCTGACATCGGTTTCAATGAATAGCGCCTCGACGAGAACGCTCCCATTCAGATCAGCTTGACTCATATTAGTCCGATACAGGTTTGTGCCCATAAAGTCTGTTTCGACAAGAGAGGCCTGACTCAAATCGGCGTGACTCAAATTGGCCCCATCGAAACGTGCATACATAATGATGGCTCGAGACAGATTCGTCTGGCTCAGATCGGCCTGACTCAGGTCGGCATAGACCAGGTCGGCATTGGTAAGGGTAGCGTGGCTCAAATTTGTTTGATGAAGTCTCGCAGAACTCAGGTTGGCTCCACTCAGATTGATACCATGCAGATCTAGACCGCTCAGATCACACTCTCCAAGGTCGAGAGGTTGAGCGTCAGGACTCTGCATTCGCCAGGCATTCCATGGCTCAGAACCTTGCTTGAGTAGACGAACGAGTTCTTCATTTGCCATACGATATTCCTCTTTCTGGGTGCCAGAGATGATCTGAGCATTTAGAGAATCCATCTCATCCAGGCTTTATGATAACCCAGGCTCATATCAGGAAAATACTGATATGATATCGCCAGTAGCCGTGTTAATAAATATTTGAATTATCATGCCTGTCGATATTTCGCCAGCCCATATGGTACCTTGCAGATACACCCTATTGTTATAAGCCTCTTCAATGCTATCGAGAATATCCTGTCTTGACATTGATAGAAGGAAAAAGCTAGAGAGACCACCATTGGAGATCTTTGGCACACCGCTTACCTCGACTGGAGCTTCATAGACACCATGGATATCAGGAGGAGTCCTTGGTCCATTTACTGCGCCAGGAGCACTTGGATCACCCTCCCGATGATAACCACCAGCCTGTCCGTTCCTGAGATCTCCCTCGAAAATGTATCGCTGTACATTAGCAGTCAATGGGCACGTATTATGTACGACCCACTGATTTGTACCCACAACAAAGGTGTGATCGTATGCTACAGTCAGATTATACACCCCCTCGGAGCCAGGCACCACCTTCCAGCCCGTCACCACCCCATACGTCCCATCTGCCCGTAACACATGCATACCCAGCTTGATCTGACCAACCGGCAGGAAGCCTTCTTCCTTTGTGAGGAAGGGATGCTTTGGTTAGTGTGGATCGTCTCACTCGTCTTGGTGGCCGGTTTGCCATGCCTGGCTGCTATGGTCGTGGTAATCGTCGGGTCCACCAGATCGTTGTTGGTATAAATCCAGACGTGCAACGTGAATTACTGTGAACGCCATTCTTCCTCACCTGTTCTTGGATCAAAACGGAACAAGGCAACCCAGGAAGCATTCTCTGGTGTGAGTACGACAGTTTTGTTCAGCAGTCGGCCAATCTTGTGCATGAAATCAAGCAAACGGGATATCTGTTGCTCAGTGTGCATATTGCGCGGATCAAGATCAAGTTCGATTTCCTCAGAGGTGGAGAAGTAGCAGTGTAGTGCCAGATGTTCTTCATCAATATACAATACGCCCCCCTGGCTATGTACAAGAGAGAAGACATCCTCAATCCGATCTGGAATTGGTTGCTGCTCTCCAGCAATGATAAACTCAAGAGGATAAGAACTTGTGCAGAGAAATGTCAAGAACTTTTGCCAATCTTGCTCATCTGTTCCGAATATATAGATATCACGAAGGCTCCCATCAATGTAAAAAGCACCTTTAGCTGGCTCCTCCATCATTGTTCCATTCCTTCTTGCGATCTTACTATCTTCTTACATCGTACATCTCATTCTGATACGCATGTGCAGTCAAAGCTACAACCTTTTACCGGCAAGGGGCGATGCAAGCATCCTGGATCGAGTGGAGCTTGCTCCACCCCTACGCGGCTCTTAGAGAACGGTTCGCAAATCCGCTGGCGTCGTAGAGGTACTGCTCCTGATTGGTCGAAGAGGCGTACCACTACGTCAGGTCGTCCAGCATGTCGTAGGTGAGCGTGCCGGTGATGCCGCTAAACGTGCGGCTGGTGACATTGCCTTATAATATGATCGTGAACTGTAATACAGATTGCTCTCTCGGAACTCAAAAAGGCATTTCAGCCTTCCTCTGGATAATAGTATTGAACCTCACCCAGAATCAATTGATAAGGAGCCAATACGCCTTGATCAAACGACTGGATGAACTTCCACACGCGTTTGCCCAGCATACTTCCCCTTTCTCTCTCTGCCACTTCGAGTAAACCGGGCAGCGCGTAATTCCCGCTCGCTTGCCCTATTTTTTCCAGCGTGTCCAGCACAGAATCTCGACAGTATGTGTCTCTAGACCAGCGATCGGTGGTTGCTGCTAGTAGCGGTCCCACCGCTACTGCATAGGCGCGTTTCGTTTCCTCCATCGCTATCCAACTACACGCGCACTCCAAAACCTCAAGATACGCTACATCACCCTCCTTGTACCCATAGGCATATTTCCAAAAGAGTTGGAGCAAATACGCGCTTGCGGTCTCTTCTTCGAGATCATCGAGCGCTCGCATCACCTCCTTTAGTGCAGGTGAATTGGGGTCGGTAAATTCATCCAGTACACGCGCCAATACCCTGGCGTTCTGAGGATACCCAATGGCGCGTATGACCTGCACAGCTACTTCTCTAATATTCTTCGATGGCCTTCCTAGAAACTGCTCTAACTCCTCCAGGTTGTTTTCCAGATTCATCTTTAGTTGTATGGCGAGTTGTTGGGTGGCGAGAGCACGCGCCTCACCCCCTTGTCTGGAAATGCTCTCGAGTTGGGTCTGTAACATCTTTCCTTCCTCATATTGCTGTCATAGGCGTGTAGGAAAGTAGAATAACACAGGAGGGTTTACAAGCGCAAAGAGCCTGTCTTTCTCAGACTCCTGTGTTATTTCCGCGAAGCTGTACTAGTAATGTGGGGACTTGACATCGGACAAATGTCAAACACTTTCTGCTCAATCTACCCAACTTTCCCTTGAACATCTCACCCTTGAAACCCCGTACGGGGTTTCCTAAATGTGGTTCTGAGCCATAAGATCAAGGTCTATGATGGTAAACTTCATATCCTCTTGTTCTTTTACAATGATTTGTACCTTTTCAGGAAATCTCCATGAGATGGTCCGTACATGCTTGATAAACTCGTCGAGATTAAGATGATTAAATGCTCCTAAGTAGAGTCCACATTCCAAGAACTTTGATCCCCCATACCACGCACGCGGCAAACGCTCGTCGTCGACACTTACTAATGGTTTGATGCCTTTGTCTACGAAGTACGTATTCACCTCATCCATTTTTCCAAGGTCGTCGTCGGTACCTGAGAGGGCAAAAATGAGATTGGTAACGTAACTCACAGCGAGTTCCTCCTGTATTCGGCAAATCTGTCATTCGATGAGCTTTTTTTCTCCATCTGGCAAGATAATTGTAGCACAGTGCATGCTTGCCGTTGAGCTAATCAGTGGCTGCAGCCGCAATACCGACAAAGCCGCCCGTGTTATAGACCGTCCACAGAAAACTTCCCCACCACTCGTCTCAAAAGTGCAAAGATAGAACCTCTTATTTTGCATGTGTTTCTCTGTGAAAGATGATGATGTCATATGGAATACCCAAGATAATGAAGTCATCGTCTCGAGAGAAAGTAATGTGTCCCCAATCCCCTGACATATCTACAAACCAATAGTGAAATAAGACGCCTCCATTTTTGGACTGAATCTTAAAGTTCTCGTGTTTGAGGTCAAGCACAAGTTGTTCCTGGTACTGACTCTCTGCAATTGGTTGACCTCCATATGCGCCCAAGATCTGAAAACTTTTCCCACGGTAGGTTAAAGTTTGATGACTCCGATCGTAAATTTCACCCCCTTCTGGGTAAGCGTCATCGAACTGGATGTTGGCTGGTGCATTGAGATCGAGTGTAGCAATGTTGTCGTAGGAAATAATGACAACCTCGTGATCGAGTGGAATGGAAAAACCCAGCATCCTCTCGAAGATGTACTCTGGCATATCAACCCTTTTCCACAGACCTGGTAGCTTATCTTGTTCACGCTGTTTTTGACGTGCCTTGGCACCAAGATCACTTGCTTCCTCATACCTGCCAAGATAGATAAGAGTCTGTGCCATCTTTTGATAGGCATACGCAAAGTCTGGATCAAGCCGTATAACTTGTTCGTAGGCGGCAAGTGCTTCATGATAGCGCTTGCTATCGAAGGATTCTACTCCCTCATTTAACCAGTGTTCTATGGTTTTCTCGCGTGCATGAGAGGTAATATCGTCATTACCCTTGTTACCATCGATCATCTTTTTCCCTCAAATAGAAGATCCACCATCTGCTCATGAGCAGGTTATGCATTGCGATTATAATCTCCTTATGAGCTTTGTCACTGTTCTCATTTGCCGATAAACCTAACCTTGCAGGTACTACGCTATCTTTAGCCGTATAAACTGTCTCTCGTGGAGTAATCAACTGAGTGTAAGGATGCTCCGCATATATTCTTTGCTCTCCTACAAACTCCTAGGTCAGCTCCTTCCTACTCCACGAGCGAGACGAACTCCCACTCCTCTCGTAACCGTGCAATAGGGACTGGATCAAGCAGGTACACCTGACCACCACCTGGCATTGCTTGCTGGATCAGTTTTCTTTCCGGCCCAGGAAGCAGCGGCCTTTCCCGCGTGGGAGGCTCCGGCGGCCTGCCGAATGTGACCCAGGGAGCGTATGCAGCACCAGCATGTTCCCAATACAGTTCACCCCATGTCGCCTGGCAGACGACGAGCAACCGTTTGAGAGCGTCAAGCACCTTGCCCAAACGATACGTAGCCTCTTCGGTTGACTCTTCCATTACATTCGCACCTGCAAACGCGACACCTATCCGCACATGTCGCTCATCCCTCGGCTCCTGTTGGTAGTGGAGGGCGACATCGAGATCGACGTCATCCTCACCTGACAGCCAAAATATAATCCTAGGATCGATCACCTCCCCACAAATCTCGTCCCACAGTGCTCGAAATGGCACTGTCACATGTTGTAATCCCCCTGGGGGCTTTGGTTGCCTATGCCGGTAAGTGACTATCCCTTGTGGTTGCCCTGGAGTCGAGAGGTGGAAAGACCCCTCCCCCAGTGCTTCAAAGATCAATGGCCACCAATAGGACGTTCCTTTTCCTGTTCCTGCTTCGAGATGTAGATCACCGAAAAGGGCGTGACTCATACAAACCTCCTCCTACCTTCTATATGACGATGCATACCCATAGCATATATCCTATGGTTGTTGAACATTTAAGCAAGGGGGAATGTACGCCTGAGGTAGGCATCAAAGATTGTTCCCTCATTCCATTGCTGGTAGAAAGCAGAAGCGAGGGTCAGCCATGCAGCAAATGTTCCTGCTCCTGTATGCAGGGTATTGCCTCCATCCCCTCCACGCATGGTCCCTCGTTCGGCGCAAAACTCCCAGTGATAGGGATGGCGAGCAATGAACAGCCCAAAGGCATTTTGGCGCAGATGCATATCCCATCCGACCACTTTCCTCTTCCCCAGAAGAGGAATCGCATGCGGGGGAGTCATGTTCCCCCAGCGAAACACTGCCCGTGAACCGGCAGCGCAGGCATATTCCCATTCGTCCGAGGTGGGGAAACGAAACCCTTGTTTGGAGATACGGAGAAGGGTTTCATCATAAGATATAGGAGTCATAGTACGTGTCCACCCGCCAGAGGGACCTACAGTCTCGTCAAAGATGGGAGATGGAGCCAGAGGCGTTGCCAACACTTCGAGGAGAAACGGCTGGGTGGTGACATGTCGGAGAGGGGTCATCACCTCATCTAAGAAGGCTTCAAGAGACAGGGCAAACTTTCTCTCCGTTTCCTGGATCCAGCTTTCCTGTTGGTGCTGGTTTGGAACGAAAGGTCGCTCTCGATCATAGCCGAGCGTAGCTTCGTCCCCTGGAATGAGCGCGAAAAAAGCATGATCGTAGCCTTCTGGGGGACCGTCCCATTCAAACAAGGCAACCTGATGTCTCTGGTCACCTAACGCGCATAGCTCGACCTTATGGAAATGAAATGGGGCAGGCACCAGGCTATCGAGATCACGAGCGACTTTTTCACATTCGGCGAGCGTGAAGCGCTCCCATCGATCACGCATCAGCAAAGCCCTCAAGGATTCGTCGATGTTCATTCTTGCCTCCACAGCAGATGTCGAGTTAGAGCAAATTGGATCAGTTGGTAGGCCATAGAGTGGGATCGTGCCTTTCACTTATGCTCATCATACAAACCAAAATAGTGCGGATTTAAATGTCGTACCTCTTCCTTGTTTATTTTGATCACACCTATATGTCCATGTGCAGTAGGCCACCCTACCAGATCCCCTGTTAGTATCCAATAGCGTAAACTTGTTTCATCTACCGTTCTCTGTACCATAAGAAACTCCTCCGACACCAGACTGAGAATAGTATAGATAGCACGCTGTAACTCCTGCCACGTGGTGATAGATGGTCCTATGGAAGCCTCCACTTCAAACCCCTGCTCTGTCGTTCGTTTCCTTAAGAAACGCCATTGCTCCTGATTCAGTTCCATCGCATTTCTGATTTCCATAGCTATCACTTCATTATCGCCAAAATTTTTACCCCATGATTCTACTGATACATTCGAAGCAGAGACGATCTGTAGCACAGCTTCCTCTAACAATGCAATAACATTCCTGTCCTCTTCGGTTCCCATGTTTTTTTCCTCTTTCTCCTCTGGTGGCTTGCCAAGTTCCTCTGGAGAGAGACCAACGTTAACAGGGGGTAAGGCAGTTTGAATTATGCACCACCCACTGGTCAGCACCCACCGTGAAGGTATGATCCTGGGCTACCTCCAGATTCTACATCATCTCAGCGCCAAGCACTATCTTCCAGCCTGTCACCACGCCAAACATCCCATCTGCTCGCAGCACATGCATGCCCAGCGTGATCTGTCCCACCATCAAGAAGCCCTTCTCCTTCGTCAGGAAGGGATGCTTTCTTATGCGTCTTCGGGTTGTAGGAGCAGATTTGCCCTATTCTGCTGGTAAGAGAGCTATGAGGCGCTCATAGGGTTGCAATGTCTCCTTGTCGAAGGAGAAGAGTAGGCGACGAGCCAATCTGCTATTGTGCTGGTTTCCCCGTAGGGCTACGTCGAGGATAGCCGGCAGAGCATAGCTACACGCTGGAATGATCTCCTCGAGCGCAGAAAGTAAATAATCCGTATCAGGTTCATTGCCCGGTTGATAATCGTGCTGGCTGAGTAAATAAGTCAGAGCTGGGCCACATGCCACTACCCATTCTCTACTGACTAATCCACCAACGATACTGTCTACAGCATAACTCCATCCCGTGTCCTGGTCGTCTCTCTTCAATAATACCTCCAAGAAAAACGGTACTACCACAGCTACATCCATAGCTTTTAAGGTTGCAATTGCTTCCCGCCGTCCTGGTACATTTTGATCGGAGACCAGTTCAACCAGGGCAGGGATGGCGGCAGCATTGCTCGGAAAGCCCATCTTGGAGATGGCCTTGACCGCAAGTGGTAACAGTGGTTTCTCTGTGAAATAGTCTTTGAGAACAGCAATCAAGGCTTCTAGCGTCCCTTTGGGATCGTTGGCAAGGGTTTCAAGAAGTTGCTGCTGTGTTTTCTCATCAGCCCGCACCGCTGCTCTCAATTGGCTTCTTACTCTCTCCTGGTGTGTATCCATCCTACTCTCCTTCTAGAATTTTCCCATCCATATCCATCCCATGATACTATGGGAATCGGCATTGGCGATAGGGGCCACGCCGCTCCTGATGAGGCTTCTTCCATTAACGGCTTGGAAATTGGACCAATCTGCGCCTGATGCTGCGTCTGCCACCTCAAACTCCTCGGTACATACACGCTGCCGTGTGTCTCAGATACTCATCGCAATCTTGGAATTTTGACACTTTGATTGTGACACATTTTTTGATACAGCTCGACTATTCATGGCCTGTCTTCTCTCTGAATAAACCTAACCATGCTTGTGCGGTTGTGTGCTATACTCAGGGTGCTTGGGTGTCTTCCCCAAGCACCCAATGGCACAGGAAGGATGCTATGCCCAAATCATCATTGCATGTGTTCATTTGGTCGGAGAAGTACCAGCGTTA
>WNFM01100760.1_pt1 | contig 12650 bp, 11 predicted proteins | sample 5400271 | NCBI WGS metagenome assembly WNFM01 (sample SAMN13153352, study PRJNA577476) | soil metagenome | isolation source: 60 cm saprolite on Douglas fir-dominated hillslope | place: USA:California | collected 2013-09-17 | reverse complement strand
GGTGCGTTGCGGAAGCACATCGGATATTTCTTCGGATCGGTCAGGCTATCGACCCAGCACGGATGGAGCTGCGGCGTGTTTGTGCGTGCGAGCAACGGCACGACCGCAAGCGACTCGCCGGAATTGACCGGGCCAAAGACGACGCTCACTTTCTCTGAGTGTGTGAGCTCCGCCGCTCCGTTCACGGCCTTCGTCGGATCGCTTTGGGTGTCGCGGACGACCAACTCAACCTGCCGGCCGTCGATACCGCCGGCCGCGTTGATCTCCTGCACCGCCAGCTGGATTCCGCGATTGATCCCGATTCCGGTCGATGAAGAGGGACCAGTGAGAGCTGGAAGATAGCCGATCATAATCGGTTCTTTTGCGGCGATCGCGGGTTTGGCGACGGTGCTTGCAATCGCGGCGGCGGCGGACGCCAGCGCTTGACGACGAGTCAGCGACATTTTGATTTCCTCCCTGAGCGTTCTTGATTCACTCCCAAACTTGCTGAGGTTTCTTTGACGTCGGATTTTTTTGATGTCCGCGACGGACTATAGCGTTGGCTTGACGGTTCGCATAGCGATACCCTTAAAGCTCAACCCGGAGTTTGCGATCGCGTGATCCCGTCATGCGGGCCGGCCTATGATGCAGCGCATCATGCGAGGTTGATCCAATTCCACTCTCGCATCATAAGGCGTGAACTCATGAATCCAAAGGTATCTGCGGACGTCCGCTTTGATTGAGGCACGTCGCCCTGGCTGGCCCTTTGAGCAGGGCATTCCAGCGCTTGTCGGCTTTGGCTGCGGACACCTCGACGGGCGGAGAGCAACGATCGCGCCAACACTGAGCACTGCGATCGTCGCGGCATCGCTGCAACCTTGGCTTCTCACCGTGGCCACGATCCAGAGCTTAAGCGCAATGATCTCGCTAGGACCGCACCAGTTTCGCACCAGAAAGGATGCCGCCAAACCGCAACGAACACGATCCATCCCGCACGAAAACGCCGTTGAATCAACGAAGGCGACCTTTATCCTCCCGCTCATAACGGTCTGGTTGCAGGTTCGAGTCCTGCCGGGCCCACCACGCTTCGCCCTGACGGGCTACGCGTGGCGCAGCCACGCGGGGACCGGCGCTCGCGAAGCGAGCAAGGCTGCCGCGCCGAAGCCCTCTAGGCGAAAGCGGGCCGTGCCCGCAAGCTACGGCTTGGCAGGCCCCCATGTTCAACGAATATGCCCCGAACCCGCCAAAGCCGGTTTTAGCGTTTCGTAGCCGTTGGATATACCAGCGATTGATCCTCGATTTCCTGTTCGGGGAGCGTGCTTACACCGGCCATCACGTGGAGCTCCTGCAGTGACGGCATCGCTGCGGTCGATAGAACGATCGAGGGCGATCGCGAACTCGGCAAGGCGATCGCGACCACAATCAGGGCGGCAACCGCGATAGCAGCAATCGTCAGACGCATCATGGGACGCCTCCATTCCCAGCCATCCATGTGTCGACGGAACCGCGGTAAGGTTCAAAGGAGTTTTAGTGCAGTGCTAAAGTCTCGCGCTGGGTTCAGCGAACGCCACCGAAACCGGTTCCTGCACGAAATGATCAAGGATAGCCGCGGCGCCGACGGCAATCACAGCGGCAACAAAGCAGGCAGCAACGAACGCGCGCATGGTGTTCTCCGATCCTCGTAACTTTCTAACCCATTTCCGAACCGCAAGGCGAACCGCAAGGATTGTGTTTGGCGGACAAAAAGGTTCAAGCCGGAAGCGCAAAGGCCTGCGCTTCGACATCAATAAAAATTCGCCCGAGCGAACCGACATACCGGTAAAAATCAGCCGCTTCGGCACGTTCCAGATCGCCAAAAAACCGCCCGATCCACGGCAGCAGATGTTCCACGAAGAAATCGCGATCAGCGCCGGCGGCAGCTCCGATGCCGCCACCGACGAGGCCCGCCATGACCTCACAAAGCGTTGCGGCGTGATCCTCCGGTTCCGAGCGTCCCGGCGCCTTTTCGACACCGAGACGTTGCAGGGTTTCGCGTAGTTGCGCGAGCGGCCGCCCGTAGAGCGAACCGGTCAGATAGTGCGATGAATACGGCAACAGCTGGCCCTGCCCGAGCCCGGCAAACAGGGCAAAATACTCCTGCGCGACAGTTTCTTCGTCAACCCGCCCTGCCGCCTCGCCAAGCGCCGTGTGCGCCATACCGATCGGACTGGGATCGCCCCGCAGACCGGCCAGGCGAGAGATCAATCGGGAATCTGGACCGCGCGAGAGCAAGGTCGCCAACAGCGCGTATTCCTGCGCGCGGGCATGGTCGATCTCATCGACGATACGTCCGGAAGAATCCTGTTTAGCCCGCTCCAGCATGATCATCAAATCCGATGCATAAACTCCGACCCGCAACGGCGCAGGCCAACGCTATTGTGGCAAAGCGCTGCCATGCCGGCGGCGATTGCGGGGGACATCGTACTCTTCAACGGGTCGATCACTCTTGGTCGAGGCTGCTGCTTCGGGAGCGCCCGGTGAATCCGAAACAGCGGGATCGGCGAAACGCGATTCGTCGGGCGTGAGTTCGGGATCGGTTCCGCGCGGCCAGTCCCGTTCTGCCGATACCGGCAATTCCCGAAGCGCCTCCGGGATATTCTCGAGCTTGCTTGAGACTTGCGGGAGAACAGCCGGCGCGTCGTCCGTCAGCAGCAGCGGACCGAACCCGGGTATCCCATCTGGATCGTTGAAATCCCACTGGTTCTCGGCAATGCCGATGAAATCGCGAATGGCGGGATCGCTCGCCCAAGCGCGGCGCAATGCAGCACGGGACAATTCAGCCGGAACGCCGGACTGCAGAAACCTACCGATATCGGTTTCGGCGGCAATGGATTCGAGCGATGGCAGGCTTGCCGAGTCAAAGGGCTCATCTGGTAGCCCCGCGGCCTGAGGCTGCGCCGTTGTCGGTTCGACGCTGGCCGAAACTGGTTCGACTTCATGCGCGGTATCCGAGGCGCCCTTCAATCGTGCCCAGCGCCGGATGAAATTATCTGACCCAGTCATCGCTTGTCCTCCCGCCGTGCCGCCGGGTCCGACGGCGTCTGCTGGTCACGCTGGCGCCGGACAAAGGGACGCTCGACATGATGCCGGGCAATGAACCGCGCGATGATTTCGCCGATGGCGGACGGCATCGGCACGGCTTCGACCAGATTACTCCCGGCGTCGGTAAAGGTCTCGCCTTCCGCCGGATCAGCGGTCACGGCCAGCAGTTCATAAGGAGGATCAGACGCAGTCGGACGCATAATCACCCACAGCGCCGGCGCGCCTGAGCCGAGATTGTCGCGATAATTGTTGGTCTCGGTCCGGTGCAATTCGATCACGGCCTCGCCCGCAAAGAACAAGGCCGTTTCCGCGTCCGCTTCCAGGAGCGTCCACGGCGCCGCCGAGGCAATTCCGGCAAACACCGAGACCGGCCGCCACAGAAAATCAGCCCACATGCTTTTGGCCTTGCGGCGCTCGGCGACAACGCCAACCGGAATACGCGCAAGCGCTGTCGATCTCAATTGACTGCCTCCTCATGCCGGATCGGCAGGCCGATCAAGAGATTTTGCGGCTTCAACCGCAACACCCCGTCAGGTGTCATGGCCACCAGCAGATATACCGGCTCGCCCCTGACCTTTTCAGTCATATCGGCCGGGTCGCGGAAGATCAGACGAAACAGGCCGACCAGCCGGGCTCGCATCGCATCGTCGGGATCGCCGCCATTCCAGATCGTATCGCCAATCTGCGTCGCCTCGGAACTCAATCCCACATACCATGACAATCGGGCTTGATGGAGTTCCACCACAGGTTCGATGGCGACATCGATCGCAAGCAGATGCGACAGCCAGCGCCTGACGGCATCGCCAAGCGCGACCAAGCCGCGCTGGCCGGTTGTCAGGTCCAGCGCCATGTCGAAGCGGTCGCTGCGTTGCCAATAGCTGCCTGCCGTTGCATCGTTGAGCATGTCGACTTCAACGCTCGCTGGCAATCCGAGCAATTCCACCAATGGTGAGCGGGGCTGCGAGCCAAGCAACGATCCCCGCTCCTCGTCGATCGCGGTGACCAAGCCTTCCTGCAGCATCAGCTGCTGCGGACGAAAGAACATCTCGGCGGCCCGCAGCACGAAAACATCGTCGCAATCATCCAACATGTTGCGCAGAACAACCTGGACCAATTGGCCAATCAGGACGTGGGGGAATTTGATATTGCGCCTGATCATATCGAGATAGGCGGCTTCCAGAGTACGATGTTTCACCAGATGATCGCGCCAGGCGATCATCGTTTGCCAATTTTCGCGCGCGTCCGTGTCCGTGATGGCGGCAACCTGGGAGGCCGCGACCAGTTCCCGCGGATCGCTCAACAACGCAGCATGCAGCGTTCGCTCCGCCGGGCACGCCTCCGGCGGCGGCACCAGTTCGGGGCGCGCCAGATAGGCTTTCAGGAATTCGTCGGTAAGGAGCAACTTGCCGCTGGCGTCGCGATCGAGCAAATGATGACCGCAGGAGAGCCAGAAGTCGCGCGATGCAGTCAATTGTGCGCTCCTTTCTCAAGCCCTGTGAGATCGAGATGCTCATCGGCCACATCATCGTCGCCAACCGTTTCCATGAATTCGAAGGCGCGCGTGTGTGCGACGGTGTCGCGGGGACGCAGCGTACGGAAGGTTTCGCGGATCTCCCCGTTCGCGTAGCTTCGGGTTACGGCCACTAGCACGCCCGGCGGATGGTCGCAGAGCGAGGCCGCAAAACTTATCTCCTCCTCGGCTGCGAGAAGGGCGGTGGCAAGATCAGGAGCACCGAAACACTTGACCAGCTGCGCCGCCAGCATGTCGACAACGGCCGCGCGATCCCCTTCGTTCGCTTCGACAATCTGCACCAGCGTCGAACGGCCGAGCGAGCCCAGCCCTAAAAAGCCGGCACGAAAGGCGGTGCGCGCCTTGCCCCGTAGATTGGCCGGGTCGCCATGGGCAAACGCGAAAGCGCCCGACGCAGCCCATTCACCGGGCTCTGCCGGTTTTTCAAAAACAAACGAATCCGACGCATCGAGCCGGATGGTCCGCAGCAGCTTCACCTGTCGGGTCCTCCTGCAATCGGCTCGGACTGATGGGCCGCAGTGCCATTTCCAGCTCACAAAAAGCTGGCGCCGGGACGCGGACGGATGTCCGCCAGCCCATTCCGGCATCGCACTTTTCAATACAATCAATATATACTTCCCTGGCAATTCCGGCCAGTTGGCGCCTCGATTGGACGATAAGTCCGGCTACAAGAAGTTGTGAGAGCGATGGCTGATTCAACCAGGCATCTCCTGATCTGCTCCTGCGACCATACGATGCCGCTTGACGCCGACGCCGTGCGCCGCGGTTGCGGTTGTGAAACGACGACCGCGACAGAGCTCTGCCGGGCCGAACTCGATCGTTTCCGGACCATCGCGGCCGGAGACACGCCGCTCACGGTCGCCTGCACCCAGGAAGCAGCTTTATTTTCCGCAGCCGCTGGCGATGGTGGACGAACAAGCCCAATCCAGTTTGCCAATATCCGGGAGCAGGCCGGGTGGTCCAGCGAAGCTGATCGAGCGGGACCGAAAATGGCCGCGCTGCTTGCGGCAGCGGCGGAGCCCATGCCGCCCGTGCCGTTCGTCGAGCTCGAAAGCGGCGGCGTCATTTTGATCTGCGGTCGCGATGAAACCGCAGTCGAAGCCGGCAACCTGCTCAAGGATCATCTCGACGTCACGGTATTGATCGAGCCGCCCGCTGCGATCGTACCGCCGCGAATAATCGATTTTCCGATTGCGCAGGGAAAAGTCAGAAACGCCAGAGGCTATCTCGGCGCGTTCGAGGTGGTGGTCGACAATTTCGCGCAAGCTTCGCCGTCCTCGCGCGACGCATTGCTGTTCGGGCCATCGCGCAATGATGCGCGATCGCGCTGCGATATCATTCTTGATCTGACGGGTGGAACGGCATTCTTCCCCGCAGCCGATCTGCGCGACGGCTATCTGCGTGCCGATCCCGGCAACGCCGCCGCCATGCTGCGGGCAGTCCTGAAAGCGCGCGACCTTACCGGTACCTTCGAAAAGCCGCGTTACGTCAGCTTCGACGCCACGCTATGCGCCCATTCCCGCTCGCAGGTCACCGGTTGCACGCGCTGCCTCGACCTTTGTCCCACATCGGCCATCACGCCCGACGGCGATCACGTCGCCATCGACGCGAATATTTGCGCGGGCTGCGGGCAATGCGCCGCTGCCTGTCCGACCGGGGCGGCGTCCTATGCGTTGCCTTCGGAAGATATGCTGATGCGCAAGCTGCGCGCCATGCTGATGGCCTATCGCGAAGCCGGCGGCGCACAGGCTGTCGTGCTGGTGCATGACGATCCGCACGGTGCGCCGCTGATCGATGCGCTGGCGCGGTTCGGCGACGGGCTGCCGGCGCAGGTGCTGCCGTTTGCCGTCAACGAGATCACGCAGGTCGGGCTCGAGAGTGTAGCCGCCGCCTTCGCCTATGGCGCATCGGCGATGCGGTTCTTGCTTCGCGCCCGGCCGCTTCATGACATTTCCGGATTGCTGCAGACGATGGCGCTGGCCGATCCGATCCTCAGCGGGCTCGGCTTCGGCGCGGGGCGGGTTGCGACCATCGAAACCGACGATCCGGAGGTTTTGTTGGAGGCATTGCGCGCAATCCCGGCGATGCCATCGGCGCCGCGTCCGGCAAGCTTCCGCCCGCTCGGCGGGAAACGAAGCGTGCTGCGCTTTGCGTTGAGCGAATTGCATCGCGCCGCGCCGGAGCAAGTTGGCATCGTCGCACTTCCGAAAGGCGCGCCGTTCGGAGCCGTCGAAATCGACGCCGGCGGGTGCACGCTGTGTCTGTCCTGTGTATCGGCCTGCCCAACCGGCGCGTTGCGGGACGATCCGGAGCGGCCGGTGCTGCGTTTTGTCGAAGATGCCTGCGTGCAGTGCGGATTGTGCCAGGCGACCTGCCCAGAGAATGTCATTACGCTGAAACCTCAGATCGATTTCGACGCCGCCAGGGCCCCCGCCCGCGTCCTCAAGGAGGAAGAACCGTTCTGCTGCATCCGCTGCGGCAAGCCGTTCGGCGTGAAGAGCACGATCGATCGCGTGGTCGCGAAGCTGGAAGGCAAACACTGGATGTATACCGGCTCATCGCGGCGGCTCGACGTCATCAAGATGTGCGAGGATTGCCGCGTAGCTGCGGCTAGCGAGGAAGGTTTCGATCCCTACGGCGTGCAGAAGCAGCCAGCCCGTACCACCGATGATTATCTGCGCGAGCGGGAGGCGCAAAAACGCAACGGCAACGACAGGAGTTGAATTGCCGGCGTTCCGCTATTCCTGCGACGTCGGCCCAAGCAGATTAGGCCGGCACAACCGGAAACTTCTCCTTGTGGAGAGCAGCCAGGGTCTGTGGATCCAGCTTCAGATGCGCCTTCACTAATTCAGGCGGCGTCAGCGCCAGCCATTGATTGAGCGAGACGTCCGCATAGTAACTGCTCTTGAACACCTCCAGGAAGCGAAGCGGCGTGGTTCCGGTGTTCTCGACATAGTGCCCCATGGCAAATGGCACGAAGCCGACGTCGCCGGCCTGAAAATCGAAGGTCCGCGCCTGGCCGGATGCCGCGAACACGCCCATGCGCGCCTGCCCTTCAATGTAATACTGCCATTCATTGCTGTTGGGATGCCAGTGCAGCTCGCGCATCCCGCCGGGCTGGACCTCGACCAGCGCCGCGGAGATCGTCTTGGAAGCCGGGAATACGCTGGTGTCCGTGATCCGCACCGTGCCGCTTTTGGTTTTGATCGGCTGCTGCGCCAGCATTTTGTGGCTCAAGGTCGGCGATACCGGGATCGTTCCGGCCATCTTGTCGGGGTCGAGCGGCCCGGGTACGGCGGCGGCGAAAATATAGAGCTCGCTTGGATCGGGAACATGCTCGAAGGACGAGCCGGCAACACCGAAATTCTTGGCGAGTACCTCGTTCGGTGTGTGCTTGAACCAGTCGCTCAACAGGAAGGTATTGTCCTCGTCGAAATCGCCGTCATCGAATACCAGGAGAAATTCGCAGCCGTTCGGACCAAGACCCTGGATCGAATGCGGAACGCCCGACGCGAAATACCAGAGATCGCCGACACCGACGTCATCGGCAAAGTTGTGTCCCTGAGCGTCGATCGCCGTAATGCGGGCGCTGCCATACAGCATGTAGGCCCATTCGGCAGCCTTGTGCCAATGCAATTCGCGAATCCCGCCGGCATTCAGGCGCATGTTCACGCCGGCGATGTCCTTGGAGACACCGAGCTCGCGCACGGTGACCTGACGGGTCCAGCCGCCGGACTCCACCCGCACGTGGGAGTCGGAGAAAGAGAAACGCAAATTGGGGAGCGTGCCGTGATCGGTCGAGGGCGGCACCAGCAGATCGGGATTCTGCCGGTCGCGGGCGAGGTTGCGCGGACCGGGATCGGTGCCGCCGTGCCCGGGCCGCTGCGGTTGAGGTAGCGCTTCGCTGGTCTCCGCGCCGGCACCTGTCGCCACCGCAAAAAAGCCGCCGGCAGCGGTCGCGGCCAATATTGTACGTCGCGTAATATCGTCCATGACGCTTGCTCCCTAACTATCTCGCTCCCAGATATTGTTGTGATGGGTCAGGGCTGTCGCGTTCGACGACATCCAGCAGCCAAGGTTCATTCCGCCGGTGTCGCCGAAGGCTGTCCCTGCCGGTCCTGGTTTGCGAGTTGCTGGGCGAGCCAGAGATCGTGATGCTCCTTTGCCCAGTTGAGATCGACCTCCCCGGTACCCATGGCCTCGAACGCGCCCTCCATCCCGAGCGTGCCGATATAGATGTGAGCCAGGATCAGCGCGACGAACAAGACGGCCACGACGGCATGCACGACCTGCGCGAGCTGCATCTCGGCGATATTGGTTCCATAAAACGGAAACAGCAGCAGAAGTCCCGACACCGAGACCGCGACGCCGGCAACCAGGGAAAGCCAATAGACGAGTTTCTCGCCCAGGTTAAAGCGGCCCGCCGGGGCATGTTTGTTCTTGATGAAGCCGCCACCTCGCTTGAGCCATTCGATATCAACCCATTGCAGAAGATTGTCCTTGAAAAAAATCACCGTGATCAGGACCAGGCCCGCGATGAATGAGAAGCTGACGAAATTGTGCACATACTTCGCAGCTTCAGAGATATCCGAGAACGTATCCGGGCCGACGACCGGCAAAAGCAAAATCTTGCCGAAGGTGATGTTGAGACCGGTCAGCCCGAGGACGACGAAGGATACCGCGGTCAGCCAATGCGAAAACCGCTCAAAGGCCTTGAAGCGCAGAATCTTCTGGCCGGAGCGCCCCGCGGCAATCCGGATCCGTCCGATGATCAGATAGGCCAAACCCAACAGAACGATGGTGCCGAGGATGACGATGGCGCCGCCCCAATGCAGCAGCACCTCGTGGAAGTAGTCCCAGGTGCGGCCGGCCGGCTGGATCAGCACGCTCGCCTTGGTGTCGGGAATATCGATGCGCCCCTCGATGCGAGGGACTTGCTTGAACAGCTCTCGTTCGCTGGTTACGCTCGCGGTCGGATTGGGCGCACCATCGGGATTGAGCTTCTGCGCGATCGCCGGGCCAAAGGCCGCAATCCCAAGCAGCATCATGATGAGGGTCATGAGGCGAATCCGCGCAAGGAACGTCATGACGGTCATTCTCCTCTGATGCTGCAACCTTCACCAAGCTCTGTCGGCTCAGACCTCGATGCCCTCGTGATAGGCCGTCATCCAGCCCCACGCGCCGGAGCCGTAACCGCGCTTGAGCACGCGCTCCTTGTAGATCTGCGCGATGATATCGCCGTCGCCGGCAAGCAACGATTTGGTGGAGCACATCTCGGCACAGAGCGGCAGCTTGCCTTCGCCGAAGCGGTTCGAGCCGTATTTCTCGAATTCCTCGGCGCTGCCGGGGGCTTCCGGTCCGCCGCCACCGGCGCAATAGGTGCATTTGTCCATCTTGCCGCGTGAGCCGAAATTGCCGACCTTGGGGTACTGCGGCGCGCCGAACGGGCACGCGTAGAAGCAATAGCCGCAGCCGATGCACAGATCCTTCGAATGCAGCACGACGCCGTCCTCGGTCGGATAGATGCATGTGACCGGGCAAACGGCCGCGCACGGCGCGTCCGTGCAATGCATGCAGGCCATCGACACCGAGCGCTCGCCGGGCTTGCCGTCATTGATGGTGACGACGCGCCGCCGATTGATGCCCCACGGCACCTCGTTCTCGTTCTTGCACGCCGTGACGCAGGCGTTGCAATCGATGCAGCGGTCCGCGTCGCAAAGGAATTTCATGCGCGCCATGGTTTACGCCCTCTCACGCGGCCCTGATCTGGCAAAGGGTCGCCTTCGGCTCCTGCATGCCGGTCGCGGGATCGTAGCCGTAGGTGGTGAGCGTATTGACGCTCTCGCCGAGCACGATCGGATCGAAGCCTTTCGGATATTTGGCACGCAGATCGGCGCCCTCATACCAGCCGGCGAAATGATAGGGCATCCAGGCGACGCCCTTACCGACCCGCTCGGTCACCAGCGCCTTCATCCGGGTCCTTGAACTGTTTTCGGGGCCGGTCACCCACACCCATCCGCCATCATCGATGCCGCGCTCGCGCGCGTCCGCCGGATTGATTTCGACATACATGTGCTGCTTCAACTCGGCGAGCCATTTGTTGGAGCGCGTCTCCTCGCCGCCGCCTTCGTATTCCACCAGCCTGCCGGAGCTCAGGATCAGCGGAAATTGCTTGGCGATGCCGCGGTCGACGGCGGCCTTTTGCACGGAGAAGCCGATATTGGGGACGCGGAATTGCCTGGCGTCCGGCAAGGTCGGATAGTCGGCGACGAGGTCGGGGCGCGGCGTATAGATCGGCTCGCGGTGAACAGGAATTGGGTCGGGAAGATTCCAAGCGATCATGCGCGCCTTGGCGTTGCCATAAGGCGAGCAGCCGTGCTCGATCGCCACCCGCTGGATCCCGCCCGAAAGGTCGAGCGACCAGGACACCGCATCGGGATTAGCCGAATTGACGCGCTGGATGGTTGCCATTTCCTGCGCGGTTAAATCCTTGTCCCAGCCGAGCTTCTTGAGCACGCCCAGGGTGAACTCGGGATATCCATCCTTGATTTCGGAGCCGGCCGAATAAGAGCCCTCGGCAAGGAGATTATCGTGCTCCTCCTTTTCGACCTCCTGGCCGTTTTCCATCGCCTTGCGCTTGACGACGCGCTCGACGCCAAAGCGGGCGCGGAAGGTGCCGCCACCCTCCTTCACCGGCAGGTTGGTGTTATAAAGGATCGGTGTGCCCGGATGCTTGAACTCCGGCGTTCCCCAGCACGGCCACGGCAGGCCGTAATAGTCTCCGCCGACCTCCGGATCATCCTTCGGCGCCCGCAGCGTGACCAGATCGAACTTGGCCTGGTTCTTCATGTGCGCCTTGAGGCGTTCCGGAGATTGCCCGCAATAGCCGGTCGACCAGCCGCCGCGATTGATCTCGCGCAGGATATCCTCCGCCGACACCTTGTTGTTTTCGACCTTGATGTTCTTGAACATAAGTTCGGCGAAGCCGAACTTGCGGGCGAGCAGGTACATCGTGTCGTAATCGTTTTTCGATTCGAAAACCGGGTCCACGATCTTCTCGCCCCACTGCAGGGAGCGGTTCGAGGCCGTGCGCGACCCGTCCATCTCGAAGCTGGTGCAGGCCGGCAAAAGATAGATGCCATCCTTGCGCTCCGAGAGTACCGACCAAGCGGTCGGATAGGGATCGCAGACCACCAACAGCTCGAGTTTCTCGATGCCGCGCTTGGCTTCCGGCATCCGGGTGATGGTGTTGACGCCGTGTCCCATGATGAACATCGCCTGGACATTGTCGGGCTGGCTGACCTGGTCTTTCGGCAGCAACGTCGCGTCGAACCAGCGCGTAGACGGAATGCCCGGCGTTTCCATCAACTTCTGGTTCGGGAAGCGGGATTTCATCCATTCGTAATCCACTTCCCATACCCGGCACCAATGCCGCCAGGCGTCTTCGGCAAGACCGTAATAGAGCGGCAGCGTCGTCACATCGAGGCCGAGATCGGTGGCGCCCTGCACATTGGTGTGGCCGCGAAAGATGTTGGCGCCGGCGCCGGCGTATCCGACATTGCCGGTGGCGAGAAGCAGAAGACAGCTGGCGCGGACATTGGCGGTGCCGGTGGTGAACTGGGTCTGTCCCATCGCCCAGATCAGCGTCGCGGGCTTTTGCTTGGCGAAGGTTTCGGCGATGTGCTTGACCTGCGCTTCAGGCAGACCTGTGACGCGTTCGACCTCGTACGGCGGCCACTTCGCCGCGTGTTTGCGGATTTCGTCGACGCCGTAGACGCGTTGCGTGAGGAATTCCTTGTCTTCCCAGCCGTTCTCGAAAATGTGCCAAAGCATCCCGTAGATCGTGGCAATGTGGGTGCCGGGACGCACGCGGACATATTCGGTCGCGTGCGCCGCAGTGCGCGTCATCCGCGGGTCGACCACGATCATGTTGGCGCGGTTGAGCTCCTTGCCTTCGAGAATATGCTGAAGCGAAACCGGATGCGCCTCGGCCGGGTTGCCGCCCATCAGCAGAATGGTCTTGGCATTGCGGATATCGTTGTAGCTGTTGGTCATCGCG
>WNFM01061386.1_pt1 | contig 12650 bp, 15 predicted proteins | sample 5400271 | NCBI WGS metagenome assembly WNFM01 (sample SAMN13153352, study PRJNA577476) | soil metagenome | isolation source: 60 cm saprolite on Douglas fir-dominated hillslope | place: USA:California | collected 2013-09-17 | reverse complement strand
AGATAACCGCCGCGTCTCGAATGGCGATCAGGTGAACCGCATAGCCCATCTGGCAATGAAGCGCGGCAAGAGCGTAGACTTCACCGGATACTGGCAGCGGCACATTGCCGACTGACTAACCCTAACAAAAAGAAAATTTTAAGTTTTCTCCAAAAGCCCGTAAAATGTGGCAATTTTAGAATTTTATTCTACAAACACCCCGTTGTTACCCCGAAGTCTCCCAGACCAGTTATTGAAGTTTTAGAATTTCTATCTATTGTACATTGTGTAACGGATTCTGACCGTTTGAGCGTCCGTGGAGTTAGCGCAATGACCAAGATGATAAAAGTTGACTATTCGTACATTGATGGCGCGCACTTTTTTAGTGGACGCGACCCGATGGCGCTTGGGCTGTGTGTAGCACATAAGGACCTCAAAACGGCTTTCGAAGAGGCCCTGACTGGACTCAAATATCTTTTGGGTAAAAACCACAATATACAGCATGCCGTGGTTGAGTCGGCCGTTCCTTTCGAAGAATTTGCGAAGTGGGTTGCCAAAGTGCAGGAAGCCCCAGCCAAGGTTAAAGCAAAAAAATCAGCAGTCTCGGAACTGCCGTTCCTGCTTGAGGCCGCTTGAACAGAGGAACTCACGAAAAAGCCCTTAAGAGCAAACTAAAGCAGCAAGGGGTTGAATGTGATGAGGCCGGGTGTACCCCGGCCTCACTTGTGTTTGTGTTCGGAAAGTACACCTTTTTTGTCCCGCGCCCCTTCACAGACATGGGATGGACGGGAGCGCAGCAAGAACGAATGGCCATCGACCTAGAATTCTTTGGTTTAGAACTGTGGCCCCTCGACTATAACTTTTAGTCCCCAAGCTTCCAGCGGGCCGGACTTCCTTCATTGACCCGCTCCACACCCCTACCCTTATGATTCCGCAGGCTGGCTAAGATCGATCCGGTCAGGTCTGCGACCGCTGCCCTCTTGGGACTGGCGATCTTGGCCGCTACCAAAACCCGCTCGGCTATCTCCCGCGCCGTCAGCGGCTCTGTGGCCGTCCGCAGAGTATCAACCGCGCGGCGGTAGACCGTCCCTCGCTTGAACCAAGGGTTAGGCTTGCGCCGCTTCACGGCGATGCGGCGCAAGTTGAACGTCGGATCCAGCATCTTGATGACGGCTTCGACGTGACGCATTTGGTCGGCCAGTCGCGCGGCTTCGGTTTTGTTTTCGAGTATCTGGCCGCCTAGCTCGGAATGCAGCCGTTCCAGGGTGTTGATGGCGGGGCGATGAAATGGGCTACGGGTTGGTCGTCTTGCCATGGTCGTCTCCGTTGTTGGCGGAGACATGGGGCGAGCGTGGCAAATTTACTTGTGGCGTTTGCGCCATAATACCGCGTGGCCCGACATTGTCCGAACGGATCAGCCGCAGCCAGTCGATGCGCTGCTCATCGGTCAGATTTGTCGTGCCTGAGGTTTTGATGTCCACGCGGTCCCCCGAGGGGCAGCATGGATCAACCTGGGCGCGTGGGCAACTCGATTTGACACCCGTCGTTCCCCGATGTGCAATTGCACATCGTGGCTGCGCCTTCGGTCGGCAATTGCCGACCCGAGGCGAGAGGCCCGGAACAACGGGAGAAGGCTTGCCGTATCCTGACCCATTCCCTAAAAGCGGTACGGTCTTTCGCAGGAAAAAATGCCGATGATGTCGCTCGCGGAACTCCAGCGCCGTATCGACCACGGCGATCTTTCGGCCGACGAAGCGATCGCCCAGTCCTGTGAGGTCACCGACGAGCATGACAAGACCATCGGCGCGTTCGTTTGCCGTGTGAAAGACGCCAGCGCGGCGAGCGCCGGGCCGCTGCGTGGCATCGCCGTGGGCATCAAGGACATCATCGATACCTCCGATTTTCCGACGGAAATGGGCTCGACGATCTACCGGGGATGGCGGCCGCGCGCGGATGCGCCCGTGGTGGCGATGCTAAAACAGGCGGGCGCGACCATCGTCGGCAAAACCACGACGACGGCCTTCGCATCGCGCGATCCGACCGCGACGCTCAATCCGCACAACCCTGCGCATACGCCGGGCGGATCGTCATCCGGCTCGGCTGCGGCGGTCGCAGCCGGAATGATTTCGCTCGCGCTGGGAACGCAGACCGGCGGCTCGGTGATCCGGCCGGCGTCGTTCTGCGGCGTCGCCGGCATAAAACCATCGTTCGCGCTGCTGCCGACGGCCGGCGTGAAGTGTTATTCGTGGACGCTGGACACTGTCGGTCTGTTCGCGGCCGGCGTCGAAGACGTGGCGCACGGGCTTTCGGCGATGACACGCCGGCTCGAGTTGTTGCTTCCTGCCACGATCAAAACGCCGCGGATCGGTGTCGTGACCCAGGATTTCGCTGGCGCGCCGGAAACCGCGAGCGGGGAGGCGCTGCGGATCGCAACCATTGCGGCGGAACGCGCCGGCGCCTCGGTTCTCGCGATCGCGCTGCCGGAAATTTTCGCGGAGGCGTGGCGGATACATCCGACGGTGATGGAATTCGAGGCGCATCAGGCGCTCGCCTGGGAATACCGGACCCATCACGACGCGATGCCGCCGCTGCTGCGGGCAAAGCTCGACGAAACCGTCGGCCTGCTGCCCGCCGAGTACGACGAGGCGCGCGGGATTGCGAGCCAGGCTAGAGGCGCATTGGCCGGCGTCTTCGAGAACATCGACGTCCTGCTGACGTTCTCCGCGCCGGGCGCAGCGCCAAAGGGACTCGACTGGACCGGCGATCCCCGCTTCAACCGGCTCTGGACACTGATGGGGGTTCCCTGCGTCAACGTTCCCGCTTATGTCGCCGAGGGCGGACTACCGGTGGGTGTGCAGGTCATCGCCCGATTTGGCGACGACGCGGGAGCGCTTAAGGCTGCGCGGTTTGTTGAAGAGGCGCTGACGCGGCCATGACGTTGATAGTTCGCGTATAGCCAGAGCCGCTCTCACTTCTCCCCAATCCGCCCCTCGGTCCCTGCCTGCAACCGCTTGATGTTTTCGCGGTGCATGTAGAACAGCAGCAGCGTCAGCACGGCGAACAGCGAGGCGAGTGCGGGGTGGCCGAACCACCACAAAAAGATCGGCGTCACGAAACTTGCGACCAAGGCTGACAGCGAGGAGTAGCGCGTGGTCGTGGCGGTCGCGAGCCACAGCACGCAAAACACCACCGCTGCGGGCCAGAACAGACCGATCAGCACGCCGATATAGACCGCGACGCCTTTGCCGCCCTTAAAACCGAGCCACACCGGAAACAAATGGCCGAGAAAGGCGCCGAGCGCGGCCAGCATCGCGGCGTTGGGGCCGCCAAAATAGCCGGCGATGATCACCGCGACCGCGCCTTTGAGCATGTCGCAAATCAGCGTCGCCGCGGCGAGGCCTTTTCGTCCCGTGCGCAGCACATTGGTGGCGCCGATATTGCCGGAGCCGATCGAGCGTAGATCTTGCGTGCCGGCGAGTCTTGTCAGGATCAGCCCGAACGGGATCGAGCCCAGGAGATAGCCGAGCACGAACGCGACCGGGAGAAATGCGCTAGATGACACCGGCGTTCCCTCCTTGATGGTATATCCGGCCTTCATCAGACATGCTCGTAGACCGTTCGTCCGCCCACGATCGTGCGTACCACGCGGCCCGAGAACCGCGCCTCATCGAACGGCGTGTTCTTGCATTGCGACTTGAGGTCGACGGGGTCAAGCACCCAGGGTATGTCGGCATCGATCACGATGACATCGGCGGGCGAACCGGCGCGCAGGGTTCCACCCGGCAGTCCCAAGAGCTCGGCGGGCCGCGTCGACATCGCGCGGATCAAGGTCCTAAAATCCATCTCGCCATTGTGAATCAGCCGCAAGGCCGCCGGCAGCATGGTTTGCAGGCCGATCGCGCCAGCGGCTGCTTCCGCGAACGGCAGCCGTTTGACCTCGACGTCCTGCGGATTGTGATCGGACATGATGACGTCGATTAGTCCGGAGGCGACCGCTGCGACCAGCGCCTGGCGGTCGTCCTCGGTGCGCAGCGGCGGCGACAGTTTTAAAAATGTGCGGTAGGGGCCGATGTCGTTTTCGTTCAGCGTCACGTGATTGATCGAGACCGAGGCTGAAACCGCAAGCCCCGCGTCGCGCGCGCGCTTCAAGATTTCCAGCGAGTCGATGCAGCTGAGCGAAGCTGCGTGGTAGCGCCCGTTGGTCAGCGCGACGAGGCGCATGTCGCGCTCCAGCATCACGGCTTCGGCGGCATTGGGAATGCCGACCAGGCCGAGGCGCGCGGCGAACTCGCCTTCGTTCATGACGCCTTCACCGACGAGATCGGGATCTTCGGTGTGGTGCACGATCAGCGCGTCGAAATCGCGCGCATAGGTTAGCGCCCGGCGCATCACCTGCGCATTGGTGACGCTTCTGTCGCCGTCGGTGAAGGCCACCGCGCCCGCGGCTTTCAGCAGGCCGATCTCGGTCATCTCCGCACCCAGCATGCCCTTTGTCAGGGCCGCCATCGGGTGGATGTTGACGATCGCGGTGTCGCGGGCGCGGCGCAGGACAAAATCCACCGTCGCCGAATTGTCGATGACGGGCGACGTATCTGGCTGGCAGATGATAGTGGTGATGCCGCCGGTCGCCGCGGCTTGACTTGCGGAAGCAAAGGTTTCGCGGTGGCTGGCGCCGGGCTCGCCGACAAAGGCGCGCATGTCGACCAGCCCGGGCGCGACGATCTTGCCGGCGCAATTGACGATATCGGTACCCTCGGGCACGCCGGCGGCGCCGATGCCGCGCCTGGATTCGCGGATCGTGCCGTCGGCGATCAGCACGTCACTGAGGCCGTCGAAATCGCGCGAGGGATCGATCAGGCGGGCGTTGGCGAGCAGGATCGGGCGGCGATCGGTCAGCATTTTAAGCGTTCGGCAGATTGCGGGCGAGCGCTTCGAGCACCGCCATCCGCACCGCCACTCCCATTTCAACCTGCTCGCGGATCAGCGATTGCGCGCCGTCGGCGACGAACGAGTCGATCTCGACGCCGCGATTCATCGGCCCCGGATGCATCACCAGCGCGTCGGGTTTTGCATAAGTGAGCTTCTTCTGATCGAGGCCAAAGTAATGAAAGTACTCCTGGGTCGAGGGCACGAACGAGCCGTTCATGCGCTCGCGCTGCAACCGCAGCATCATCACAATGTCGGCACCATTGAGGCCCTCGCGCATGTCGCGGGCGACCTCGACGCCCATCCGCTCGATGCCGCGCGGCAATAGCGTGGAGGGCGCCACCACGCGCACCCGCGCGCCCATGGTGTTGAGCAGCAGGATGTTTGAGCGCGCCACCCGCGAATGCATGACGTCGCCGCAGATTGCGATCACGAGCCCCTCGAGCCGGCCCTTGTTGCGGCGGATGGTCAGCGCATCGAGCAGCGCTTGCGTTGGATGCTCATGGGCGCCGTCGCCGGCATTGACAACGGAACCGTCGACCTTGCGCGCCAAAAGTTCCACGGCGCCCGACGCATGATGCCGCACCACCAGAATGTCCGGATGCATGGCGTTCAGCGTCACCGCGGTGTCGATCAGGGTTTCGCCCTTGCGCATCGAGGAGGAGGAAACCGACATGTTCATGACGTCGGCGCCCAGGCGTTTTCCCGCGATTTCGAACGAGGATTGGGTACGGGTGGAAGCCTCGAAGAACAGGTTGATCTGGGTGCGGCCACGCAGGGATGTGCGCTTTTTGTCGACCTGGCGGTTGAGCTCGACATATTCCTCGGAGAGGTCGAGGAGACCTGTGATGTCGTGTGCCGGTGACCGAGGACGAAGGTCGATTTCGATTGTGGGGTCATTAAAACGAGAGCTATAGGCAGAGATGCAGAGCGGGGCAAGGGCGAATAGGGGGCCAAAGAGTTATCCCCTGATCTGTCCCGATCGTCGTCATGGCCGGGCTCGTCCCGGCCATCCACGTCTTCTCTTCTCATTAACCGTAAAAAGGACGTGGATGGCCGGAACACCCGTCTACGCTAAGGCTTCGCCGGGTTTTCAGTGCTAGTCCGCCGAAGCTTCAGCGAAGGCGGAAGTCCAGCCATGACGATGGAGGGATTGGCCTGCGTGAGAACCATTTTGATCGCTCTCGCGGTCATCACTTATTCTGCGTCGGCCCGCGCACAGAGCTTGCCCGGCGGTTTTGTCTATCTGCGCGACATCGACCCGACCATCATCCAGGACATCCGCTACGCCGGCTCGAACAATTTTGTTGGCCGGCCGTTAGCCGGCTACGAGGCGGGCGAATGCGTGGTGAAGCGTGACGTGGGCCTGACGATAAAACGCGTCCAGCAGGAGCTCGCGCCTCAAAAGCTGTCATTGAAGATGCTGGATTGCTACCGCCCGGCGCGCGCGGTGCACGACATGGTGGTGTGGGCGCAGAACGGCCGGGAGACGGCCGCGGAACGGCGGTACAACCCGGCGTTTAGCAAGAAAGATCTGTTCCGGCTCGGCTATATCGCCGAGCATTCCGGCCATTCCACCGGCGCCGCCGTCGACCTGACGTTGGTGGATTTGAAGGCTGACAATTCCGCTGTCTTGGATCCCAACAAGGCCTATGCCGACTGCACCGCGCCCGTCAGCGCCCGCATACCGGAAGCAAGCGTCGACATGGGCACCGGATATGATTGTTCCGACGTCAAGGCGCATACCGCGGCGGGCTCCATCACACCGGCCCAGCGGCGGTGGCGGAACCTGCTGTTGGCCGTGATGACGAAGCAAGGTTTTGTGAACTATTCGAAGGAGTGGTGGCATTTTTCGCTGCCGGCCGCGGGCGGGCCCGCGTATGATTTCCCGATTGCACCGCGGCGCAAGTGAGTGAGCTCGCGTGAAATCAGGCGCATTCCGGCGTAAGCTGATTCGCAAAAATCTCCGACTGTCAGGAACGGCCCATGACGCAGCCTTCATCCATGACCCACGAGGTGTTCAATCAGTCGCCGCCGTTCGAGGACGTCGACCTGTTTGCACTGGACCGGCCGCTGGTGGAGGCCGTCGCGGCCAATGGCGGCGCCTCCGCCGAGAACGAACTGTCCGAGTTCGGCAAGCACTGGGGGTCAGCCGCGATGGCGGCGCGCGGCCGCATCGCCAACGAGAACACCCCAAAGCTGCGCACCTTCGACGCCCGCGGCGTCAGGCGCGACGAGGTCGAGTTTCATCCCGCCTATCACGAATTGATGGCGCGCAGCGCCCATGCCGGCGTGCACAATTCGACCTGGACCGCCCAGGGCCAACCGGCCGGAGGCGCTGCCGAAGTTGTGCGCGCGGCAAGGTTTTATATGGCTGCCCAGGTCGAGACCGGCCATCTCTGCCCGATCACCATGACGCGCGCCTCGGTTGCGGCATTGGCGGCGCAGCCGGATTTGCTGGCGAAGACGATGCCACTCATAAGCACGCGCTCCTACGATCCAACCTTCGCGCCGTGGCCGACAAAACGCGGCATGACGCTTGGCATGGGCATGACCGAGAAGCAGGGCGGCACCGATGTGCGCTCGAATTTAACGCGCGCGACGCGGGACGGCGACGCGTATCTTATCACCGGGCATAAATGGTTCATGTCAGCGCCGATGTGCGACGCCTTCCTGGTGCTGGCGCAGGCCGATGACGGGCTCACCTGTTTCTTCATGCCGCGTTTCAAGCCGGACGGCTCGGTCAACGCGATCCAGTTCCAGCGATTGAAGGACAAGCTCGGCAACCGCTCCAACGCATCCTCCGAAGTCGAATTCGTGAGTGCCTATGCGCTGCGGGTCGGCGACGAGGGCAAGGGCATCCGCACCATCATCCAGATGGTGCAGTTGACGCGGCAGGATTGCGCGATTGCCTCCGCCGGCCTGATGCGCTCAGGGCTCGCGCATGCGCTGCATCACGCCCGCTATCGCAGTGTGTTCCAAAAGCACCTCGCCGATCAGCCGCTGATGCAGGCGGTGCTCTCGGACATGGCGCTGCATGTGGAAGCGACCATCGCGCTCGTCATGCGGCTGTGCCGCTCGTTCGACCAGGCGCCGCATGATGCAGGCGAGGCGGCGTATATGCGGCTGTTGACGCCCGCGATAAAGTACTGGGTCTGCAAAAGCGCCCCCGGATTCTTGTACGAAGCGATGGAATGCCTCGGCGGCAACGGCTATGTCGAAGAGGGCATTTTGGCGCGGCATTTTCGCGAGTCCCCGGTCAATGCGATCTGGGAAGGTTCTGGCAATGTGATGTGCCTCGACGTGCTGCGGGCGCTTTCGCGGGAGGCGGATGCGGCCTCGGCAGTTTTGCAGGGCCTTGTCGAGGAGACAAAAGGTCTGCCGGGCGCGGGCGAGGCCGTGGCGTTCATCGGCAAGGCGTTTCGTCGGCCGGACAGTGAGCGCGTGGCGCGGCTCGCGGTGGAGAAGCTGGCGCTGCTCGCGGCTGCGGCTGCGCTGAATAAAGTCTCGCAGCGTCACGCAGAACTGTTCGCGCGGACCCGGCTTGCTCAGAGTCACGCCAGCATGTATGGCGCCGTCGATCTCGCGAGCGAGGATATCAGGGGTCTCCTGGAGCGGGCGCTGCCATAATGGACTCTCTCGATCCCGCAAGTCCCCTGACGCCCGTCATCCGCACCCAACGCCCGCCACGCATCTGGAAATTCTGGGGCACTGCGCTGTGGGGCCTGTTCGTGTTCGCCGCGATGTTCGTCGGACAGGTCGCGGTCATAGGCTGGTTGATTTTGCGGCACGAAGGGCCGCTAGACGTTGCCGCCATGATCCACGTCGTCGGCGGCGGCCTGACGATTTCGCTTTCGGTGATCATGGGATTGCCCGCCGTGCTCGCCGCGTTGTGGGTTGCGATCCGCGTCTCGCGCACGCCGTTTTCCGACTATCTCGCGCTGCGCTTGCCCCCGTGGAGCGGCCTTTTGATCGGCGTCGTCGCGCTGTTCGTTCTGGTGATGGGCTGGGACTTGGTGTCGCGCGCGACGGGCCGCGAGGTCGAGCCCGGATTCATGGGAGACGTATTAAAATCGGCGCATGCCGACGGCGCGTTATGGCTTTTGGTGATCGCCTTCTCCGTCGCCGCGCCCATCTCGGAGGAATTTTTCGCGCGCGGCTTTCTCTACCGCGGCTGGTCGGAGTCGTTTCTCGGGCCGATCGGCGCCATCATCCTGTCGTCGCTGGTGTGGACCGTGCTGCATCTGCAATACGACTGGTTCTTCCTCGGCGAGGTGTTTTCGATCGGGCTGTTGCTCGGCTATCTCCGCTATCGCTTCAATTCGACCTGGCTGACGATCATTTTGCACGGTTGCAATAATCTGGCCGCGGTGGTGCAGACCATCTGGCTGGCGGGGCAGGGTTGAAGTTCTCGTCATTGCGAGCGAAGCGAAGCAATCCACGGTTACTATGCCGCGCTATGGATTGCTTCGCGGAGCCTGTCATCGGGCGCGCATTCGCGCGACCCGGTGGTTCGCAATGACGATGTGGTCAGCGCGCCCCGCGCAAGTTCGCCAGCCGATCCAGCGCGCCCTGCAGGATGAAGATCGCGGCGTGCTCGTCGATCACTTCCGCGCGCCGGGCGCGGCTCATGTCCATGCCGATCAGTTCGCGCTCCACCGCAGCGGTGGAGAGCCGCTCGTCCCACAAGGCAATCGTGAGATCGGTGAGTTTTGCAAGATTGCGGGCGAAGGCGCGGGTCGATTGCGCCCGCGGTCCCTCGCTGGCGTCCATGTTGACGGGCAGGCCTAGCACAAAGCCTACGGCGTTGCGCTCGTGGGCGATCGCCAGCAGCCGCGCGGCGTCCGCCTTAAAAGCTTTGCGCCGGATGGTTTCGACGCCGGTCGCGAGCCTGCGATCCGGATCGGACACCGCAACCCCAATAGTCTTGGTACCCAAATCGAGCCCGACCAGCGCGCCGCGTTCGGGCCAGTGCGCGACAGCATCGATCAAGGGTAGGATGAGGGCCGGCATGGCGTTCGCATAACATGCGGCCGGCTTAACGGGAAAGGTTGAGGAATGGACCGGCTGACTTTATTCGGATTGTTCGCGGTCACGTTGATGCTCGTGTGCTACGCGCTGGAGGACCGCAGCCGCTGGTTCGTGCTGACGTTTGCTGTCGCCTGTGCGCTGGGCTCGATTTACGGATTTCTGCAGGGCGCCTGGCCGTTCGGGCTGGTCGAGGCGGTCTGGGCGGTCGTGGCGCTGCGGCGCTGGAGTGTCAGGCGGGGTGTGAATGCGTAGTCTGGAGTGTTAATCTGGCGTTGGCCGGCGGCAACGACGCCCGCGCCAATCGCCTTTTCACTTGAATGAGCAGACCATGTGGCCGGACCGCCGACTTCTCAAGCTTTTCAAAACCGAGTTTCCCATCGTGCTGGCGCCGATGGCGGGCGTGATGGACGCGGACCTCGTGATCGCGGCGGCGCAGGGCGGGGCGCTCGGCTCGCTGCCCTGCGCAACGCTGTCGGTGGAGAAGGCGCGCGAGCAGGTCAATATCATCCGGCAGCGCGTGTCAGCGCCGGTCAACATGAACTTCTTTTGCCACAAGGCTGTCGACCCCGATCCGAAGCGCGAGGCCGGATGGAAGCAGCGGCTTGCGTCTTACTATGAGGAATTGGGGCTCGACCCGGCGGCGTCGGTCGACGTCGCCAACCGCGCGCCGTTCGACGCCGCGATGTGTGAACTGGTCGAGGAATTAAAGCCCGAGATCGTCAGTTTCCATTACGGCCTGCCGGATCAGGCGCTGCTCAAGCGCGTCAAGGCGGCCGGCTGCGTCGTGATCTCGTCGGCGACCATCGTGAAGGAGGCGATCTGGCTCGAGGAGAACGGCGCCGACGCCATCATCGCGCAAGGAGCGGAAGCCGGCGGCCATCGCGGCATGTTCCTGACCGAGAACATCGCCGAGCAGCCCGGCACTTTTGCCTTAGTGCCGCAGGTGGTGGACTCCGTAAGGGGTCCCCGTGATTGCTGCGGGCGGCATTGCCGACGGGCGGGGGATCGCTGCGGCATTCGCGCTGGGGGCGGCCGGCGTGCAGATCGGCACCGCCTATTTGCGCTGCCCGGAATCCAAGGTGATTGCCCCGGCGCGTACGGCGCTCGCCCAGGCGCGCGATGATTCCACCGTCATCACCAATGTCATGACCGGGCGCCCCGCGCGCGGGGTCGCAAATCGAGTCATGCGCGCCGTCGGCCCGATTTCGGCCGATGCGCCGGCGTTTCCGCATGCCGCCACGGGACTAGCGCCCCTCAAAATGGCTGCCGAAAAACTCGGCAAGGTCGATTTTACCAATCTCTGGGCGGGTCAGGCGGTGCGGCTCGGCCGCGAGATGCCGGCCGCCGAGCTGACCCGGGCGCTGGCCGGTGCGGCGCTGGCGCGGCTGAGCCAGATGGCGCGCTAGCGCGGTTGCAGCGCAAAAGCCCCGTCTGCTATACGGCGGGCTCAATTTCCTGCCGCAAAGGCCTATATAATGTCCGTTGACGCCTCAACTGTCCGCCGTATCGCCCATCTGGCGCGGATTGCGGTCGCTGAAGAAGAGGTTCCGCACCTGCAGGGCGAGTTGAACGCGATGCTGGCCTTTGTCGAGCAATTGTCGGAGGTCAATGTCGAGGGCGTCGAACCGATGACCTCGGTCACGCCGATGGCCATGAAGAAGCGCCCGGACGTGGTCACTGATGGCGAAATCGCGGACGATATCGTCAGGAACGCGCCGGCCACCGAAGACCATTTCTTTCTGGTGCCGAAAGTCGTCGAATAGGTCATTCGCGCAAAGGAAGTGCGCCAAGCAAAAGAATTTTCGAGACGGGAAATCCGATGTGTCTGCTCTGCGACGATGAAAAGGCCTATCAGGCCTATATGAACTATCTCGACGCGATGGAGCGGCAGGGCAAGGCTGCCGATCCTGACAAGGCGATCGACGCCGTGCTCGATGCGCTCGAAGCGGCCAACAAGGCGAATCCCAGTCAGTTGCGCGACGACCCGGCCAACGACAAGACGCTGTCTCCGTTCTTCTGCAGCCCGGTTGATAAATGACCGATTTGACATCGCTGACGCTCGCCGAGGCCCCTTGACCTCGCTTGAACTGACCGACGCGCACCTCAAAGCGATCGAGGAAGCGCGCGCCCTCAATGCCTTCGTTAAGGAAACGCCGGATCAGGCCCGCGCCATGGCGCGCGAGGCGGATGCGCAAATCGGAAAGGGCGCAGGCGGCCCGCTCGCGGGCATTCCGCTCGGCATCAAGGATCTATTCGCGACCAAAGACGTGCGCACCACGGCGTGCTCGAAAATCCTCGGCAATTTCGTGCCGACCTACGAATCCACCATCACCTCGCAGCTCTGGCGCGACGGTGCGGTCATGCTCGGCAAGCTCAACAATGACGAGTTCGCGATGGGCTCGTCGAACGAGACCTCGTGCTTCGGCCCCGTCGTCAATCCGTGGCGGCGCGAGGGCGCCAACACCACGCTGGTGCCCGGCGGCTCGTCCGGCGGCTCGGCGTCGGCGGTGGCGGCGCTGTTGTGCATGGGCGCGACCGCGACCGACACCGGCGGCTCGATCCGCCAGCCGGCGGCGTTTACCGCGACCGTCGGCATGAAGCCGACCTATGGCCGCTGCTCGCGCTGGGGCGTCGTCGCGTTTGCATCTTCGCTCGATCAGGCCGGACCGATCGCGCGCTCCCTGCGCGACGCCGCAATCCTGATGCGCTCGATG
>WNFM01271144.1_pt1 | contig 12653 bp, 10 predicted proteins | sample 5400271 | NCBI WGS metagenome assembly WNFM01 (sample SAMN13153352, study PRJNA577476) | soil metagenome | isolation source: 60 cm saprolite on Douglas fir-dominated hillslope | place: USA:California | collected 2013-09-17 | reverse complement strand
CGAAGCGAGGTCGGTGGTTCCGAGGAGCCGGCCGCCGAGCTCCACGAAGGCCGCGTCGATGCGGGCGATCTCGCGCCGGCCGCTCTCGTGAACGACCGCCGGGTCGAGGTCGAGCGAGGTGTGGTACCGGATGAGCGCGCGGTACGCCTCGGCTCCGCCGGGCACGTGCTGGAGCCCCGGTCGAGTGCTCGGCCGAGCGGCAGGCAGGATCTCGGCCTCGAGCGCCTCGCGATAGCGGCGGAAGGCCGGGATGACGACCTCCTCGATCGCGGTCAGGAGATCCGCCCGGAAGGCCAGAAGGTCGCGCGCCGGCCAATCCTCGTGGGCGGCTTGCGCCGGCTCGGCGAGCTTCCAGTCGGCGACCGCATGCGCCGCGAGGCCGCGCAGCTCGTCCACGACTCGCTCGGTCGGCTCCCGGACCGCGACCAGTCCGTCGGCGAGTGCATGTCGCAGGTTCGCGATCGTCTGGTCGAGATACGGGCCCATCGCTCGCCAGCGGGCGACCATGTTCCGGCCGTCCTCCGGAGTCGTTACCACCTGGTAGTCGACGAGGTCGGGGAAGGCGGTCTGCGGTCCGTCCAGCGGACTCACATCCCACTCGTGCAGGTGGGTCTCACTGACCGCGATCAGGCCCTCGAGCACGTCGACGAGCATCTGGTGGGTGACTCGCTCCCGCGGGCTGAGCTCCGACGAGTCGAGCCGATCGTCGTAGCGATGGTCACCGAGCCGGGTGGCCCCTTCCGGATGGTCGCGAAGGACGTCTTCCCAGAACGCGTCGGCGAGGCGGCGAAGCTCCATCGCTACGAAGCGTAGCGGGGCTCCCGATCAGTGGATGCAGGGGCCCGTCGCGACCCTGGCTGTCCGGGTGAGCGCCGGCGAGATCCGGTTCCAGACCTCGATCGGCGAGAGGGCGTAGCCGACGGTCGGGTCGACCTTCGATTCGGCGAAGACGACTCCGCCGACCGTGCCGTCCTCGAGCAGCAGCGGCCCGCCGCTGTCGCCGGGCTCGATGTTCGCCCGCAGCTCGATGATCCGACGCGTGACCCGGGCCGACCCGGTCACGTCGAGGCCGGTCGCGTTGTACACGGCGGCCACCGTGGCCGGCTCGACGACGGCGTTCCCGCCGCCCGGGTAGCCGAACGTCGCGCCGATCGAGCCGCGGTGGGGCTCCGCCGCGGCGAGATTCAGTGTCGGTGCCTCCAGGTCGGAGGCGCGGAGGACGGCGATGTCGAGCTCGAGGTCTACGAAGACCGGGACCGCGTCGAACGACGCCTGCGACGTCTGGACGACGATCTGGGTCGCCCCGGCGATGACGTGCGCGTTCGTCACGAGGTAGCCGCGCTTCACGACGAAGGAGGTCCCGCTCGAGCGGAGGTCGCAGCCATCCGCGACGACCCGCAGGACCGAGCCCGCGGCCCGTGCCCCAATCTCACGTGCGACGCCCGCCGGCGGGAGCGCGATGTCCTCGGCGGGCAGCTGCTCGAGCCCGATGAAGACGTCCGGGATGCCGGTGTTGTCGAGGAGATGGCCGAGCTCGACGACGAGCTCCGTGGGTGGCGGGAGGACGGCGTCGAGGATCCGGACGGCGGTCGAGGTCTGGGCCTGGCGGCTGAAGGTCGGGAACGGCCCGGACGCGAGGACGCCGCCCGCCAGCCAGACAATCAGCAACGCCTGGCCACCGCCCACGATTGCGCCCCCGACGCGATCGAGCGCCTCGAGGAAGCCATTCCCGAGAGCGTGCGACGCCATCCGGCCGGCCGTGGCCCCCAGGCCTTCGCCGATGCCGACGAGGCCCAGGAGGATCGTGAGCACGACAACCGCCCGGATCGTCGGGGCGACGGTGTCGAAGAAGGGCGCGGCGAGGGGCAGGAGGATGAAGCCGATCAGCGCGCCGAGTGCCGCGCCCGTGAGACCCGCCAGCTGGGGCAGGGCGCCCGATCGGATCCCGAGCACGATCGCGAGCCCGAAGAGCGCGATCGCGACGAGATCGATGACGTTCACCGGGTGTCGATGCGGCCCGCGTGGGCTCCTTCCCACGCCTCGATCGCCGGCACGTGGTCGAGCAGGTAGCCCAGCTCATCGGTGCCACGCAGGAGCATCAGCTTCGAGAACGGATCGACCGTGAAGGGCAGGTCCTCATCGCCCGGCAGGTGCACGACCTGGGACTCGAGGTCGACGCTCAGCTCCACGTCGGGATCGGCCGCCACGAGCTCGAAGAGCTGCTGGTGGCGCTCCGGATCGACGACGATCGGGAGGAGGCCGTTCTTCAGGGCATTGCCGCGGAAGATGTCGGCGCAGCTCGTCGTGATGACCGCCTGGACGCCCCAGGCGACAAGCGCCCAAGGGGCGTGCTCGCGCGACGAGCCGCAGCCGAAGTTGTCGCCCGCGAGGAGGATCCGGCGGCCGGCCATCTGGGGCTGGTCCAGGATGAACGGCGGATCCTGGAGCGACCCGTCTGATGTGAAGCGCCAGTCGTGGAACAGCGCCTCGCCGAGACCGGCCTTGTCGGTGATCTTCAGGTAGCGGGCCGGCACGATCTGGTCGGTGTCGATGTTCTCCGCGGGCAGCGGGATGACGCGACTCGTGAAGGACTCGAACGGATCGGCCACGGTCGCCCCCGGCTCCCGCGCCTACCGGCCGCCGAGGCCGGCGAAGGCCTCGATGCCGGGGAGGTTGCGCGGGTCCGCGACCGAGCCCGCGATCGCCGAGGCGGCCGCCGTGAGCGGCGAGGCGAGGAACGTCCGGCCGCCCTTTCCCTGGCGACCCTCGAAGTTTCGGTTCGACGTGCTCACCGCGACCTGGCCGGGCGAAAGCTGGTCGCCGTTCATCGCGATGCACATCGAGCAGCCGGCCTCGCGCCAGTCGGCCCCCGCGGCGCGGAAGACGTCATCGAGGCCCTCGGCCTCGGCCTCGCGCTTCACCTCGTCCGAGCCGGGCACGACGAGCATCCGCACGTTCTTCGCGACGGCCCGGCCACGCATCGCGGCGGCGGCGAGGCGTAGGTCGCTGATCCGGCCGTTCGTGCACGAACCGATGAAGACGACATCGACAGGCTGGCCGAGGATGGGCTCGTTCGGGTGGAGGTCCATGTACGTCAGGGCGTGCTCGAGGGCCCGCTTCGGAGCGCCATCCTCGAGCGTGGCGGGATCTGGGATCCGGCCGCTGATCGGGAGGCCCATCCCGGGGTTCGTGCCGTAGGTGATCATCGGCTCGAGGCTCGATGCGTCGAGCGTCATCGAGCGGTCGAAGGCGGCGTCGTCGTCGGTAGGCAGGGTGCGCCAGCCCGCGACCGCCGCGTCCCAGGCCGGACCGCGCGGGGCGTGCGTCCGGCCCGCGAGGTACTCGAAGGTCGTGTCGTCTGGGGCGATGAGTCCCGCCCGCGCGCCGCCCTCGATGCTCATGTTGCAGATCGTCATCCGCTGTTCCATCGTCAGCGCCCGGATCGCCTCGCCGCGGTACTCGAAGACATGGCCGGTCCCGCCGGCGATCCCGATCCGCGCGAGCAGGGCGAGGATGATGTCCTTCGCGGTGACGCCCGGGGCGAGGCGCCCATCGACGCGGACCTCGAAGGTCTTCGGGCGGCGCTGGAGCAGGCACTGCGTCGCGAGGACCATCTCGACCTCGGACGTCCCGATCCCGAACGCGAGCGCGCCGAACGCACCGTGCGTGCTCGTGTGCGAGTCGCCGCAGACAATCGTCATCCCGGGCTGGGTCAATCCGAGCTGTGGACCGATGACGTGGACGATCCCCTGCGATGGCGACCCGATGCCGTGCAGCGGGATCCCGAACTCGCGGCAATTGGTTTCGAGCTGGGCGACCTGGGCCGCGGCCAGCTCGTCGAGGATCGGCAGGTTGCGGGGCGTCGTCGGAACTGAGTGGTCTGCGGTCGCGACAGTTCGCTCCGGATGGCGGACCCGCAGCCCGCGACGCCGGAGGCCGGTGAACGCCTGCGGGCTCGTGACTTCATGCACCAGGTGGAGGTCGATCGCGAGCACGGCGGGCGCGCCGCGGTCCTCGGCAACGACGTGGCCGTCCCAGATCTTGTCGACGAGCGTCCGCTGGGTCGCCATGGGTCGCGGAGGCTAGCACGGGACGTCGTCCGATCCCTCGCCCGATCGATAACCGCACCGGACCGCACCGGTACTAACACGCCCCGACAATGGTCCCGGTTGCGCCAGCGGCGGCCGTGCCCGTAGACTGCGCGAACCGTGGGTGCTCAGCCGCGCTTCGATCGCCGCCCGTTGGCCGTCGCCGTGACGTCCGACGGCCGCCGCGTCCAGGTGCCGTTCGAGACCAACGAGGCGTCCCCGCTCTCCCTTCTTCGCTCGATCCTGGTCGTTATTGAGGGCCTCATCGGGCTCCTCATTACCGACACCCGGCGGGTGCTTGGAGGGACAAGGCGGAACAGTCGCCCATAGCGACGAACCACCGAAGTCCCGAAGGGACCCTCGCCGGGAGGCGAGGGTCTTTTGATTTGTTGGAGGCAAACGGGCCATGACGATGACCAAGGGGGACGCTGGCAAGCCGAGCGCGGCGACGCCGCCGACCGCGCGGGCCCGGCACAGCCACGTCCCCGCCGACGGCACCGCCCATGCGGATGCGGTCGAGCGCGCCCAGCGCGAGATGCTTCACGAGGGCCCCTCGAGCTCGGCCGTTCGATCTGGCGCGGGCACTGCCGGCGCCGGGGCACCCAGGGGGAATCGAGAGTCTCGCCCCCGAATCGGCGCCGACGTCGTCTGCGAGGCGATCCTTCGTCAGGGCGTCGACGTCGTCTTCAGCTACCCCGGCGGCGTGATCCTCCCGCTCTACGACATCCTGGCCGACTATCCCGAGCTCCGGCACGTCCTCGTCCGCCATGAACAGGGTGGTGCTCATGCCGCCGACGGCTATGCCCGGGTGACGGGTAGGGTCGGCGTGTGCATCGGCACGTCCGGCCCGGGCGCCACGAATCTCGTCACGGGCATCGGGACCGCGATGCTCGATTCGATCCCCCTCGTCGCGATCACCGGCAACGTGCCGTCGGCGCTCATCGGCAAGGACGCCTTCCAGGAGATCGATATCAACGGCATCACGCTGCCGATGACCAAGCACAACTACCTCGTGCGCGACGCGAACGACCTCCCGCGCGTCTTCGCCGAGGCGTTCCACATCGCGCGCAGCGGCCGGCCCGGACCTGTGCACATCGATGTCACGAAGGATGCCCTCCAGCAGGCGACTGACGCGAAGCACCCCGACGACGAGGCGATGCGGGCCGGGCTGCCGGGCTTCAAGCCGAACCTCCATGGCCACTACCGCCAGCTCAAGGCGGCCGCCGCCGAGATCCAGGCGGCCAAGCGGCCGGTCATCCTCGCCGGCCACGGCGTCATCCACTCGCAGGCCGAGGCGGAGCTCCTGGCCCTCGCCGAGAAGGCCTCGATCCCGATCGCCTGGACGCTCCTCGGCGTTGGCGCGGTCGACGAGCGCCATCCCCTCGCGTATGGCTTCATGGGCATGCACGGCTGGAAGCACGTCAACCGGGCGATCCAGTCGGCCGACCTCCTCGTCGCGCTCGGGATGCGCTTCGACGACCGCGTGACCGGCAACGTCCGGACGTACGCGCCATACGCCCGAATCGTCCACGTCGACATCGATCCGGCCGAGATCGGCAAGAACGTGGCCGTCGAGGTCCCGATCGTCGGCGACGCGAAGCGGGTGCTGACCGCGTTAGTGCCGATGGTCGAGCCGGTCGAGCGGGAAGCCCGGGCCGAGTACCTCGACCAGCTGGCCGAGTGGAAGCGCGACTCCGAGGCGAGCTCGTGGCACGGCTCCGGCGCCTGGCGCGACGGCCTGCTCTCGGCCGACTACGTCGTCCAGCGCATCGGCGAGCTCACCGATCACGAGGCGGTCTACGTCGCGGATGTCGGCCAGAACCAGATGTGGCTGGCCCGCTATGTCGGCTTCCGACACCCGAATACGCACGTCAGCTCAGGCGGTCTCGGGACAATGGGCTTCGCGGTCCCGGCGGCGATGGGCGCGGCCCTTGGCGAGCCCAACCGCGAGACCTGGGCGATCGTGGGTGACGGCGGCTTTCAGATGACGAGCCAGGAGCTCATGACCCTGGTCCAGGACCAGATTCCCGTGAAGATCGCGCTCTTCGACAACAAGAAGCTCGGGATGATCCGGCAGTGGCAGGAGATCATCTACGCCGGGAACTACCACTCGGCCCACCTCATGGGCCCCGACTACCTGAAGCTAGCCGAGGCGTATGGCGTCCCGGCGATCAAGGCCTCGAAGCCCGACGAGGTCGACGACGCGATCCGATTCGCCCAGGGCGTCGATGGTCCGGCGCTCGTCTGGTTCGAGATTGCCGAGGAGCAGAACGTCTTCCCGATGATGCCGGCGGGCAAGGGCCTGTCGGACCTCATCGAGCACTGGGACGGGGAGCAGACGTGAGCGCCCAGCAGGCGCCCGCGCACACCGCGCCGCCGGCCCGATCGCTCCCGGGCACGGGGGAGACGCGGCTCCATCGCCTCGTCGCGCTCGTCGTCGATAAGCCCGGCGTGCTGAACCGAGTCGCGAGCCTCATGCGGGCCCGCAACTTCAACATCGATTCGCTCGCCGTCAGCCGGACCGACCAGCCGGGCCTGTCGCGGATGACGATCAGCCTGCACGGCGACGACGTCGCGGTCGAGCAGGCTGCGAAGCAGCTGTACCGGCTCATCGATGTCGTAAAGGTCCAGGACGTCACGAGCGAGCCACTCGTCGAGCACGAGCTCGCGCTCGTGAAGATCCGCGTGACGGAGGCGAACCGGGCCGATCTGCTGATCGTGATCGAGCTGAGCCGCGGCCGGATCCTCGACCTCGGGCCCGACGCCGTGATCGTCGAGGTCAGCGGCTCGGAGGCCGAGGTCGACGCGTTCGTCGGCGTCGTTCGGACGTTCGGGATCAAGGAGCTCGTCCGGACCGGGGCCGTCGTGATGGCCCGCGGCGCCGGCTCGATCGAGGAGACCGTCAAGAAGTGAGGGCCGCCGAGTGACCGCGAGGATGTACTACGACCGCGACGTCGAGCGGACCGCGCTCGCCGGCCAGACCGTGGCTGTCATCGGCTACGGCAGCCAGGGTCATGCCCACGCCCAGAACCTGCGCGACTCGGGCTACGACGTTGTCGTCGGCCTCGCCGAGGCGTCCAAGAGCCGGGCCCTCGCCGAGCAGGCCGGGTTCCGGGTCATGACGCCGGCCGAGGCGACGAAGATCGCCGACGTCGTGATGATCCTCGTGCCCGACACGGCCCAGAAGGCTGTCTACGACGCGGAGATCGCTCCGAACCTGCGACCCGGCCAGCTCCTGATGTTCGCCCATGGCTTCAACATCCGGTTCGAGCGGATCAAGCCGCCGGCCGACGTCGATCTTGGGATGGTCGCCCCGAAGGGACCCGGCCACCTGCTCCGGAGCGTCTACACGCAGGGCGGCGGCGTGCCGGCCCTGTTCGCCGTCGGCCAGGACGCAAGCGGCACCGCCCGAGCTCGCGTGCTCGCCTACGCCGGCGGGCTCGGCGCCACCCGCGCGGGCGTCCTCGAGACGACGTTCACCGAGGAGACCGAGACCGATCTCTTCGGCGAGCAGGCGCTGCTCTGCGGCGGCGTCTCAGCGCTCATCAAGGCCGCCTTCGAGACCCTCGTGGAAGCGGGGTATCAGCCCGAGCTCGCGTACTTCGAGACGATGCACGAGCTCAAGCTCATCGTCGACCTCATGTATCGCGGCGGCCTGAACTTCATGCGGTTCAGCGTCAGCGACACCGCCGAGTACGGCGACTACGTCTCGGGCCCGCGGATCATCGAGGGCGTCAAGGCGACGATGAAGGACGTCCTGACCGACATCCAGAGCGGCGCGTTCGCAAAGCGCTGGATCGCCGAGCAGGAGTCGGGCGGCGCCGAGTTCCGGCGCCTGCGGCAGCAGGACAAGGATCACCAGATCGAGCGGGTCGGGGCCGAGCTGCGGGCCCAGATGCCGTTCCTCAACCCGGTCGTCGTCCAGGCCGGCGAGGCCCAGGCGGCCGCGACGAGCGCCGCGAAGCCGGGCGGCCCCGGAGCGGACTCCGGGGCGAGCTCGCCCGCCTGATGGCCGCCGTCGCGCCCGGCACCGTCCGGATCTTCGACACGACGCTCCGCGACGGCGAGCAGGCGCCCGGCGCCGGGCTCACGGCGGCCGAGAAGCTCGAGGTCGCCCGACAGCTCGCGCGCCTGAAGGTCGATGTCATCGAGGCCGGCTTCCCGGCGGCCTCGCCGGGCGACTTCGAGGCCGTCCAGCGGATCGCCCGCGAGATCAAGGGCGGCATCGCGGTGGCCGCGCTCGCGCGCTGTCGTGACGGCGACCCGCAGCGGGCCATCGAGGCGATCAAGGTCGCCGAGCGGCCGCATCTCCATGTCTTCATCGCGACGAGCGACATCCACCTGAAGCACAAGCTCCGCATGGATCGCGATGCGGCTCTCGCCGAGGCCGTGAAGTGGGTTCGCCACGGACGGAAGGCGCTCGGGCGGGACGTCGAGATCGAGTTCAGCGCCGAGGACGCGTCGAGGACGGATCTCGAGTATCTGCTCAGGGTCTACGAAGCCGTCGTCGACGCCGGCGCGACCACCGTGAATATCCCCGATACGGTCGGGTATGCGATCCCGGCGGAGTTCGGCGGCCTCGTCGGTCGGGTGGTCGACCTGGTGGGCTCCGCGGCCACGGTGTCGGTTCACTGCCACAACGACCTCGGGCTCGCGACCGCGAACACACTCGCGGCCGTACAGGCGGGTGCGCGCCAGGTCGAGGTCACGATCAACGGCCTGGGCGAGCGCGCCGGCAATGCGTCGCTCGAGGAGGTCGTGATGGCCCTCAAGACGCGCCCGACCCAGTTCGGCGGGGAAGCGGGCGGTGGCCCGGCCCTCGCGAGCGGCGTCCAGAGCGAGCACATCACCGCAGCGTCGCGACTCGTGAGCTACCTGACCCGGTTCGCTGTCCAGCCGAACAAGGCGATCGTGGGCGGCAACGCCTTCGCTCACGAGTCGGGCATCCACCAGGACGGCGTGATCAAGAACCCGCTGACGTACGAGATCATGACCCCGCAGTCGGTTGGGCTTTCGGGCAGCTCGCTCACGATCGGCAAGCTGTCCGGGCGGCGGGGCCTCGCCGGCAAGCTGGCGGAGCTGGGCTACGAGCTCGAGAGCGAGACCCTCGACGCGGTCTACCGCCAGGCGATCGCCCTCGCCGACGCGAAGAAGGAGGTCACCGACGATGACCTCATCGCGCTCGTCGAGCAGCGGATGGCAGAGGTGCCACAGGCGGTCCGTCTGCAGGGCTGGAACGTGACCTCTTCTCACGGCGGGAACGCGACCGGGATGGTCTCGCTCGCGGTCGGCGACGAGGACCACGCCAAGGCGGCGATCGGCAACGGGCCGGTCGACGCCCTGTTCGAGGCGGTCGACGCCGCTGTCGAGCCGGTCTTCGGTTGGAAGCCGGTCCTCGAGGCGTACGAGATCAAGGCGGTCTCGGGCGGCGAGGACGCCCAGGGCCGGGCCCTCGTGCGCTGCCGCCGCTCGACAGACATCGGGCCGGGTGCGCTCGTCGTCTCGGGCCACGGGTTATCGACGAACATCATCGAAGCCTCGCTCGAGGCGTATCTCGTCGCGGTCAACAAGCTCCACGGCGCGCAGACCGGGTCGGCATCGACCGCCTTCTCGGCCGCGCGGCAGGTCGAGACTTCGTGAGCGACCGGGGGCACGACCGTCCGTACCGCGTCGTCGCGCTGCCCGGCGATGGCATCGGGCCGGAGGTCGTCGGGCAGGCGCGGGCGGTCCTCGACGCGGCGGGCGACGCGTACGCCTTCGAGATCGAATGGACCGAGTGCCTCGTCGGCGGGGCCGCGATCGATGCGTACGGCGTGCCGTTCCGAGCTGTCGACCTCGAGACGTGTCGGGCGGCGGACGCCATCCTGCTCGGCGCGGTCGGCGGTCCGCGCTGGAGCGATCCGAGCGCGGCGATCCGACCGGAGCAGGCGCTGTTCATGCTCCGCGGCGGCCTCGAGCTGTTCGCGAACCTTCGCCCTGTCGCCGTTCACCCGAGCCTCGCCGGGGCGTCGCCACTGCGGCCGGAGCTGCTCGCGGGCGTCGACATGGTCATCGTGCGGGAGCTGACCTCCGGGATCTACTTCGGCCAGCCATCCGAGGAGCGCGAGACGCCCGACGGCCGGATGGCGGTCGACACGCTGCTCTACACCGAGGGCGAGATCCGCCGCGTCGTCCGGCTCGCGCTGCAGCTCGCCCAGGGTCGCCGCGGCAGGCTGACCAGCGTCGACAAGGCGAACGTCATGGCCACCTCGCGACTGTGGCGGAAGGTCGTCGACGAGGAGCGTCGGTCATACCCGGACGTCGAGGTCGAGCATCAGCTCGTCGACTCCTGCGCGATGCTGCTGGTCAAGCAGCCGACCGCGTTCGACGTCCTCGTGACCGAGAACCTCTTCGGCGACATCCTGTCCGATGAAGCTGGCGTCCTCGCCGGCTCGCTGGGTCTTCTGCCGAGCGCGTCGCTCGGGGACCGCCGAACCGATCACGGGATCTTCGGTCTGTACGAGCCGATCCATGGCTCGGCGCCGGCGCTGGTCGGCACGGGCCGGGCAAACCCGATCGGGACGATCCTCTCGGGCGCGATGCTCCTTCGGCTGTCACTCGGGGAGGACGACGCCGCGACGGCGGTCGAGCTCGCCGACCTCATGCCGTCGTCAGGTGGCGCCGACGTGGACCGCGGTCCGCTCCTGACGCCGACCGGCGGGCTCGGGATGACCGCCCGGATCGTCGAGCTCCTCGAGACCGGCCTTGACGCCACTGCCGTGCCGGCCGCGGGAGCGGCACGATGACCGCGTCCGCCGCCCCGGTCGTCCTGTACGACACGACGCTCCGTGACGGCACGCAGGGCGAGAACATCACGCTCTCCCTGGCCGACAAGCTCCGAGTGGCGCGGATGCTCGACGAGTACGGCCTCCCGTTCGTCGAGGGCGGCTGGCCTGGCTCGAACCCGAAGGACGTCGAGTTCTTCCGCGCCGCGAAGGGCATGACGTGGCGCACGGCGCGCCTGGCCGCCTTCGGCTCGACGCGCCATCGCTCGAACACCGCGAAGGCCGATCCGAACCTCCAGGAGCTGATCCGGGCCGAGACACCGGTCGTGACGATCTTCGGCAAGAGCTGGCTGCTCCACGTCACGGAGGTGCTCGGGGCTACGCCCGCGGAGAACCTCGCGATGATCGCGGAGAGCGTCGGCCTGGTCGTCGACGAGGGCCGCGAGCTCGTGTATGACGCCGAGCACTTCTTCGACGGCTTCAAGGCCGACCGCGACTACGCGATTTCGACCTTGAAGGCCGCTCGCGAAGGCGGCGCTCAGACGCTCGTCCTGTGCGATACGAACGGTGGGACCCTGACCGCCGAGCTCGTCGCGATCGTGAACGAGGCCCGGGCGGCGGTCGAGGGGACGGGCGACGGGAACGGCTCCACGCGGCCGATCACCTGGGGGATCCATACCCACAACGATGCGGAGCTTGCCGTCGCCAATGCGATTGCGGCGGTCCAGGCTGGCGTCCGCCATGTCCAGGCGACGATCAACGGCTATGGCGAGCGCTGCGGTAACGCGAACCTCGTGAGCATCCTCGCGAACCTCGCCCTGAAGACCGACTTCGCCCTGGAGCCGGCCGGCGGCGGCGACCTCGCCGGCCTGACGGAGCTCTCCCGATCGATCGCCGAGATCGCGAACCAGGCCCCGAATGACTATCAGCCCTACGTCGGCCGATCGGCGTTCGCCCACAAGGGTGGCGTCCACGGCGCCGCCGTCGCGAAGGTGGAGCGGAGCTACCAGCACATCGATCCGGCTGCCGTCGGCAATGCGGGCCGGCTCGTCGTTTCCGAGCTCGGCGGCCGGGCCAACACGGCGATCCGGGCCGAGCAGCTGGGCCTTCGGCTCGAGGGCGTCGTCGATCCGCGCGTCCTCAGCGACCTCGTGAAGCGCCTCGAGAGCGAGGGCCTGTCGTTCGAGGGTGCAGAGGCGTCGTTCGAGCTCCTGATTCGTCGCCACCAGGCTGAGTACTCGCCGCCGTTCCGGATCGTCGACTACACGTGCCTCGTCGAGCAACGTGCCGACAGCGAGCTGCGGGCCGAGGCGACCGTGAAGGTCGAGGTCGACGGCGAGCTGCTGCACACGGCCGCGGACGGGAATGGCCCCGTGAACGCGCTCGATGCAGCTCTCCGCAAGGCGCTCCGCGCGTTCTACCCGGTTCTCGACACGGTCCATCTGTATGACTACAAGGTCCGGATCCTCGACTCCGGCGCAGCCACGGGGGCACGGACTCGGGTCACCATCGAGTCGACCGACGGCTCGCTCGAGTGGTCGACGATGGGCTCCGACACGAACATCATCGCGGCCTCGGCGATCGCGCTCGCCGATTCGCTCGAATATGCGATCTGGAAGCACGGCACCGAGCTCCGGCGCCGCGACGAGCGCCACTTCACCACCGTCATGCCGGGGAAGTAGGGTCACTTCGATGGGCGAGCAGGAATCGGCGCTCCACATGACTCGCTGGACGGTCACGTCCGGCAGCAACGTCCGGAGCCGCGGCGTCGTGGTCATCGAGGCCGGCGATCACCACTGGC
>WNFM01087122.1_pt1 | contig 12655 bp, 11 predicted proteins | sample 5400271 | NCBI WGS metagenome assembly WNFM01 (sample SAMN13153352, study PRJNA577476) | soil metagenome | isolation source: 60 cm saprolite on Douglas fir-dominated hillslope | place: USA:California | collected 2013-09-17 | reverse complement strand
GACGGCCAGACGATCAAGCTCGAGGTGCAGAGCGCGCAGGGCAACGGCGCGACGCAGACGCAGATCGCCAAGAAATTCGCCGGCGACGGACCGAGCCTCATCATCGCCATCAGCACGCCGTCGGCGCAAGCCTGCCAGGCGGCGACGTCGAGCGTGCCGATCGTGTTCTCGGCGGTGACCGATCCGGTCGGCGCGAAGCTCGTCGCGTCGCTCGACCATCCCGGCCGCAACATCACCGGAACCAGCGACCAGCAGCCCTACGGCGCCGCCTTCGAGCTCATCCGCTCGCTGACCCCGGCGGCGAAGCGCATCGGCGTCATCTACAACGCCGGCGAGGCCAACTCGGCGGCGCAGGTCGCCGCCTACAAGACCGAGGCGGCGAAGCGCGGCCTCAGCATCGTCGAGGCCAGCGCCGCGCAGTCGGCGATGGTGCCCGACGCGGCCCGCAGCCTGGTCGGACGGGCCGACGCGATCCTGATCCCGACAGACAGCACCGTGGTGTCGGCGATCGAGTCGGTGGTCAAGGTCGGGACGGACGCGAAGCTGCCGGTCTATGCCAGCGACACCGATTCGGTGGAGCGCGGCGCCATGGCGGCGCTCGGCTTCAACTACTACGAGCTGGGCAAGCTCAGCGGCCGCATCGCGGCCCGCGTCCTCAAAGGCGAGAAGCCGGCGGACATCCCGGTCGGTCTGCTCGACAAGCAGGACCTCTATCTCAACCTTACCGCCGCCAAGCGGATGGGCGTCGAGATTTCCGACGAGGTCGCCGCCGGCGCCAGCAAGGTTATCCGCTGAGATGAGCACGTTCGCGCTGATCGGCGCCGTCCAGGCCGGGCTGCTCTACAGCCTCGTCGCCCTCGGCGTCTATCTGTCGTTCCGCGTGCTCGACTTCCCCGATCTCACCGTCGACGGCAGCTTCCCGCTCGGCGCGGCGGTCGCGGCGACGCTGATCGTCGACGGCCATCCGCCGAGCTTGGCGACGGCGGCCGCGGTCCTTGCCGGCGCCGCCGCCGGCCTCATCACCGCCTGGCTCCACGTCCGGCTGCGCATCATGCCGCTGCTCGCCAGCATCCTGACTATGGTGGCGCTCTACTCGGTCAATCTGCGCGTCATGGGGCGGCCGAACATATCGCTCTACGGCACGGCGACGGTGTTCACCCCGCTCGAGGCGCTGGCGCTCCCGACGCCGTGGTCGACAGCGCTCGTCTTTCTCGCCGTCGCGCTTGCCGCGAAGCTCGCGGTCGACTGGTTCCTCGCGACCGAGCTCGGCCTTGCCATGCGCGCCACCGGCGAGAACTCGGTGATGGCGCGCGCCCAGGGCGTGCGCAACGATGCGATGATCCTGCTCGGCATGGCGGTCAGCAACGCGCTGGTCGGGCTTGCCGGTGCCCTCTTCGCACAGAGCGAGGGGGTGGCGGACGTGTCGCTCGGGATCGGCACCATCGTCGCCGGTCTTGCCGCGGTCATCGTCGGCGAGACGCTGCTGCCGGCGCGCTCGGTCGCGCTTGCGACATCGGCCTGCCTTGCCGGCTCGCTGGTCTACCGCCTCGCCGTCGCGCTCGCGCTCAACGCCGACTTCATCGGGCTGAAGGCGCAGGACCTCAACCTCGCGACAGCCATCCTGGTCGCGGTTGCCGTCGTGCTCTCGCGGGCGCGCGCCGCCCGCACGACGCGCCTGCCATCCCCGGCGCTCGCCGCCCGCAAACCGGCGGAAGCCGGCTGATGCTCGAGCTGCGCGACATCTGGATGACGTTCAATCGCGGCTCGGCGCTCGCCGTGCCGGCGCTGCGCGGCGTCGACCTCTCGGTGCGGGCCGGCGAGTTCGTCAGCGTGATCGGCACCAATGGGGCCGGTAAGTCGACGCTGCTCTCGGTGGTCGCCGGCGATGCCGTGCCTGCAGCCGGCCGTGTCCTGATCGACGGCGCCGACGTCACGCGGCGGCCGACGCAGCAGCGCGCCGGCATGATCGGGCGGGTCTTCCAGGACCCGCGCGTCGGCACCTGCGAATCGCTGACCATCGAGGAGAACCTGGCGCTGGCGGCCTCGCGCTGCCGTCGTCGCGGCCTCCGTCGGGCGCTCGGCGATGCGGCCCAGCGGCGCCGCTTCGTCGACCGGATCGCGGGCCTCGGCCTCGGGCTCGAGGATCGCCTCGGCGCGCGGGTCGGCACGCTGTCCGGCGGCCAGCGCCAGGCGATCAGCCTGCTGATGGCGACGCTGCTGCCGATGAAGCTGCTGCTGCTCGACGAGCACACTGCGGCGCTCGACCCGCGCGCGGCGCGCCTCGTCCTCGATCTCGCCAGCGACATCGCCGCTGAGCAGCGTCTGACCGTGCTGATGGTGACGCACAGCATGAAGCAGTCGATCGAGCACGGCGACCGCACCATCATGATGAGCGACGGGCGCATCGTCCTCGATGTCAGCGGCCCGGAGCGCCGGCGCTATGGCGTCGCCGATCTCTTGACGCTGTTCGAGTCGGCGCGCGGCGGAACCGTCGACGACGACGCGCTGCTGCTCGGTTGAGCCCCAGCGCCTGCGAGAGGAGGGGCGGCAATGGCTTTCCTGGTGCTGTGCATGGACAAACCCGACGGCGCGACGCTGCGCAAGGCGACGCGCGCTGTGCATCTCGAATACATGATCCGCCACAAGGCGCGGGTGCTGTTCGGCGGTCCCTTGACCACCGATGACGGCGGCGCCACGGTTGGCAGCCTGATGGTGCTCGACTGGCCCGATCGCGCCGCGGTCGAGGCCTTTCTGCGCGACGAGCCGTATACGACAGCCGGCCTCTTCGAGAGTGTCGTCGTCCGCCAGTGGCGTCGGGTCGTGCCCGAGCCCGAACCCGGCTTCCTCGACAACGAGTTGGCGCGCGAGCGCGGCATGCCGGCGTCCGCCTGACAGTCGACGGGTTGACGGTCGGCGGCGCTGGGTTCGAAAATACCCGGCGCGTCACCGTCATCCGCAAGCGGCGACGGCGGATTTATATAGTCCGAACGGTCGTTAAATGAGAGGCGCCCCAGATCCGGGCGCGGCCCGCGGGAAAGGAATAGAGGACGATGCCGGCTGAGGTAACCCTCGACGACAAGTACGAGCTGGCGGCCGGGCGCATCCATCTCAACGGAACCCAGGCGCTGGTCCGCCTGCTGCTCGCGCAGAAGCAGCGCGATCGTGCTGCCGGGCTCGACACTGGCGGCTTCGTCTCGGGCTACCGCGGCTCGCCGCTCGGCGGGTTCGACCGCGAGCTGTGGCGCGCGCACAAGATCCTGGCGCGGCACGACGTGCATTTCTGGCCGGGCATCAACGAGGACCTCGCCGCGACCGCGGTGTGGGGCACGCAGATGACCAACCTCGACGCGGCGGCCAAGTTCGACGGGGTCTTCGCCATGTGGTACGGCAAGGGCGCCGGGCTCGACCGCTGCGGCGACGTCATGCGCCATGCCCACGGCGCAGGAACCGCGCCGCATGGCGGCGTGCTCGCGGTGGTCGGCGACGACCATGCACAGAAATCGTCGACCCATCCCTATCACTCGGAGCCGACTTTTGCCGACCTTCTGATGCCGGTGCTCTACCCGGCCGACGCGGCGGAGATTCTCGATTATGGGCTCCTCGGCTGGGCGATGTCGCGCTACAGCGGCGCCTGGGTCGGGCTGAAGACGCTGGCTGAGACCCTCGATTGCTCGACGTCGCTCGACGCCGACCTTCATGCCCTGACGATCCGCGCACCCGACGACTTCCGGCTGCCCGAGGGCGCGGTCCATATCCGTTGGCCGGATCCCTGGCACGAGCAGGAGCCGCGCCATATCCGCTACAAGCTCGAGGCGGCGCAGGCCTTCGCCCGCGCCAACCGCATCGACCGCGTGACGCACGACAGCAAGCGGCCGCGCGTCGGCATCCTGACCGCCGGCAAGAGCTACGGCGACCTCATGCAGGCGATGCGCGATCTCGGCCTCGGTGACGCGGAGGCCGCCGAGTTCGGCCTGCGCATCTACAAGGTCGGCATGCCGTGGCCGCTCGAGCGCTCGGGCCTGCTGGACTTCGCCGACGGGCTCGACGAGATCCTCGTCATCGAGGAAAAGCGGCCACTGCTCGAGAGCCAGCTCAAGGACGCGCTCTACGACCACGCGAGCCGGCCCAAGGTGACGGGAAAGAAGGACGAGAGCGGGCGCTGGCAATTTCCGTGGATCGGCGAGTGCACGCCCGACCTGATCGCGCGCGTCCTGGTCGAGCGCCTCGCCCGCCATGGCGGGAGAGCGTCCCTGCGCCAGCGCATCGCCGTGCTCGACCGGCAGGAGAAGCTGGTTCGGGCGCCGCGACCGACCCTCGCGCGGCCGCCCTATTTCTGCTCCGGCTGCCCGCACAACCGGTCGACCAAGGTGCCCGAGGGCAGCCGCGCCATCGCCGGCGTCGGCTGCCACTACATGGCGGTCGGCATGGACCGGGCGACGACGACCTTCTCGCAGATGGGCGGCGAGGGCGCGACCTGGATCGGCCAGGCGCCGTTCACGAGGACGGGGCACGTCTTCGTCAATCTCGGCGAGGGCACCTACTTCCATTCGGGATCGCTCGCGGTGCGCGCCTGCATCGCCGCCGGCGTCAACATCACCTACAAGCTGCTGTTCAACGATGCCGTGGCGATGACCGGCGGCCAGCCGGTCGACGGGACGCTGACCGTGCCGCAGCTGACGCGCCAGCTCTACGCCGAAGGCATCCGCGACATCCGCGTCGTCGCCGAGGAGCCGGAGCGCTACGCCGCGGGCACTGACCTCGCCCCGGGCACGACCGTGCATCCGCGCGACGAGCTCGACCGCATTCAGCGCGAGCTGCGCGAGGTCAAGGGCGTCAGCGCGCTCGTCTACGGCCAGACCTGCGCCGCCGAGAAGCGGCGCCGCCGCAAGCGCCGGGAGCTCGTCGACCCGCCCCGCCGGGTCTTCATCAACGAGCTCGTCTGCGAGGGCTGCGGCGATTGCTCGAAGGTCTCGAACTGCCTCTCGGTGGTGCCGGTGGAGACCGAGTTCGGGCGCAAGCGGGCGATCGATCAATCCTCGTGCAACAAGGACGTCACGTGCCTCGACGGCTTCTGCCCGAGCTTCGTCACGGTCGAGGGCGGAACCCTGCGCAAGCCGAAGCCGGCGGCGGCACTGGTTCCCATGGATCTGCCTGAGCCGGCGCTGCCGGCGCTCGACCGGCCCTACAACATCTTCATCACCGGGGTCGGCGGCACCGGCGTCGTCACGATCGGCGCGCTGCTCGGCATGGCGGCGCATCTCGAAGGCAGGACCTGCACGATCCTCGACCAGCTCGGCATGGCGCAGAAGGGCGGGGCGGTCGTGACCCATGTGCGGCTCGCCGCCGCAGGCACGGCGCTTCCCTCGGTGCGGGTACCGACCGCGGGCGCCGACCTCGTGCTCGGCTGCGACCTCGTGGTCGCCGCGCAGAACGACGCCGTCGCCAAGATCGCGCCGGGAACGACCCGCGTCGTCCTCAACACGCACGAGACGATCACCGGCGCCTTCACGCGCGATCCCGACCTGGCGCAGCCCAGCGCCGGCATGGTCGAGGCGCTGGCGGCGGTCGCCGGTGCCGCACAAACCCACGCCTTCGATGCGACCGAAATTGCCACCCGCCTCATGGGCGACAGCCTCGCGACCAATCTCTTCATGCTCGGCTACGCCTATCAGAAGGGTCTCGTTCCAGTCGCCGCCGCGGCGATCCTGCGCGCCATCGGTCTCAACGGCGTCGCCGTCGCGGCCAATATCGAGAGCTTCGCCTGGGGACGCCGCGCCGCGCTCGATTGGTCCGCGGTCGCGCCGGCAGAGCCGCCGCGCGAGGCGGCGCGCACGCTCGAGGAGATCGTCGCGCGCCGCGCGGCGTTCCTGACCGACTATCAGGATGCCGCCTATGCCAGGCGGTACGCCGACATCGTCGCCGCGGTCGCCGCCGCGGAGCGGACGCGTGTGCCGGGTGCGGCGAGCCTTGCCGAGACCGTCGCCCGGGCGCTCTTCAAGCTGATGGCCTACAAGGACGAGTACGAGGTCGCCCGGCTCTACGCCGACAGCGGCTTCCTCGACCGCGTCCGCGGCCAGTTCGACGGCGCGGCCCGCATCCGCTTCCACCTGGCGCCGCCGATCCTTGCCGAGCGGGACCCCGCCACCGGGCATCTGCGCAAGCGCGCCTTCGGGCCCTGGATGCTCGCCGCCTTCCGCCTGCTCGCCCGGCTCAAGATGCTGCGCGGCACCAGGCTCGACCCCTTCGGGCGGACTGCCGAGCGCCGTATGGAGCGGCGGCTGATCGAGGACTACATCGACCTCGTCAACCGCCTGGCGACGCGGCTCGATCGCGGCAACCACGGGCTCGCCGTCGAAATCGCGGCGCTGCCGCTCGCCATGCGCGGCTTCGGCCACGTCAAGGACGCGAACGTCACGGCCGCGCTCGCGCGTGAGGCCGAGCTGCTGCAGCGTTTCGCGACAACGCCCGTGGCGTCGCACGCGGCCGAATGAGGGCCTTGCGCCCAGGCAGGCGGCCGGGCATAGATCGGCCGAACGGACGGTCGGGCCGCGGCAGGGTCGAGGCCGCAAGCGAGTGGGGGACGACTTGGCGCGCACGCGAGCCGAAGACTACGACGACAAGCACCAGCACATCCTCGACAGCGCCGCCGATCTCTTCGCGCAAAAGGGCTTCGTCAACGCTTCGATCAACGATATCGCCGCCGCCTGCCGGATGTCGAAATCGGCGCTCTACCACTATCACAAGTCGAAGGAGGCGATCCTGTTCGCCATCCTGTCGACGCATGTGCGGACGGTGCTGGCGGATGCCCGGGCGGCGCTCGACGGCATCGCCGAGCCCGAGCTTCGCCTCTGCCGGTTCGTCGCGTCGCTGATGGGCAACTACGCCAGCGCACGCAGCAAGCATATCGTCCTGCTCAACGAGACCGGCTCGCTCGCCGCGGCGGAAGAGCGCGAGGTGCGCGATCTCGGCCGCAAGCTCGTTGCCTTGGCGATCGACGTGCTGACCCCGCTCAACCCCGAGCTCATGGCCAAGCGCCAGCTGCGCAAGCCTTACGCCATGTTCTTCTACGGCATGGTGAACTGGACCTACACCTGGTACGACGCGACCGGGGCGCTGAAACCCGACGAGCTGTCGCGCCGCATCGCCGATCTCTTCCTCGACGGCTTCGTCCGGATGTCCGCGACGGAACGCCCCCGTCCTCCCGGCGAAATCGCCAAATCATAAAGCCCGAAACGCGACGGCGATCAACCTTGGAGATTGCCGATATTATAATTGACCGTGCGATCGGACTATTATATTCTCACTCGCGGTTTCGACGACGCGGGGATGCATCGGGATGGACGGGCGGAACGACGAGCGGAGGGCTTCCCTGGCGGCGCGGATCGAGGCGCCGCCTGGCGCGCCGGCACCGTACGATGCGACGCAGCTCCTGTTCGGCGCGAGCGAGCCGCCACCCTTTCCGGCGATGAACCTCTTCCCGCTCGAGTGGCGGGTCGAGACGCCGAAGCTGCGCGAGCTCTACCATGCCTCGCGCGACCCCGGCTGGACACCGCCAGGCCTGCCCTGGCACACGCTCGACGTCGCTGCGCTGAGCCTCGATCAGCGCTACGCGCTCGCCTACTGGTGGGGGCTGCTCTCGACCTTCGACGGGTCGGGGCCGGTGGTGTTCGCGCGCACCATGATCCACACCTTCGAGACCCATGAGGAGGACCCGGTCCGCCAGTGCTTCTTCGCGATCACCCGCGACGAGATGAACCATGAGGAGGTGTGCGGGCACGCCATCACCACGCTGACCCCGGGCGGGCCGCTCGGATACGAGCCGCTGACCCCGCTCGGCAAGCTCGCCCAGAACAACGTCAAATGGATGTACCACAACGGCACGCGCTACTGGTCCGGGTTCAAGAGCGCCATCCACAAATACCCGCTGCCCATCCTCTTCACCTCGTTCCTGATGGGCGAGGTCGCCTCGGCGACGCTGTTCCACGGCATGCAGGACGCGACCACGATCCCGGTCTTCAAGGAGGCGTTCCGCCGCATCGGCCAGGACGAGGCGCGCCACATGGGGATCTGCCTTGCCATCCTCGAAAAGCTGCTGCCGCTGCTGACCGACGAGCAGCGGCATCAGATCACCAAGCAGATCCGCGCCGGCTTCGTCTTCCTCTCCGGCATCCTCTACGAGCCGCCGGTCGAGTTCTGGGAGCTGCCGCCGACCTTCCGCGCGGCCAACCTCCTCCTCGAGGAGGAGGCGCGCGGCGCCGGGCTCGGCATCCTCTCGCTCGAGCGACGCGCCGATAATTGGCGGGCGGCGGTGCTCAAGATGAAGGGGCTGCTCGAGCCGCACGGCATCAGCTTCCCGGCATTGCCCGAGGTCGGCATCGACGGCGAGACCGTCGCCTTCGACCCCGACGACATCATCCCGGTATTCTAGCTCCCGGAGCGCGACGATGGGCCGCAACCTGCTCGACAAGCATTTCGATGAGATCGAGCTCGGCGAGTGCCTGCGCACGCGCGGGCGCACCATCACCGAGGCCGACATCGTCGCCTGGTGCGCCCTCACCGGCGACTGGTACGTGCTGCACAGCGACGCCCATTACGCGGCGACCAGCCGCTTCGGCCAGCGTATCGCCCCGGGCCTCCTCGTCCTCGCCTTCGCCGCCGGGCTCGGCATCCCGCCGGACGCGCCGGCGATCATCGCCAATTACGGCACCGACCAGCTGCGCTTCACCACGCCGGTCTTCATCGGCGACACGCTCCACCTCGAGGCCGAGGTGCGCGAGAAGACGGTGAAGCGGGCAGGACGCGACGGCGTCGTTCGGCTCCGTTGGGACATGGTGAACCAGAACGGCGTCACGGTGATGGCGAGCGACCTGCAAATCCTGATGGGTTTCGCGTCGGAGGGCAGCCATGGCTGAGCCGGCGATCATTCTTGAGCGCGACGACGACGTCGCGTTGCTCCGGCTGAACCGTCCGGAGGCGCGCAACAGCCTGCGGCTCGACGACATAAGGCGGCTCGCCGGGCTGCTCGAGGAGGTCGCGTCCTCCGGGGCGCGCTGTCTCGTGCTGCGCGGCAGCGGCGCCGCGTTCTGCGCCGGGCGGGATCTCAAGGAAACCGATCCGGAGCGCGACGACACGCGGGCGATCCTCGGCGGGCTCATCAACCCGCTTCTGTTGCGGCTTTGCGACCTGCCGATCCCGACCATCGCTATGGTGCGCGGGCCTGCTCTCGGCCTCGGTCTCGGCCTCGTCCTCGCTTGCGACATCGCGCTGGTCGCCGAGGATGCGTTGCTCGGCAGCCCGTTCCGCGCCATCGGCTGCGTTCTCGATTCCGGCGGACATTACTTCCTCGCGCGTCGGCTCGGCCGGCACCGCGCAGCCGAGCTCATCTTCACCGGGCGCCTCGTCAGCGGGCGCGAGGCGGCGGTGATTGGCCTCGTCAACCGCGCCGTCGCTGCGCTCGACCTCGAGGCGCAGGCGCTGCTTCTGGCGCACGACATCGTCGCCGGCCCGACCGCCGCGTTCCGGGCGTCGAAGCAAATCCTCGCGGGCGATCGCGACCTGCCGGAGGTCCTGGACCTCGAGGCGCAATATCAGGCGGCAGCGCTGGCGAGCCGCGATGGGCGCGAGGGCATCCGCGCCTTTCAGGAGAAGCGCAAGCCGCGCTTCACCGGCGACTGACGGGAGCGCCTATGGCCGAGGAGAACACCGTGTCCGACGAGACGCTATCGCCGCGGGCCTATTTCGAGCGGAGCTGCGCCGCCGGAAATCTCGTCTTCCAGCGCGACGCCGCAACCGGGAGGGCGGTCTTCCCGCCGCGCGTCGTCGCTCCGGTCAGCGGCGCAACCCTCGCCTGGGAGGTCTCCGCGGGGAGCGGCACCGTGCATGCTACGACGACCGTGCACAGCCGAAGCGGCGACGCCTACAACATCGCCCTGATCGACCTCGACGAGGGGTTTCGCATGATGGCGCGGGTCGATGAGACCGCCCCGCACGACGTGCGGATCGGCCTGCGCGTCCGTCTGCGCATGCAGCGCGACGGCGAGGATTTCTTCCCAGTCTTCGTGCCGTCGGGAGAGGTCCGGTGACGCACGCGCTGCGCGGCCGCACCGCGATCGTCGGCATCGGCGAGGCCGCCATTCCGCTGATGCCGCCGGGCTCGACGCCGATCGATGCGATGGCGCTCGCCGCGATGGCCGCCCTTGCTGATGCCGGGTTGACGCTGACCGAGGTCGACGGCGTCTTCGCGGCCGGACTGCAGGTCTTCATGCCGACGCTCAGCCTCGCTGAGTATCTCGGCCTCCGGCCACGCTACAGCGACGGCACGCAGATCGGCGGCGGCGCCTTCCTCACGCACTTGAACCATGCGCAGGCGGCGATCCATGCCGGGCTCTGCGACATCGCCCTCATCGTCTACGGCAGCACCCAGCGTTCCGCCGGCAACCGCTTCGCCTCGCATGCCGAGCCCAATCCTTACGAGCAGCCCTATCGCGTCCCGGGACCGGTCGCCGCCTACGCGCTGATCGCCGGCCGACACATGCACGAGTTCGGCACGACGCCGGAGCAGCTGGCCGAGATCGCCGTCGCGGCACGGCAATGGGCGCGCCTCACCCCCGGCGCCGTCACGCAGGGGCCGCTGACGATCGCCGACGTCCTGGCGGCACGGCGCATCGCCGAGCCGTTCGGGCTACTCGATTGCTGCCTTGTCACCGATGGGGCGGGCGCCGTCGTCGTCACCGCGTCCGATCGGGCGCGCGATCTCCAGCGTGATCCCGTCTACGTGCTTGGGGCCGGCGAGGCGGTCAGCCATCGTGGCATCGCCCAGATGCCGGATCTCACGACGACCGCGGCGCGCGAGTCCGGCGCCCGCGCCTTCGCCGCCGCCGGGCTCGCGCCCGCCGACATCGACGTGCTGCAGCTCTACGACGCCTTCACGATCAACCCGATCCTCTTCCTCGAGGACCTCGGCTTCTGTGCCAAGGGCGAGGGCGGGGCGTTTGTCGCCGGCGGCGCGCTGGCGCCGGGCGGAAGGCTGCCGGTCAACACCAACGGCGGTGGGCTCTCCTACTGCCATCCCGGCATGTACGGGATCTTCACCATCATCGAGAGCGTGCGGCAGCTGCGCGGCGGGCTCGGCGCGCGCCAGGTCGCGAATGCCGAACTCGCCCTCGCCCATGCTCCGGGCGGCTACATGTCGAGCCAGTCGACGGCGATCTTCGGCACCGCGGCGACGCTGTGAAATATAATTGACCGTACATTCGGATTATTATTAAATTCACCCAAATCGGGCGCACCGCCTAGACCGTCGGCAAGAAAATCGAAGGGAGGACCACCGTGACCTCGAGGCCGCTGCTCTCCGCTCTCTGCACACTGCTCGCGCTCGGCTGGCCCGGTGCCGGCAAGAGCGCTCCGGACGTCATCCGGATCGGCGTGCTCACCGATATGTCGAGCATCTTCTCGGACTGGAGCGGCAAGGGATCGGTGCTCGCCGCGACGCTGGCGGTCGAGGACTTCCGGGCCACCGACACGCCCCTCAAGGTCGAGCTCGTCTCCGCCGATCACCAGAACAAGGCGGACATCGCCTCGGCGATCGCGCAGCGCTGGGCGTCGGACGAGGGCGTCGACGCCATCGCCGACGTGCCGAACTCTGCCGCGGCGCTCGCGGTCAACGAGGTAGCGCGCAACCGGAACAAGGCGCTGCTGATCTCCGGCTCGGTGATCAACGACATCACCGGCAAGGCGTGCACGCCGAACACCGTGCATTGGACGATCGACACCTGGGCGCTCGCCAACGGGACCGGGCGCGCGGTCGTGCAATCGGGCGGCGACAGCTGGTTCTTCCTCGCCTCCGACTTCGCCGGCGGGCGCGCCCTCGAGCAGGCGGTTGGCGCGGTCGTCGAGGCCAGCGGCGGCCATGTCGTCGGCAGCGCGCATCCGGCGCTCAACACCGCCGACTTCTCGAGCTTTCTGCTGCAGGCGCAGGCCTCGAAGGCCAAGATCATCGGCCTGTCGATGAGCGGCGGCGATTTCAACAATACGGTGAAGCAGGCCGCCGAGTTCGGCATCGCCCGCGGCGGCCAGCGCCTCGCTGGGCTCGTCGTCTTCCTCAGCGACATCCACGGGCTCGGCCTCGAAGCGACGCAGGGGCTCGCGTTCACCGAAGCCTTCTACTGGGACCTCAACGACGGCACGCGCGCCTTCGCCAAGCGCTTCGCCGCGCGCAGCGGCGGCGCCTACCCGACGCAGGTCCAGGCCGGGGTCTACGCCTCGGTCGCGCATTACCTCAAGGCGCAGGCCGCGCTCGGCGGCAACCATGACGGCAGGCAGGTCGTCGCCAAGATGAAGGAGTTGCCGACCGACGACCCGCTCTTCGGCAAGGGCGAGATCCGCGCCGATGGGCGGACGCTCCACGATCTCTACCTGTTCGAGGCGAAGTCGCCGCAGCAGTCGCGCTACCCATGGGACTATTACCGCCTGGTACGCACGATCCCGGCGGCCGAGGCCTTCAAGCCGATGAGCGCCGGGGGCTGCCCGCTGGTGTCGTCCGGCTGATCGGCGCGGAGGCTGCCATGGACCGCTCCAAGCTCGCCCTCGACGACGTCGAGCATCTCGACCGCGACGGCATTTTGAGATTGCAGCGGCGGAAGCTCGCCCGTCTCGG
>WNFM01205328.1_pt1 | contig 12657 bp, 10 predicted proteins | sample 5400271 | NCBI WGS metagenome assembly WNFM01 (sample SAMN13153352, study PRJNA577476) | soil metagenome | isolation source: 60 cm saprolite on Douglas fir-dominated hillslope | place: USA:California | collected 2013-09-17 | reverse complement strand
CCCCGGAACGTTTCGCCGGTCTCCGCGTCCTTCTTCGGCCTTCAGCGCCTAGGCATCCACCTCGTACTCTGTGTAGCTTGTTCTCTTCTTCTTCTTGCTACATCCTGTTGCGGCTGCACGCGTCCTGGTCTTGGCCGCCTGCCGCCGTCAGTGGTGTTCGCTTTGGCTGACCACACCTTGCAGTGTGATCTTTCTATGTGTGTCTCCTCTGCTTCTCTCTTGCTCTCGGCAAAATTGAAGTAATTATGCTTCTTCAGTTGTAAAGGTGCTTTTTGTTTTTGCGGCACCCTTTTAGCGGTGCCGATGTAATATCCCATACTTTCAAAAGTTTGTCAACACTTTTTCGGCTATCTTTTATGATATTCAGAAAATTAGCCTGATGGTACTAAGATGGCACGAGAGGATTGACTAAACAGCAATTTTGTGAGGAGCGCAGCATAAAATCCCTTCAGGGCCGGGTACTAAACGCAGTAATTTGGCGGAGCGTCTCAACTTGACGTTTTATACATGTTATGATAAACTTATTGGCAGTGAGACTGCAACCTTACTAGCCCCCTGCAATGAAGGTTCCAGTCAGACAATGTAGTCTACTTTTATCTAAGATAGCTATCTCCAGGATAACTTTTAGGAGGGATCAATGCCGGCCACGATCAGTTATGCGAATATCTTGCACGCAGTAGGCCAAGTACTCGACCAGATAGGCGTGAAGAGTATCGCAATCCATGAGGAAGATGACGGTCTCTTCGTTGAAGGGTTTAATAGCGACGGCCAGCTTCAGGTTCAGATGCGTTACGATATCGCCAGTCTTTACGACCTGGTGAGCCGATCAGAGGGTGTTGTAGAAGAGAAGCAAACAACCGAAAGTGAAGGTCTTCTTCATCACTTCCTGACTAATCGTGAACTGGTTGCCGCTACCCGTTAATCTGAGTTATTGTTCTGAACACAAACAAAAGTAGAAGAACCGGGGGGCTACTCCCTGGTTCTTGTGCAGTTAATGGGGCATGTGGATCTACCAGTAGAGAAGTGCTAGATTAATTAGCCGCATTGCATAACCAGCGTTTGCCATAGTTACGCATACTTTCGATTACATCTACCAGGTCGCACCCTTTCTCTGTCAGGGAATACTCTACTCGAGGAGGTACTTCCGCGAATGTTTGCCGGATAAGGATGCCTTCTTCTTCAAGAGAGCGCAGGCGCTCGGACAGGGTTTTGGGGCTAATGCCGTGTAGAGAGCGTTCAAGTTGATTAAAACGTTTGACACCAGAGGCTAAATCACGGATAATAAGTAGTGTCCATTTGCCGCTAATTATTTCAGCGGTACGAGCGATTGGACAGACTGTAGCATCGATGCGATTTGTTGTTATTAACTCCATCGTTTTATACTCTTTTACTAGTCATTCCTTAAGAAACTATAACATAGTAGCTACGTAAAGTAAAGCGCAGACCTCTCGACTTTACCCATAAAGTATGATATGCTCATAGTCATAGGACGAACCATTATAAGGGTACTTATGTTAGTCTTTAGTGGTCGCCGAGCACCTGAACAATCATAAATAAAATCTTGGCCTGCGCGGTTTCTCCCTATAAATGAGAGGAGAAGATTGTGCCCGAAGATATTGCTTTATTCATCGATTTTGAGAATATTCGTTACAGTATGCTGAATATTCAAAGACGTGAACCTGATCCTCAGGAACTTATTGCTGTTGCTCGTCGCTATGGTACTGTCATGGTAGCCCGCGCCTATGCGGACTGGTCACGACAACCAGAACCCTTTAAAGGTAGTTTGACGGCAGCAATGATAGACCGCGTCGATTGTCCCGCGAAGCAACGCGATCGCATTCGCATGGGAACAGCCCATTATCCAACAAATACACCTACAGGTTCACTTGGTTCACCCTATACGCCCGAGACTGGTAGTGGTAGTTTTCCCTCTGGTACGTATCCATCGCGATCGTGGGCAACAGGTAATTCTGGTCCGTTACCTGCAATTTCCCAGCAAAATGTGAGCAATGGCTGGTCTGCATATCAAGACCCTCCCTTACCTTTACAGGGTGAGCCTGATGACACGCTTCTGCCAGCTGATGAGCCGGTACCTGATGAGAATTACGATACAGCTGATTATCAACAGTCTGATGTCTCACGGCAAGGTCTCCCATATCACAGCTCCCTTGGTCAGTCTAGTCCTACTGGACCCCTTGGACAGAGCAGCACCGGTCCTTTAGGATATTCGAACGCTCAGCCTCAGCATACCGGTAATACTGGCCACATGCCTGCCATCAACGCAAGTGGTCCCAGCACAATTGTACAGAGTACGGTTGTACAAAGTACAGTTGATCTAAATATGTTGATGGATATAATTGAAACTGTTTTTGACCGTCCTACCATTTCTACATTCGTTCTGATGACCGGTGATAAAGATTTCACTCGTATCAGTGCTCGTTTAAAGTTACGTCTAAACAAAACTGTAATTGTTGTTGGTATACCAGGAACCGTTAGCCGAGATTTAATTAGTAGTGCCAATCAGTTTGTGCCCCTGGTTCCTGGTGGCAATCCTAGTCCCCTGGGTATTCCTCCAAATACGAGTGGCGGTCTTGGGCAATGCCCGCCATTTCTTATACTACTCCTACGGGACAATTGCCTGCTTATGGAAATGGATCACCTACTATGGAGGTTCTTGATCCACAATTTTTACAATTCCTTGATTATATTGATCGTAATTGGTCCTGGCGTACCATAATTGGCGTCTCTAATTTTATTGGCGACCCGGTGAACCCCAAGAATCGTTTCCGAGGACGCCTGACACGTGAATCGGCACGGGACCTATTAAATACGTGTATCCAACAGAACATCCTGCTCTTACATACCGACCCGACGGGTGCGGAAGACTTACGTCTGAATCGCTCACATCCAGGAGTTGATGAAGTACTGAAGCAATTTGTTCGCTAGCAACATATAGTTGGTCTGACCGGGCATCCACGCGGATGCCCGGTTTTTCCACCTTTTAAATCTTGACGAAGGAGCTTTTTTGTGGAAGAGTCACGCCTGGCATACTTGCACCGCATGATCGCGGCGCCAAGCCCATCCGGCTTTGAACAGCGTGTACAGCAGGTCATTCGCGAGGAGGTACAGCATTATACTGACGAGCTGCGCACTGACGTTCACGGTAATGTGATTGCCGCACTTAATCCAGGCGGGTATCCCCGTGTAATGCTTACTGCCCACTGTGATGAATTAGGTTTTCTCATACGCTATATCGACGAGAACGGCTTTATTTATTTTGCGCCTATTGGTGGCTATGACCCTTCAACGCTGCCAGGTGAACGGGTACAAATATATACGCCCAATGGGAACATTCTTGGCGTTATCGGTCGCAAGCCAATACACCTGCTAGATGGCGATGAGCGAGGCAAAGCACCGAAAATATCCGATTTGTGGATAGACATTGGCGCAGCTTCGCGCGAAGAGGCGTTAGAACTCGTACCGATTGGCAGTGTGGCAACGCGAGCGGCACAGCTCGAGTCACTGCGCGGCAACCTGATTGTCTCACGAGCACTCGATGATAAATCAGGCATCTTCGCAGTTGTTGAAGCAATGCGGCGAATTTCCGAGCAGCGCGCTAAGCTAAAGGCAGGAGTCTTCTTTGTCTCAGCGGTGCAAGAAGAGGTTGGGCTACGCGGTGCCAGGACCAGTGCATTTGGTGTTGATCCTCTGATCGCTGTGGCTGTCGACGTCACATTTACATCGGATCATCCACAAACCTCTAAACATACGCTTGGAGAGGTAAAACTCAATGGTGGACCTGTTATCACCATCGGTGGGTTTATCAACCAACCCATCTATCATCGGCTGGTAGCCGCCGCTAAAGAGGCGGGTATAGCTCACCAGATCGATCCGCAAGCGAGTGCTACGGGTACGGATAATGATGTCATTCAGGTGGCTCGTACCGGTATTGCTACCGGGGTGGTCAGTATTCCATGCCGCTACCTGCATACGGGTTCAGAGATCGTATCCTTGCAGGATATCGACCAGGTAGCTGAATTGCTGGCCCGTTTCGTGCTGGCAATCGATGAGAACACTAACGTTATCCCCTAAACGTGAACGTACCTCCGGTCAGAGACCGGAGGCTTCTACGCCGTTGCCGACGTTGGCCGCGTCCCGACCGAAAGTGCTTTGTGTCCCAGGTCCAGAATGACTTTCGCAGACGCCGTATCCCGATCCAGTTCACACCCACATGGGCAGGAGTGCCACCGTTCGTCTAGCGTCTTTTTGCGAATGGTTCCGCAATTGGGACAAATTTGCGATGTTCTGGATGGGTCTACAAAAATGATGGTTCGTCCGGCCCATGCTGCCTTGACGCTCACCATCTCCGTAAACGTGCTCCACCCTGCATCGAGAATTGATTTATTCAGTCCTGCTTTTGCACTTGCGCCATTGGGTAAGTATTGACCCGTTTCTTCGTCCTGCTTGGGGGCAGGCGCTTTCGTGAGGTTCTTGACCTGCAAGTCTTCAAACACGATGACTTGATACTGATTGACGAGCTTACGCGAGGCTTTGTGCTGAAAATCTTTGCGCTGGTTGGCGATCTTGCGGTGACATTTGGCTACCCGTTGTACCGCTTTTTTGCGTCGATGGCTCCCACGCTTTTTCCGTGAGAGTGCCTGTTGTGCTGTTGCTAACTTCTTCTCTGCTTTGCGAAAATAACGGGGATGGTCGATGAACGAGCCATTGGAGAGCGCCGCAAAGTGGGTCACTCCCAGGTCAATGCCCACATCTTCGTAACTTGTGGGTAGGGGTTCCGGCTTGCCAATTTCGCAGGTAAAGATCGCGTACCAGTGTTCTCCCTCTCGTTTAATGGTCAAGGTTTTGATCGTGCCTATCATATCACGGTGCAGGTGCAGTTTGACGGTGCCAATCTTTGTCAGTTTCAGATTCACCCTGACGATGCCTTTTTTGTCCGTCGGACGTTCCTTTGTATCCAGTTTCCAGCCCGCGCCATCAGGATAACAGAATGAGTCATAGCGGTTACGTCCTTGAAATCTTGGATAGCCCGGTTGTTCTCCGTTCTGCACGCGCCGGAAGAAGTCATCATAGGCCCGTTTGAGGCGCAATATCGCATCTTGCAGTACATGAGAAGCAATCCCCTGGTACTCTGGACGCTTCTCTTTGATGTCTACCAGTTCGCGCTTTTGCTCGTAGTAGCCAATGGCATGTTCACGGGTGAGTTGCTTGCGGCACTCCTCATCGTAGTAGTTGGGATGACGCTTGACACCGATCTCGTAAGCATCGCGGCGCTCTTGCAGACCAGCGTTGTAAATCTCTCGGCACCGGTCAAGCACCCATTGCAGTTTTTCGGTTGTTTGCTTGTTCGCGTAAATACGATACTTGTAGGCTTTGATGCTACTAGCGATTTCAAATAAGAGATATACCATGCTCATGAACAATTTTCTACTGAATGTTCAATCCTAAATCTTCCAGTGAAACAGGGGACATGCCTCTTTCGGCACGAATCCCATTGATGACACCAAGGATTTCCATCGCAGTAGCGTATCGGCATGGTTTCCCTTTCTCCGCATTACGATAGGTCGAGTAAGAAACGGTCAGCCGCTTCGCCATGCCCTCTTCTGTGAGACCCAACTCCCCACGGATACGCTTCAGTCCAGTCTCGTCCATGTTTAACGCTTACCTCTCTACTACTGACAGCGTATCACTAGTAGTATACGCTAGGTGATATACACATGTCAATAGGCACAATAAAACAGACAATTATTGCCAGTTAAGTGAGTTTGTAGTTTCTATCACCCTTTGCTAGTGATAGTGTGCTTGTAGTCTAGCAGTAATTGTCCGTTTCGTCCAGAGAAAAGGACGCACAAGCCTCTTCGGACTTTAGTCTTGCCCAAATTCGATGTATTTGAGCACCACATCCACGCTCATATCTCCGACACTGCCCACGCAGTACGAACGAGACCAGAAGGCACCGCCCCAAAGCTGTTTCTTTATTTCGGGAAAACACTGAAACACGTTACGGGCGGTGGTTCCCTTCAGGGTATGAGCAATCTGTGAGGGAGCAACAGAGGGAGGAGCACTGAGAAAGAGATGGACATGATCTGCCTGCACATTGAGAGCGCCTATCGTCCAGGTGTTGGCTTCACAGATGCGGCGGATTTCTTGTTCGATAAACGTAGCAAGCTTGCCAACCAGAATCTTCTTCCGATATTTGGGACACCAGACAAAGTGATAGGCCAATTTGTAGGTGACGTGTTTGGTGTGTTGTGCATCCATACACGCCAGTATAACAAATGTTCTAATCTTTAGGAAGAGCCTGTTGGGGCCGCCTTACCCCTACTTGAAAGATAGGGGGATGCGGCGGCCCTCTCCTCAAAAACATATGTGATTCTGCGATTGGCTCCCCTGGCTAGCAAACCCTGGCAGAACTCATATAGTTTTACATACTTGCTCAACCTCAGACACAGTGTGTGCCTGAAGCACCTTTTGTGCCAATTCTGCTAGCTCCTTCGTCGTGCGATGAGCGAGAGCTGCCCTGACCGCTGGTATAGCCGTCGGCGTCATGCTTAGCTCATCTACCCCCAGGCCAACCAGTACAGGAGCCAGACGTACATCGCTGGCAATCTCACCACATACTGCTACAGATTTACCAGCACGCCGTCCCGCAGCGGCTACCTGGGCAATGAAGCGTAGTACGGCTGGCTGCATAGGGTGATACAAATAAGAAGTTGTAGCGTTTGTACGATCACAGGCCAGGGTGTATTGCAATAAATCATTCGCACCGATACTGAAGAAGTCGGCAATTTCGGCAAGCTCTGGTGCCATGGCTACAGCTGATGGTACTTCAACCATAATTCCAAGAGATATATCAGCAGGTAGCACAATAGAACGTTGCTTCAGGCGTGCATACATGCCAGTAAAAACGCTATGAGCTTCCTGCAACTCTTCCACTGTCGCAATCATGGGAAACATAATATGAAGTTGGATACCCGTGTCAACGGCAGCCAGGATAAGCGCAGTTAGTTGTTGCTCGAGCAATACACGGTGAGCAAGCGAGATACGGATGCCACGCAAGCCAAGGGCCGGATTGGCCTCAGACGATGCTCCAAGCATGCTTTCCAGGGCTGGCATCGGTTTGTCCGCCCCGGCATCAAGCGTACGTGCGACAATAGGACCGACCTGAGAGGCTGCTCTGTCGCCCCTAAAAGCTTGAAATATCTGCACATAGCGGCGGCGTTGTTCATCTTCACCAGGTAATTCTGAGGCCTGGGCAAAAAGGAACTCTGTACGCAGCAGACCTACGCCTTCCGCACCCCACTCCCGCGCAGCTTGCGCTTCCGCCTCGCTTCCGATGTTTGCTAGCAAGGAAATATGACGGCCTTCAATATCTACAGGCATCTGTTCCTGTTGGGCGCTCGCCTTAAGCGCAGCCCGCTGTTGCTGGTGCTCGTTAAGGCGTTGCGTTAGTTGAGTGCGTATCTCCTGGCTGGGACGATGGTAGAGCAGGCCATGATCAGCGTCAAGGCCAAGTTCATCGCCAGGCTCAATTATTGTCAGAGCAACTTCGCTTAAACCTGCCATTGCAGGAATACCAAGCGCACGCGCTAAAATGGCGCTATGAGCGGTTGGACCACCTTGAACTGTGCCAATACCCAGAACGTTTTCGGGCCGAAGCCTGGAGGTATCTGACGGTGTCAGGTCCTGGGCAAGCAGGATAACTGGATGGTCAAGCTCGCTCAAACTCTGCTGCGGCTCAGGATGGTTGGTAAGATGCTGAAGAGTGCGACCGACAGCATCGCGCACATCAACGGCTCGTGCTGCCAATAGGGGATCATCAAGAGCCTCGAGGACTGAGGCTTGCTGCTCACCGGCTAGGGCCAGAGCGCTGGCAGCAGTAAGATGCTGGTCTTGCACCTCCTGCAAGGCAGCTTCAAGCAAAGCCGGATCTTGCAACATCAGCGCCTGGGCATCAAAAATGGCGGCTTCAGCCTGTCCAATCTGCTGCTGGATGTTCGATGTCAAAGAGTGAAGCTCCTGGACAGCCGTATCCACAGCCTGGCGTAGGCGATCTTGCTCAGACAGTACGCGCTCTCCGGTGATATGCTGGCGCTCCACCTGGCTCAAGGTCAGCTTGTGTGAAGTGTAAAGAAAGGCCGGACCTAAAGCTATGCCTGGCGATATTGATACGCCCTGCCAGTTTTCAGGCCCAGCGGTCGGCAAGGGACCAGGGGATTGGAAAGCGGTAGCTTTACCAGGAGATGAAGCACTGGGAGCAACAGCCTCGGATGGTGTTTCATAGAAATTCGCGTGTACCAGGGTACTCAAGGCATCTAGAGCCTGGGCAGCCTCCGCACCACTGGCCCGAATGGTCAACATATCGCCCTGCCGTACCCCTAAAGAAAGCACGCCGATAATACTGGTCGCTTCGGCCTGTTTTCCTCTACCCAGAGCCTGTATACTGGCGTGGAAGCGATGCGCGGTTTGCACAAATAGACTGGCTGGTCGGGCATGTAAACCTGTCGGGTTGGTCAGAACGAGCCGGGCTTCAAGATAAGTTGGGGCAACTGGCTGTGAAACTGGCTCAGATGATGGAGGCAAAACATTGGCATCTTCTGCCGAAGAAGAACTTAATGGCTTGAGCATTTGCAATTGCTCAGGCCGGGCTGTTTTCTCCGCCGCGGCCTTGACTTCAGCAAGAGTGCGTCCAAGAGAGGCTTCAATGGATGCGGCGATGGTACCCTCCACCAGGGGCGCGAAGCTGAGCGCGATGTGCTCCCTCTGATCACCCTCAAGCATTTCCAGGGCCATCTCAGTAGATAGGACGGCGCTACCTAGATCCAGGAGGATAAGCACACCGCCTGGTCCATCCACAGCCTGAATAGCCGCCAGAATCTTATCGACGGATGTACCCAGTACATCGTTGGCAGCTCCTCCGGCAGGGGCAATAGGTGTTTTCCCCTGGGTCATCTGAGTAGCCAGTTCGGCAACACCGGCCGCCAGTTGGGCGCTATGTGAAACAATAACCAGGCCTACTGTCATCGAAAGCCTTACCTTTGTAATAGACACATATCAATAATACGCCGCGCACCAAAGGAGATCCTCATCCGATGCACGGTTATGCTTGTGCATGCTTAGAGAATATCAGCTAAGCTGCGAAGAATGAGCCAGCTCGAGGTAGCTCCCGGGTCCTGGTGACCTATACTACGTTCGCCCAGGTAGCTTGCGCGTCCCTTGGTAGCAAGCAGAGGAATAGTCGCTTTCATACCCTCTTCAGCGGCCTGGCTGGCACGCGTAGCCAACTCTTTTGGGGGCAGATTTTCCTGCAAAGCTTGCTTAGCAGCAGCTAGAGCAGGCGTTAAAGCATCTACCATGGTTTTTTCGCCTGGCTGGGCTTTACCACGAGCTACAATGCCACCCAGAAAAGCTTCGAGCAGGGCGACAATATCAGCAGAAGTCAGATCTTGTTTCCCTCCCGCAGCGGCACTCGCACGCAAAAAAGCTGTGCCATATAAAGGACCACTCGCACCACCCACAGTGCTAACAAGAGTCATGCCTACAGTTTTTAATTGAGTGGAAATATCCATCGCGGCCATGCCAGGAAATTTGTCACGTACAGCCTTGAAGCCACGATCCATATTCGCCCCATGATCTGCATCACCAATAGGTGAGTCAAGCTGGGTTAAATACGAGGCATTTTCATGAAGCACATCTGCAACGCGCTCTAACCAGTGTAAGCTATCCTCGTTAGTCATATGCGAGGCCCCTCTCTTAATTCAATCAACAATTTAGCAGTGGGGAGATTACAAATGCTTTGAATGCGATAAATCGGGGTCCGACGAAGTACCGGCACATCCCTTATGCATATGAAACTGTGATTTCCCCACTCTGAAGAATTGAAGCAATGAAACTACACACCCCAACGGAGAGCGGGAGTATGCACAGGGGCATCCCAGTACCTGGTTAATTCGTCGTCAAGACGGACCAGGGTAATCGAGCATCCTGCCATTTCCAGCGAAGTGATGTAATTTCCGACCAGCGAGCGTCCTATCGTGATTCCTTTACCACCCAGGATACGGTTTAGCGCATCATAAACGATATACAACTCGATGAGAGGCGTTCCACCCATACCATTCACCATGGCTAATACCCTGTCACCGGACCTAAGACCAAGATCTTCAATCACAGGAATAGCCAGCATTTCGGTGACATCGGCAGCGGGAGCCAGTTTGACACGACGCCGACCAGGTTCGCCATGAATACCAATACCGATCTCCATTTCATCCTCACCCAGGTCAAAGGTGGGCTTGCCAGCCGCGGGAACGGTACAGGACGTCAGTGCCATACCCATACTACGTCCCTGATCGTTGACTTTGTGTGCGAGAGCTGCAACCTGTGCCAATGGTGCACCAGTTTCGGCCAGGCCACCTACAATTTTTTCCAGGAGAACGGTAACACCAACGCCGCGACGACCAGCAGTCCAGGTGCTGTCTTGCACAGCAACGTCATCGTTGGTTACGACACTTGCCACCTCGATACCATCAGCGGCAGCCAGTTCAGCCGCCATTTCAAAGTTGAGCACATCGCCTGTATAGTTCTTGACGATATGCAAGACACCAGCGCCACCATTGACAGCGCGTGTCGCAGTCAGCATCTGGTCGGGCACAGGCGAGGTAAAAATGGCCCCTGGACAAGCAGCGTCGAGCATGCCCATACCAACAAAGCCACCATGCATTGGTTCATGACCACTACCACCACCAGAAATAACACCGACTTTACCTTGCTTAGGCGCATCTTTACGGACAATGACTTGCTGCTCAATATCGACACGTAGCAAATCAGAATGGGCAGCCTGCATGCCAGCCAGAGCCTCTTTCACGACATTCTCTGGCTGATTGATCAATTTTTTCATGATCTCTCCTTGCTAAGGAACTGGGCACCTCAGAGATGCCACTACATCACTACAGTACCAGGGATGACTTTTTCAGCGGCGATTTGTCCCTGAATAGCATTAGAGTAGTCACTAATCAGGGATTGTTGTTGCTCGAAGGACCATTGAAGTTCTTTGGCCATAAGAGTTGCGACTTGATCAACGATACCCATTCCACGCTGGCGATCCTCCAAGGTAATGGAAGTACGACGAGCGAGTATATCATAGGGAGTCATAGCCATCTCATAACGGCAGGCATACACGACCTCAGCTTGGATATACGGCAGATCATCGATCAGGAGGCGAGACAAATCCGGATTATTAGCCACAATGTCCAGCACTTTATTCGCCTCGGTACCATAATTGCGGCCAAGATGAGCGAGCGTTTGTGTACTCAGGCCAAGCCCTGCCCCCCTGCGCTCTATATCACGGTGTAATTTGTTCCAGCCAGCGCTGCCCTGTAAAGGGAGAGACTGGGTAGGATGGGCAAGGGCAGTGCCATCGCGTCGGCTGAGTACATCAACGGTATCTTGAGCCATACGCCGGTACGTTGTCATTTTCCCACCAACAATTGAGACAAGGCCTGTTGGACTTTCCAGGACAGCATGAGTACGCGAGAGTTTGGCCGTTGAAAGTCCCGATTTGCGGGGACGTACCAGCGGACGATAGCCAACATACGTGCTAATAATGTCTGCTTCAGTCAGATTCACCGAGAGATAGCGGTTAAGATACTTGAGTAAGTAGGCAACATCCTCCTGTGAAGCAGTTGGATGATCAAGGTCACCAGTACCAGTATCGGTCGTACCAAAAACAGCACGAGATTCCCAGGGAACGATGAAAAGGATGCGCTTGTCTTCTGTTTCGGGTAAGACGATGGCTGAGTCACCGAGCTGGAGAGCTTCACGTGAAAGAACAAGGTGCACTCCCTTGCTTGGCTCAACTTGTACGAGAGGTTCGGGATCAACAAGCGTTTCTACCTGTTCTGAGAAAACGCCCGTCGCGTTGACGACATAACGAGCGCGTATGTCTATCTCTTGATTGGTGAGCCGATCATGCACATGAGCGCCACGTACCTGGCCTGCTTCAACAAGAAAAGAGGTTACTTCTGTGTAATTTGTGATAGTGGCTCCATACTGAGCGGCAGTACGAATGAGAGCCATAGTCAGACGGGCATCATTCGTTTGAGCATCGTAGTACATGAAGCCATTTTTCATCCCCTTACTTACAAGGGCCGGCGCTAATTTAAGCACAGTTTCACGACTCAAACGGCGGTGCCTGGCAATATTACGACGCCCGGCCAGGATATCATACATCCAGAGTCCCATGTCGAGGAAGAAATTAAGCCCGATTCCTCCAGGCGTGGTAAATGGCATACCCACAGGATGACGATCGCCTTCGTAAATTGGCAGAACAAAAGCGACGGGGGTAACAAGGAAGGGCGCATTTTGTAGCAAAATACCACGCTCAACAAGGGCTTCATGCACCAAGCCAAAATCAAAGTTCGGCAGATAGCGAATGCCACCGTGAACTAGTTTCGTGGATTTACTGCTTGTACCGCTGGCAAAGTCCAGCTTTTCAACAAGCGCAACTTTATAGCCGCGGGCAACGGCATCAAGGGCAACGCCAGCGCCTGTAATACCCCCGCCGATCACAAGCACATCAAATTGTTCGCTATTCAAGCTGGCGAGGTTGTGCAAGCGCGATGTTGATGATAGTGATTGCATAGT
>WNFM01182111.1_pt1 | contig 12657 bp, 11 predicted proteins | sample 5400271 | NCBI WGS metagenome assembly WNFM01 (sample SAMN13153352, study PRJNA577476) | soil metagenome | isolation source: 60 cm saprolite on Douglas fir-dominated hillslope | place: USA:California | collected 2013-09-17 | reverse complement strand
GTCTGCATCGGCTCATGCCACTAGGCGAATTCCCTGGCGCCTGTTAGAATGCGTTGCGCTATGCACGCGCGGGCACTGGGCACGTGGCCAGATGGTGACGACGGGATATGACCTGGCGCCAGGCGGGGAAGGAGCGGAGGATGGGCGGCGAGCTGGTGTGCGCCGCGGCGGCTCGGGCCGGGCTGCTTACCGCGCTCGACCTTGCGCGCATTCCTTTGCCGGTGCTGATTCTGGCCGCTGTCGTCGCCGTGCTGGCGATCCTGGCGCTCGTGTTGCTGGTCGCCGTCGTTCGCACCGTGCGCGAGTTTCGGGCCGCGGGGTCTGGGGGCCGGCGTGTCTCCGCCGAGAAGAGTGGCTCGCATCCACTGACGAGCTTTACGCGCAACGGGGTCGCCGGCGACCCGCTTAACGTGAGAATCATCGCCACGGAGTCGCAACTCACCACCGCGTTCGCGGCGGCGGGGTGGTATCGCGCCGACGAGATAGATTTCGTTACCTCGCTGCGCATCGTGTTCGACTCGCTTTTCGCACGAAACTATCCCACCGCGCCGATCAGTAATCTCTACCTGTTTGGCCGCCGGCAGGATTATGCCTTCGAGCGGCCAGGCAAATCCGTGCGCGAGCGCGATCACATCCGCTTCTGGAAGAGCGGCCAGCGCAGCAGGAACGGGCGCGATACCTGGCTCGGCGCCGCCACGCACGACATCGCCGTGGAGTTCTCGCAGGTCTCGCACCTGCCGACGCATAAGATCGCGCCGGACGTGGACGGCGAGCGCACCATCGTGCTGCGGGATCTCATCGCGACGGGCTGGGTTGTGGATCAGACCTGGGAGCTGAGTTTCGGCGGGCCTTTCGAGACGCACAACGCGCTGGGCGACCCCTATTACACGGACGGGCGCGTCGCGATTCTCGCGCTGGCGAACGTGCCGGTGCTACTGCCACTGCCACTGTCGCAGGTGCGCGGACCAGTTGCCGCGCGGGCCGCGCGAGCCATTGTGAGCGGCTACCGGTGGGTGCTGCCGCAGAGCGGGCGCCTGCGCGCGCGGGCACAGCGGCTCGCGGAGCGCGCGGCGAAGGTCGCGTCTGGTGTCAAAGCAGACCGACGGGATGAACCATAAAGTCAAGACACATCCACAAGGCCTTCGAATGCCGGTAGAAGAGCACGGGCAGCAGCGCCACCGCTGGCACGCCAATCGTCAGCAGCGGCACCGGCGGCACCTGTTTGGCGGCCAGCGGGATCACCACGATTGCCACGATGATCTCGGAGAGGATGAGATTCACGGCCATCGCGCCCGTCCAGTAGCCCTCCTCGCGCTCGAAGCGCCAGCCGCAGTTGGGGCAGGTCTCGAACGTGGTAAAGCCGCGACGGAAGATCTTGCCTTTGCCACAGCGCGGACAGCGCAGCCGTAGCCCGCGCCAGAACAGCTCCGCAACCAACTTCAACGTAAATAAACTCGGCATACAGACCTTTCGCGCCCGATCAGTTCCGCCTCACTCTTCTTCGGTAGGCAGCGGAACCGCCGGCGCTTCCGCGCCGCCTGTCGCGGGATTCATACGCGGCCAGTGCAGGCGCTCTTCCGCGCCAATGTCGCGCACGTGGATATCGTCATTGTATGTGACGAGCCGCCAGCGTACCGCGCCGTTGTCGTGGGTGTGTTGCTCCCAATGCGTGATCGACGTGTTCCGCGTGGAGAACTCGACCTGCGACGGCATGAGCGAGCTCAGGCCGCAATAGACGGTGAAGGACGAGTCGATGACGCCGCCATGGCAGACGATGACAATGGTCTTGCCCGCGTGCTTGCGCGTGATGCGGTCCAGCGTCTGCCCGATGCGCAGCACGAACTGCGGCCAGCTTTCACCGCCGGGCGCAAACAGACGATATGGCTCGACGCGGAAGTCTGGGACAGTGGCCTCGACCTCCGACCAGGGAATGCCGTCGAGCTCACCGACACGCAGCTCCTGCACATCGTCGTCCCATTCGATGGCTAAGCCGAGGGCCGGCGCAATGATCTCGGCGGTTTCGCGTGCGCGCCGCAGCGTACTGGCGATCAGGACATCGGCGGCGATCTCTCCTGTTGCCGCCAGCCGATCGCGCAGCCGCTCGGCCTGGATCCTCCCCAGCGGCGTCAGCCCGGCGTCGCCGCGCATGCCGGCAGTCGGCGCCGTGCGATCGACATTGCTGACGGCTTCGCCATGGCGTATGAGATACAGATGGGTCACGGAACCTTCACCTTTCGAAATACGCGTGTTGGACTGCTTTGCCTCTCGCACGCACGCACATGCCACGCCGTGCTCCCTGCGATAGCTCGGGCGGGATGCGGAGCGCGGCATTGCGGGGCGCGACGCGGCGTGCTCATGGACGCACCGGCGTGCGGCTGGCGCTCAGAGCAGACGAGGACGCCTCGCGCGAGCTGGGCGCGGCCGAGCTCGCTCGTCCCACGATCAGTGGCAGCAGCTCGCGCAGCTCCGTGAGCCACTGTCCCGTCGCCGCGGCAAAATGCTGGCGGGCGACGCGCACTTCCCCGAGTTGCACGCGCGCCTCGTTGCGGAAGCGCTTGTACAAGGCGACTCGGTCCACCGCGACGGCGCGCCGCAGCTTGAAGATCACCTCAGCGTCCCGCGCGGCTAGTGACTCGAAGCCCAACGCCGCCGCCTCCGTCTTCAGCTGCACCAGCGCGAGCAGGTTCGCCACTGGCTCCGGCAGTGCGCCGAAGCGATCCGTCATCTCGGCGACCATCGCCTCCACCTGTTCGGGCGAGTCCAGATTGGCCAGCCGCTGGTAGAAGTTCATCTTCAGCGTGCGGTCGTTGATGTAGTCGTCGGGAATGTAGGCGTTCACCGGTAGCTCGATGGAGGTCGGCGCCTCGCGCGGACGCGCCTTTGCCCGCTCGCCCTTCATCTCCATGACGGCATCCGCCAACAGCTTGGTATAGAGATCGAAGCCGACCATATTGGCGAAGCCGGACTGTTCGGCGCCGAGCAGATTACCCGCGCCACGAATCTCCAAATCCTTCATGGCGATGCGGAAGCCGGCGCCGAGCTCGGTCGCCTCGAAGATGGCGCGCAGGCGCTTCTCCGCCACCGGCGTCAGCTGCGTGTCCTTGTTGTAGAGGAAGTACGCGTACGCCTGATGGGTGCCACGGCCGACGCGCCCACGCAGCTGGTAGAGCTGCGCGAGGCCGAAATGCGCAGCGTTGTTCACGATGATCGTGTTGGCATTGGAGATGTCCAGGCCATTTTCGATGATCGTCGTGCAGACGAGCACATTGAACTGGCCGGATGCGAAGTCCAGCATCACGTGCTCGAGCTGGTCCTCCGGCATCTGCCCGTGCCCCACCGCGAACGTTGCCTCGGGCACGAGCTTGCGCAGCTTCTGCGCGATTGCCTGGATCCCCTGCACGCGATTGTGCACGAAGAACACCTGCCCGCCGCGGTCGATCTCACGCAGGATCGCCTCGCGAATCAGCGCATCTTCGCTGTGGCGGATGAACGTGCGGATCGGCAGCCGTTCCTGTGGCGGCGTCTCGATCACGCTCATGTCGCGCACGTTGACCAGCGCCATGTGCAGCGTGCGCGGGATCGGCGTCGCCGTCAGCGTCAACACGTCCACCTCGGTGCGCAGCTGCTTAAGGCGCTCCTTGTGCCCCACGCCGAAGCGCTGCTCTTCGTCGATGATGAGCAGGCCGAGCTGCTTGAATTTGACATCCTGCGAGAGGAGGCGATGGGTCCCTATCACGATGTCCACGCGCCCGCTCTCGAGATCCTTCAGCACCTCTCGCTGCTCCTTCTCGGAACGGAACCGGCTGAGCAGCTCGACGCGCACGGGATAGGGCTTGAGCCGCTCCACAAACGTATTGAAGTGCTGGAGCGCCAGCACCGTCGTCGGCACCAGCACGGCCACCTGGCGCTGGTCGAGCGCGGCCTTGAACGCGGCGCGCAGCGCGACCTCGGTCTTGCCGTAGCCGACATCGCCACAGACGAGGCGATCCATGGGACGCGCGCGCTCCATATCGCTCTTCACCTCTTCGATGACGCGTAGCTGGTCGGGCGTCTCCTCATACGCGAAGCCTTCCTCGAGCTCGCGCAGCCAGGGCTGCTCGTCATCGGCTGGGAACGGATGCCCCTCCGCCATCTCGCGCACGCTGTAGAGCCGCAAGAGGTCGCGTGCGATGTCAGTGGCGCTGTCTTTGGCGCGCTGCTTGGCGCGCGCCCACTCGGCGCCGCCCAGCCTGCTGAGCGCGGGCACGGCGTCGCCCATGCCGATGTAGCGGGTGATGCGGTCGAGCTGATCGGTCGGGATGTAGAGCTTGTCCGTGCCGGCGTAGTGGATGAGCAGGTACTCGCGCTCGACGCCGCCGTTGTTGAGCTTCACCAGCCCGTCGAAGCGACCGATGCCGTGGTCCTGATGCACGACGAAATCGCCCGGGCGCAGCTCCGCCAGAAAAGAGGCGGGCGTCGTGGTGGCGCGGCGCTGGTCGGCGTGGCGCTTGGACCAACCGAAGATCTCCGCGTCGGTATATACGGTGAGCGCCAGCGAGCGGCTGTGCCAGCCCTCCGGAAAGCGGCCGTGGATCAGCGCGAGCGTGCCGGGGTCTGGCGCGGTGGCGAGCTCGGTCGCGGGGGAGACCAACACGGTGCCGTTCTTGCCCAGCAGCGCCTCATCGCCAAAGACTTCCGCCAGGCGTCGTGCCTGGCCCGTCACAATGACGACGCGCTGCCGCTCGCCGAGCAGCTTGCGCACATCTTGCGCGAAGGTGCGCACACGGCCGCCATAGGAGTTGGCGGCGACCAGATCGGCGGCGAAAGCGGCGCCGCGCGCGTCGCGGCTACCGGCCTCATCTTCGAGCAGCCCGGCGAAACGTAGCTCCGCCCGCTGCTCTAGCCGCGGCGCTAGCTCGGGCCACGTCAGCAAGGCTGGCCGCAGGCCAGGTGGAATCTCGCCGTCGCGCTCCAAACGGTCGCGCACCTCGTCGCCCTGTGTGGCGCCCTCCTCTGCCGCGCGGAACACACGGTCGGATTCTTCCAGGACGACAATGCCGTTGGCGGGCAGATAATCCAGCAGGGAGGCCGGCGCGTGCAGGTAGGGCAGGTAGAAGGCGATGTCGTCGAACGACTGGCCCGCCCGCAGGGCCTCCAGGTCGCGCTGCCAGCGGGCGCGGGCGTCGTTATCCAGGCCAATGGCGTCGAGCGCCTCGAGCGCTGCGGCCGCGGCTGGTCCGCGCTGCGGCAGCGCCTCACGTGCCGGGCCGATGAAGACCGCCTCCACCGGGTTGAGCGAGCGCTGTGTCTGGTGGTCGAAGGTACGGATCGAGTCTATCTCATCGCCAAAGAACTCGATGCGCACTGGCCGCGGCAGCGCCGGCGGAAAGACATCCACGATGCCGCCGCGGTGGCTGACCTGCCCGGCCTCCTCGACCTCGGCCACGGGCTCGTAGCCCAGCGTGAGCAGGCTCTCGAGCAACGCGTGCGGCTCAAGTTGTACGCCGTCGCGTAGCTCTACGAGCGCCGCGGCGAACTCGGCGGGCGGAATCACGGGCTGGGTCAGCGCGCGAGCGGAGCTGACGACGATGGGCGCGCCGCCACGCGCGAGCGCCGTCAAGGCGTTCATGCGCGTCTTGACGGATTCGTGATCGGGCATGAGGCGCTCGAATGGCAGCGCGTCACGGTCGGCATAGATCAGCACGGGGACGTCGCGTGCGACCAGCGCAGAGAGCGCGTCGGCCGCGCGCTCGGCCTCTTCGTTGTCGCGGACGACGTAGAGCACTGGCGTGTTGGCGGAGGCGGACAGCGCGGCGACGAGATAGGGCTTGGCGGCTTCGGCGATGCCGGCGAGCGTGGGTGCAGTGGCGCCCGGCACCAGCTGCTCGCGCAGGCGACCAAACTCAGGGCGGTCGAGTAGTATTGGGAGTAAGCCACGCAAGGACAACGAACACCTCCGGGATTATGCGTTAAACGTATTCATCGCTTCCTGCACGCCGGCTGTCACCCAGCACAACGCGCAGTCCGCGGCGCGCTCGCTTGCGGCTTGCAGCGTGAGCCGCTCGTCGCCGTGTGGCGCGCTGAGTAAGAAGTCAATATTTTCCATGCGCCCGTTGGTGGGGCGCCCAATGCCAATCTTGATACGCGCGAAGGCGGAGGAAGATAGGTGGTGGATGATGGACTCGAGGCCGTGCTGGCCGCCGGCGGAGCCACCTGGCCGCAAGCGAATCTTGCCGGCGGGCAGATCCAGGTCGTCGCTGATCACGAGCAGGTCGGCCAGGTCCAGCTTGTGGAAGCGTACCAGCTCGCCGACCGCCAGGCCGCTGTCGTTCATGTATGTCTGCGGCTTGGCCAGCGTGACCTTCTGGTTGCCGATGACCCCGCTTGCCAGCAGCGATCGCGCCTTGCGTGCATCCCAGGGCCAGCCCTCGCGCGCGGCAATGATGTCGACGGTGTCGAAGCCCGCGTTGTGCCGCGTGCGGGCATAGCGCAGCCCCGGGTTGCCGAGGCCGACGATCAGCTTCACCGTCCCTCACTCCAGAGCGCTCGCGTGCACGCCAGAATGGGCGGCCGCGTCCGCGACCCCCCCGCTGGTGGCGCACGATGCGCCGCACACAGTCTCTATTTTACCACGCGGCAGCGTCCGCCTGCCGGGCGATGGGTCGAGATACATCACCCACAGGCAGTGCGCACTGGCGCATGTCGCGGCGCGCGCGGTACGATACGCCACGCAAGGTTCAGTTGAGGAGGGTGCTGCACATGCCGCTCGAGGCATCCCTGGTGGGACACGTAACCCAGCCGATCAGCGGGACGATCGAAGCCGCCGACATTCGCCGCTTCGCCGACGCCATCGGCGACACCAATCCACTCTTCCACGATCTCGCGGCGGCCCAGCAGGCGGGATTCGCCACCATGCCGGCCCCGCCCACCTTCGTCACCCGCTTCCGCATTCCCTTCGCCGAGGCAGGGCTGGACCCTGAGCATTCGCAGGTGCTGCACGCCGAGCAGGAGTATGAGTACACACGCCCGCTCGTCGCGGGGCAGGCACTAGAGGTGCGCCACCACGTCGCCTCGATCCGCCAGACCGCGCGCATGGGCAACATGGCTATCATGACACTGGAGCAGCTGGGCGATACTGCCGAGGGCGAGCGCATCGTCACGGGGCGCGCCACCGTTATCGTGCGCGATGCGTCGCCAGAGGGCGCAGCAGCGGCTGCCGCACCTGCCGCCGGCCAGGGCAAGGGCCGCCCCGCGGAGCCTGCCAGGGAGCAGATTCCGCCGCTCACCAAATACGTCACGCAGGAGCAAATCAACGCGTACGCCGAGGTCAGCGGCGACCACAACCCGATCCACGTCAACCCGGAGGTTGCGCGTGCCGTCGGTCTGGGCGGCACGATCGCTCACGGCATGCTGAGCATGGCCTTCCTCGGCCAGATGCTCACCGACTGGCTCGCCTCACGCGAGACTCCCACCGGTTGGGTGGCGCGGTTACGTGTGCGCTTCCAGGGCATGGTACGGCCGGGCGACACCCTCACCTGCCGGGGCGCGCTCGGCGAGCGAGAGGATGGTCGCCAGCGGCTGGCAGTCTGGGTAGCGAATCAGGACGGCGAGCGGGTGCTGAGCGGCGACGCCGAGGTGACGCGGTAACGCGGTAACGCGGTAACGCGGTAACGCTCCTACTCAGCCTCCTCGGCCCCCGTGGAGAATCGCAGGCAACACACTGTTCCACCCGAAGCGGCGGCGGTGGCCGCCGCGGTACCGACTGTGCCTGAGAAAGGGGCGCATCATGGACTGGAAGCTCGAACTGGTGGGGATTCCCGTGTCGGACGTGGATCGCGCGAAGTTGTTCTATACCAAGAAGGTCGGGTTCCATGCGGACCACGACCACCGGGTGAGCGAGGGGCTGCGCTTCGTGCAGTTGACGCCTCCCGGGTCGGCGTGCTCGATCGTCATCGGAGAAGGCATCGTAGATGCGCCCCCAGGCTCCGTGCGGGGCATGCAAATGGTTGTCGCCGATATCAACGCCGCGCGGGCCCAGCTGGTCGAGCAGGGCGTGGAGGTCGGCGAGGTTCAGCAGTTCCCGTGGGGCTCGTTCGTGTTCTTTAGCGATCCTGATGGCAACCGCTGGGCGGTGCAGCAACTACCCGCACGCGAGTGACATTCTTGCGCCCGCAACTTCACTGGTCAGTGCGTGGTAGCTAAGGCGCTGCCCAGCTGCCCCACGCTGCAATCAGCGCTCTTCGCCGTTCACGAGGCGTCGTGCCCAAATGATGTGGCGGGATTAGCCCCGGCGCTCCATGCGCCGGCGCGCGGAACGGCCGGCGAGAGCGAGGCCCGCGCCGCCGACCAGCAGCCCGGCGCCGGTCAGCGGTACCACTGGCACAGACGGCGGCTCGGCCGCGAAGGAATTTCTGGCGGGACTGGCGCTTTCTGTCGGCGTCGGAGATGGCGTTGCGGTTGGCGTCTGGGTCGGGGTCACGCCCCTGTCGACGGCCGTCGACTGGGTGGCGTTCCCATTGGGGGTGGCGGTGGCGCCGCCGGAAAAGACGCCCGGCGTCCTCTGGGAATTGCGATCCTGCGCGCTCGACCCACCTGCCTGATTACTGGAGGGCGCGGCCACGGAGGCGCCGGTGGGCGATAGCCTGACGCTCTGCGAGAGGCCGACGACGCCGCTCCCCAACAGGACGACCAGCCCGACCGCGGCGGCCAATGTGCCCACGCTCTGGGCGGCGCCAGCCAGGCGCAGGCGCGCGGCGCTGGCTGCTGGGCGCCGTGCCGCGGGGCGCAGCGACTCTGGCACGGCGCCGGACTCCGGCAAAGTGAAGGCGCGCGGCAGGGCCGGTACAGGCAGCGCCCGCAGCAACGCACGCACCTGGCGCAGCTCAGCGAGCGCACGCTGGCACACGGCGCATCCCTGAAGGTGCCGCTCAGGCGGAGAGCTGCTCGCGCTGCCGCTCCCACTCCGCGGCGGAGGTTTCGTTACCGTGGTTCATGCCGCTTGCTCACTGCTCGTAGCTCGTCTCACGTGTGTGCCTCTTGCCAAGACGACACAACTAGCGGAAAAGTTCCCCGCGCCGCGCCAGGATGCCGCGCATGTGGCCGCGCGCCCGCGCGATGCGCGACTTGACGGTGCCCAGCGAAGCATTCGTCACGCGTGCGATCTCCTCATACGACAGCCCCTGGATGTCGCTCAGGATGAGCGCCAGACGCTGCTCCGGCGCGAGCTTTTGCAGGGCCGCCTCGATCTGCTCGATCTGCTCAGCACGCAACGCGATGCCCTCAGGATCCCACGACGCGTCTATCAGTGCGCTCGGCAGGCGCGAGCCACTACCCATGCCAGGCGACTCGCCGTCGCGCTCGTCACCGAGCGCTGCTTCGAGCGACGTCGTCGGCCGGCGGGCCTGGGTGCGAAAGTGGTCGAAGCAGCCATTGCTAACGATGCGATAGAGCCAGGCGCGAAACGAGCCGCCCTTAAATGAGGCGAGTGCGCGGTAGGCCGCGAAGAACGCGTCCTGTGTGATATCCGCCGCCGCCTCCGCATCGCCCACCATGCGCAGAGCGAGGGCATACGCGCCGGACTGATGCTGCTCCACCAGCCGGTTGAAGGCCGCGCGATCGCCGCGCTGGCCTTTTTCCACCAGCGCCCGCTCCGCCGCCTGTTCGTCGTCCGCTCGCCGCCCTGCCATACCTCCTCCACCAGCCATGAAGCGTGCGCTCGTGCCCACATCGTTGCTACAGACGAGTCCCGCCGGCGCCTCTCCACGTTGCGCGGCGGCAGCCTGGGCTCCGGCTGGATGCCAGTGTACCGTACCATGTGCATTGGCAGTGTGTATCCGCTATGCTGAACTGTGGAAGCACTGCCCGCCGAAACGGCATACGCCGTGCAGCGGCGAAACCTCACACCCTGTACACGCATGTATGCGACGAGTGGAAACGAAGGGAATGATGGGCACCAACCGCTACGCCTTCGAGCGCTACCTCAACGTACGCACCGCGCGCGACCCCAACTTCTCGCCGGACGGCCGGCGACTCAGCTTCATCACGGACATCACCGGCGTCGCCGAGGTCTGGACCGTCCCGGTTACGCCGGCGTCTGAGGCGCCGTCCTGGCCGCATCAGATCACCTTTCGCGGCGAGCGCTCCGACAGCGCCACCTACGCGCCGGCCGCGCCGGTGCTCTTGGTGGCGGGGGATGCCGGCGGCGCCGAGCGGACGCAGCTCTACCTCGTGAGCGATGACGGCGTTACCTTCACGCCGCTGACCGATCAGCCCGACGTCATTCACACCTTTGGCTCGTGGTCGCCCGACGGCCACCGCCTGTGCTACGCCTCCAACCGGCGCGATCCACGCTATTTCGACCTCTACGAACAGACGCTTGATGGCACGCCACCACGGCTGATCTACCAGGACGACAGCACCAATGGGGCCCTCCACTACGCGCCCGATGGTCGCCGGCTGCTCTTCGGCCGCGTCGAAAGCAACACGCGCAACGCGCTCTTCCTGCTCGACCTCAACAGCGGGACGGCCCAACGGCTCACGCCCGAGACGACGGGCGGTCCGGCGCATCATCTGGCGCCGCAGTGGGCGGCGGACGGCAGCGGCTGCTATCTGCTCAGCAACCGTGGGCGCGAGTTTCTCTCGCTTGCCTGGCTCGATGTCACCTCCGGCGAGATGACCTACCTTACCGACGATCAGTGGGACGATGAAGAGGTCGCGCTCAGCCACGACGGCACGCGCCTGGCGCTGCTGACCAATGTCGAGGGCTATTCGCGCCTGTCGCTCTTCGACATCTCACGCGGCTGGAGCGAGCGCCAGCCACTGCCGGTCCCAGAGCTGCCCGCGGGTGTGATGCATGAGGTGACCTGGTCGCGCGACGGCGCACGCCTGGCGTTCACCTACGAAGCGGCCGATACCAACGCCGATGTGTGGGTCTGGGACGCGGACGAGCGCGTGCTGTGGCAGGCGACGCAGAGCGCGACGGGCGGTATCCCGCGCGAGCACTTTGTCGTACCAGAGCTTGTGCATTATCCGACCTTCGACGGGCGCCAGATCCCGGCCTTTCTCTTTGCGCCGGCCGGACAGGAGCGGCACACTCTCCCCGTCGTCGTCTACGTGCACGGCGGACCGGAGAGCCAGCTGCGGCCGGCGTTCAATCCGATCCTGCAGTACCTGGTGGGCGCTGGCTACGCGGTGCTTGCTCCTAACGTGCGCGGCAGCACCGGTTACGGCTTCACGTATCAGAGCCTGGACGACGTGCGGCTGCGCATGGACTCCGTGGCGGACCTGCGCCACGCCGCGCTGTGGCTGGGGAAGAGCGGCGTCGCCGACCCCAGCAGAATCGCCGTCTTCGGCCGCAGTTACGGCGGTTTCATGGTGCTGGCGGCGGTCACGACGTATCCGGAGATCTGGGCCGCGGGCGTCGACATCGTCGGCATCGCCAACTGGGTCCCGTTGGCAACGTCGGCACTACCAGCCACGACCGGCCACGTGATCCGTAAGGTGCCGGTGGCGGACGGCACGCAGACCACCACCCGCTCTTCCACTGGGGTGCGCCCATGCAGCGCGCGCTCAGCGGCGCTTCGCGGACGACTGATCTCGACCCAGACTTCCAGGTCGCGCAGCAGTGCCCGCACGCGCTCACGGCCCGCATGTGCCAAGAGGTGCAAGACCACATCCAGCGTGGCGACGGTCTCGAACTCCTCGACCTCGCTGGCCGGATCGTCCTGGTCGTAGACGATGCGCACCTGCTCACGCGGCAGCGTCACGTCTTCCTCGCCCCGCACGCCCAAGAGCGCGGCGGCTTGATGGAGCAGCAGGTCGCGGCGGATGCGCAGCGTGGCCGGACCCGTCGCGCCACGCTCACCGGTCTCGAAGTTGATCCACTCCGCGCGCGCCGTGAACAGCCGGCGCAGGAAGGCTTGCCGGTCGAGCGCGCGGTCGCGCTCAGGCGCAAGCTGCGCCATCTGCACGTCAATGGCCCCCTGCTCACTCTCCAGGCGCGCGATGCGCTCACGGTAGCGCGCGATGTCCTCCGCGTCATCCTCGTTCGTGGGATCGCTTAGGCGCAGCTTGCCCACCAGACGGTGCAGGTCGGTGGCGATGGCCTTGCGGCGCTCACCGTATCCTTCGAGCTTCGCGCCGGCAATCTCGCTGGTGGCGACGGCGTCCGCGTGGCGCGTGGTGGCCGCATCCGCAAGCGCGATGATCTGCTCTGGATCGGTGAGCACATGCGCCAAGAGCCGCAGCACGAGCGCATCCACCCCTGGGGCGGGTGTCATGTGCGTCTGGCAGCCCGCCGCGGGATTACTCGCCGCCGAGCTACAGCGGTAGTAGGGCACCGGCGTCTCGCGCGTGCGCCCGGTGTCGGCGCGCCACTCTCTGGCCATCAGGTGGCCACAGTGGGCGCACCGGACGTACCTGCCGTCTAAGAGCGTCGCGTCCAGCGGGTGGGGACTGCTCTCGCGGTCCACCCTGCCAGAGAGGGCCGCGCGCTCTGTGAGCTTCGTCTGGACCCGGTCGAATAGCTCCGGCGCGATCAGCACCGGCATGGTCCCGGCTGCCACCGGCAGATAGCCGTCTGGATCGTCCGCGGCGCGCAGGCGCACCGTGCGCACCTGCTCGGTGGTGCCGTCGTCGTAGGTCCGGCGCTCCCACTCCACCTTCCAGCGGTTGAGCCGG
>WNFM01087011.1_pt1 | contig 12657 bp, 11 predicted proteins | sample 5400271 | NCBI WGS metagenome assembly WNFM01 (sample SAMN13153352, study PRJNA577476) | soil metagenome | isolation source: 60 cm saprolite on Douglas fir-dominated hillslope | place: USA:California | collected 2013-09-17 | reverse complement strand
CCGGAAGAGAGGTAGGCAACTATAATCTCGGGTTTCATTAAAATTAACGCGAATTGGATAGATCCTCGTTAAAATTTAGTGATTAAAGTGCATATTCAATAGGCTTTTACCTGCCTGGAGGAAAGGCTAAGGATCCGCACTTTTACCTTTTCTTCATTTCACTTACTCAAAACTTTATCCCACTTGCTCATTGTTGGTTTCGAGCCTGGTTGGACGGATGCACTTTTGCGATGTGTTGACAATTGAAACACGCATCGCAGAACCAATGGCATCCGCTTCACACCTTCCTTGTTTCGTTGTAGTACTATCCGGCGGCACCATGTTGCTTGACGCAACGCTTATTCTATTTTTCATTGGCGCACTGATCTGGATCATCACCGTGAAAAAGTTGGCTCATCGCCTTTCTCATCAGGTTTTACGCACCCAAACATACAAAACAAAACAAATATTAAACGGGCTCGCCGATAAAGTTAAATCACAGGAAGTAACGACCCGGCAAGCAGAAAAGGAGCTTGAGAAAATGGGCGATACCAACTTAGAATATTCAGAAACGGTAATCGATGGCGCATTAGGTCTGGCCATTACCACACTGAGAAATAAACTGGAGCTGATCAGAAAGCAAGAATCAAAACAAAACTGGATTGCGGGTGGTGTTGCAATAATCTCCGGAATAAGAAGAAACGAAACTCAGATTGAGAACTATACGCATAACGTGATTAGCTCCGTCGTAACGTATTTAGGAGCGAATCTCGGTGCGTTTTTCATACTGGAAGAAAATGAGCTAAGCGTATCGGCGACGTATGCATATGACAAACAGTATAGTGATGCCAAAACAAAGATCAATAGCGAAGACGGACTTCTCGGACAATGCATTAAAGAAAAAGAGCTCCTCTACCTGGTCCAGATTCCTGCAAATTATGTAAAGATCAAGTCAGGCCTCGGTGAGGCGGCTCCAAAATGCCTTGTTATCACGCCCTTGATCTATCGCGATCAGGTTTACGGCGTAATTGAAATCGCTTCCGTAAAAGAACTTGAGGCTCATCATCTGGAATTTGTTCGAAAATCTGCCGAAGAAATTGCTTCGGAACTGGGAGCATTAAAAACGCAAACGCGCACTCAAATTCTTTTGGAACAGGCACAGGCGCAAGCGACACAACTCGCCTCCAGTGAGGAAGAGTTGAAACAAAACATGGAAGAGATGCAGGCCACTCAGGAAGAAATGAGACGCAACGAACTGGCATTGCAGGAAAAACTACATGAGATTGAAACCGAGCGGGCCAAAAACCTCGCCATTCTTGAAACGTGCATGGATGCCGTTGTGTGCTTTACCATCAATGGAACAATTGAATTTTGTAATCGGGCGGGAGAAGAAGTGTTGGGGTATTCCCGCGATGAGCTGGCGAACCACTCCATATTTGATATCCTTCATCTCCAAATTGATTTTCACGGAGAAGAGCCCGCTTTACATTCAAAGACCGGGAATCGAATAACAACCCGCTCTGAAGTAAACGTTATGGATCGGAACGGCAAAGAATTATCTCTTCTGCTTACCGCAACGCACAGTAAGGTAAACGAGAAGTCGCTGTTTACCATTTTCGCTCAAAAAATCTCCGTCGATCTCTTCTAATGATGCACTCCAACACCATCCTGACCGAACCTGTCGTTGCGGCCCAACTGTCACCGGTGCAAGCGGGCATTATCGCGGACGTCATCCTCAAATTGAATGGGATTGTCGCGATGGCGTCGGCGGATTTTTCCTTTGTTGGCTCGTTGCTCAAAACACGGAGTGATCCGTCCGGTCGCAACTGGGTGTCTCCTATCGTCACCGAACTCCAATATATCGATATTTTGAAACAGAAGGTCGACCATATGATTGGCTTTCTTGAAGACATCAATTTGCCATTTGATTTGATCGGTTTCTGTGAAAAAGAAACGGATCGTCCGGGAACATGGGGGTTGGTTTTCAAATTGAACTTTCTTCAGCTCAACGTCGCACAGTCCGATTTTGTCAAGTCAGTGGAAAGCATTCAATCTAAGCTGCGTGAAGGAAAGAACCAGGGAGACACTGCTTCAGAATTCAATATTGAACCTGAGATTGTCTGCAAAAACTTCAAGGTCATAGTAGAAAGCATGGATGACGTGAGTCGTTCACTGGCTCGCTTATCCGAAGAATATCCCGCGACCCCGGGGGTCAGGGCACTCAGCATTGTACACCACCTGTTGAAGCAATACACCATGGAAAGTGAGCGCGAGGTGCTTCGGTGGTGCATGGACCAACTGGAAGGCAAATTTGCGGGGCAGCTCAAAATCGATGATTTAAAAGAAGATCAAATTCAATTGTTCTAAATACGATGAAACCAGAATTTAAACTTATTCGCAATAGCAAAACTACTACACTGGCCATCACCGGAGAACTGACTGTCGCAGCAAGTGAGGAGTTCAAGAAACAGCTTTCCCTGTTTGCCCAGGAGGCCAACGATCTTGAATTGTCTCTGGTAAGCGTGAGCAGTGTGGATATTTCAGGGATTCAATTGATTCATGCTCTCCGATTGGCCGCGCGGGCGAGGCAGAAGAAACTGAACATAGCCTTGCCAACGGATTCCGGATTACTCGAACTTTTAGCACGAACAGGCATGCTGAGAATATTGGCCGGAGAGGCCTTGCAAAAAATCAATTAATAGAAAGTACAAATAGAATTTTAATTCAAAGAAAATTATGTCAAAGCGAATTTTAATCGTTGATGATTCCGAAAGCATCAGGGAACTGGTTGGTCTCACACTCGAATCCTCAGGGTATAGTGTTGAAAAGGGAGTTGATGGTCTCGATGCCATGCGATTTCTGGATGGAAGTGAAATTGATCTCGTGATTACCGATCTCAACATGCCCAATGTGGATGGTATTCAGCTTATCCGGGAAATCCGGAAGAAAAGTGGTTACATGACGATTCCCATCCTGATGCTGACGACGGAATCGCAATCTGCAAAAAAAGAAGAAGCCAAGGCGGCCGGAGCGACAGGATGGATTGTAAAACCATTTGTACAGGAGAAATTGATCGAAGTCGTTAAACGCGTAATCCGATGATTGAAAACCTAGTCACGACGTTTATTGACGAAGCTACAGAGCTTCTCGAGGATCTCGAGAAAGCGCTGTTGCATTTGGAACAAGATAAGCTCAATCAAAACGGCGTGGGCGAGGTGTTTCGGATCATGCATTCCCTGAAAGGGTCGGCCAGCATGTTCGGGTTTGACTCCATTAGTAACCTCACCCACCATCTGGAAACCATTTATCAATCCATACGCGAGGGTAATCGTGAGCTAACGCAGGAAATATTCAGTACCACGCTCAACTGCCTGGATCACCTCAGACGTCTGTTGCAAGATTCCCTGCTTCGCGACCCCGCGACAAAAGAGGGGCACGTCCAACTGATCAAGGATATTGAAAAACTAATCCATGCGGAAAATCAAAACAGGGTGCAATCCCCGGTTCCGGAGTCGACCCGGGAAATAACGTACTACGTCCTTTTTAAGCCTGTCGCCGGGGTACTCCGGAACGGAACCAATCCATTGTTCTTGATTGAAGACTTGCTCTTACTTGGCAAAGGCTTCGTCATGCCGTTTATCGAAATGCCGGTCTTCCAGGATGCAGTGCCCGATTTATGCTACACCGGGTTTGAAGTTGTATTGAGTACAAGCAGGCCCGAGGGGGAAATTCAGGATGTTTTCCTGTTTGTAGAAGGCGATGCGGAGATCGATGTTAAAATAATTGGAGAGGGCAAGTTGCCGGAGGGTGCAAAGACTATAGAAAAACTGAACGCTGCTCAAAATTCCGTCGACAAGCTTGGAGAAAGTTTCATCCGATCACAAATCCTTTCCTTGACTCAATCGTCGATCCAGACCGTATCGGCGGATCTTAAAAAAGCAAAAAATACATCGAACGTACGCGTTTCCTCGGAACGGTTGGACGAATTGATGAACCTGGTCAGTGAGTTGGTGACGACGCAGGCCAGCCTCACGCTGTTTTCGGAAGGAAGCCTTTCCGGGGAATTGGCCGCCATCGCTGAAAATGTGGAGAAGATCACACGAAGACTTCGGGACAATGCCTTTACCATGAGCTTGATTCCAATTGAAAGCCTTGCGGTAAAGTTTCAGCGTCTGGTACGTGATTTATCCAATGAGTTGAAGAAGGAAGTTGAATTCAAGGTAGAAGGAGCGGATACACAAATCGACAAGTCGATTATCGAGAAACTTTCCGATCCTTTGCTGCATTTGCTTCGCAATGCCATCGATCACGGGATCGAAGCGCCCGGAGAGCGCGAAAAGAAAGGCAAGACGAGACAAGGAACCATTCTATTTAAATCATGCTATTCCGGTGCCAATGTAATAATCGAAATAAAAGATGACGGTGCGGGAATCAATCTTGAAAAAATCCGCAAAATCGCTATTGAGAAAGATCTTATTCCGCCTGATCTGGAACTCAGCGAAAAGGAAATCATCAACCTGATCTTTTTGCCGGGATTCTCAACGGCGGATCAGGTGACCGGCGTATCCGGAAGAGGCGTAGGAATGGATGTGGTAAAAAGAAATATCGCTGACATCCGGGGCGAAATAGAAGTCACCACACGCATCGGTCACGGTTCAACATTCCAGATAAAGCTTCCATTGACTCTTTCGATTATTGACGGGCTTCGGGTAGAGATCGGATCGACTGAATTTATTCTTCCTCTTTTTGCCGTTCAGAAATGTTACGAAGTTGACACGACTACGTTGACGGAGACCTTCAATCAATGGGTTACCCTGGACGGTCAGCGCATTCCGTTTCTTTTCCTTCGGGAAGATTTTAGTGCTGGCAACCCCGTGCCAATACACAGTCAGATTATCAAGATCGTTCAAGACGGAACGCCGGTTGGGCTGGTGGTAGACCGTATTGTCGGGGACTACCAGGCGGTTCTAAAGCCACTCGGTCATCTCTATCGCAATCAGGATGAGTTTTCCGGGGCAACCATTCTCGGCGACGGCACAGTGGCATTGGTAATTGATCCGGCCAAACTGGTGAATAAGCACAACCTCAGTCAACATGAAAAAAATCAAACAATAACAATAAAGAAATGACACTAGAACAGACAGAAGAAAAAAAAGCGATCCGATCGTTCCTCACCTTTCGATTGATGGATGAGTTGTTTGCCATTGACGTGATCAAGGTCATCGAGATTCTTGAGATGAGCAAGATTACCAAAGTCCCCAAGTCACCCGGATTTCTATTGGGGGTAATTAATCTACGAGGAAATGTATTGCCCGTCATTGATGCGCGAATCAAATTCGGCATGCCTAAGAAAGAGCTTACACCGGACTCCTGCATTATTGTGATGAGCATCGAGGTGGATGATGGCGTGGTCACGATCGGAGCATTGGTTGACGCAGTAAGTGAGGTCATTGAAGTACACCAGGATACCATTCAGGAACCACCCAGTATCGGGTCGAGGTATAATTCCGAGTTTATGGAAGGACTTGTCAAGATCAACGATGAGTTTGTGATGATCCTGAAGATCGGAAAAGCGTTCTCTTCCGATGACGTGAGTGAACTTAATCTTGTGCTGGATTCCAAATCAGTAAAAAAATAGTATCAATAAGTAAACAATAGACAATCAAACTAATTTCATTTTTAACAATTAAAATCATGTACAAAAATCTAAGTATTAAATTCAAGATCGCGATCGTGGTAGCGCTGTGCGTTTTATTTACCGCAGCGTTATTGGGAATCATAAGCTATACCCTGAGCAGCGGCACCCTCCAGTCGGCGTATTCGGCTCAAATGACTTCCATCAGAGAGCTTAAGAAGAGAAGAATTGAAGCCTTTTACAAGCAAATGCACTCTCAGGTGAGAACCTTTGCGGACGACAAAATGGTCATTGACGCAGCAAAAGGAATGCGTGATGCATTCTTGAGGGCTACTGTCAACGATGGACACCAGGAGTCAAGGTCCAATGATATGCGTAATTATTTTGAGACCGAATTCATGAAAAGGATTGAAACGGGTTCAGTAAATGATTATATGTCAAACGACGTCCGGACGAATTTTTTTCAATCGAAATATATCATTGAAAATCCTCATCCGGTGGGATCCAAAGATAAGTTTGACAGAGCAACCGATAACAGCGACTATAACCGGTTACACGCTCAATATCATTCTACCTTCAGGGCCTATATTAACGAATTCAAGATCTACGATATGATGTTGATCGATCCCAAGACGGGATACATTATCTATTCCATGTTCAAAGAAGTCGATTTTGCTACCTCCCTGGTTGACGGACCGTTCAAAAATTCGTCACTTTCTGTAATATTCAACGAGGCCAAGACGCTCCCAAAAGGGCAAGTGTCAATGGGCCCAACGAAAAAATATGCCCCATCGTACAACATGCCCACCTCATTCCTTGCAACCCCTATCTATGACGGACATGAGATGGTTGGCGTACTCGTTTTTCAAGTACCCTTGGATGAGGTTAACAACGTAATGACCAGTGATAAACAATGGATGAATGATGGTATGGGCACAACCGGTGAATCCTACATCGTGTCAGCGGATGATGGCACCATGAGGAGTACATCGAGGTTTATGTTGGAGAATCCCGAAGGATATTATGCTGCCCTGAAAGAAGCTGGCTATGAGGACGACGTTATTCATGCCATCAAGAAAAACGGTACTCCCGTGATGAATCAGAAGATCGAAACGGAGGTGATGAAATTGGGTTCAAAAAAAGGTTCATCGGGTGTATTGATTACAAACGATTACCGGGGTGTTGCGGTACTCAGTTCATTCTGTACGCTGGACGTCCATCCGGGTGTCAATTGGGTAATGCTGGTTGAAATTGATCTGGATGAAGTTTTTGCGCCGATTAATAAATTGAGAAATATGATTCTGCTGGTGGGCTTTGGAGTGGTCCTGTTGACCATTCTTGTGGCGTTGCTAATGGCGAGGTCGATCGCCAAACCGATTATTACACTGACTGAAAAAATCGGACAGGTTTCGGAAGGAGATTTGACCATAGAAGTCGAATCAAACAGCAAGGACGAAATAGGAAATGCACTCAGCAGTTTGCGCGCCATGGTCGCGAAACTAAAAGAAGTAATTGGCGGTGTGATGTCGTCCGCGGACCAAATTACTACAGCAAGCACGGAAATGAATCAGTCGTCGCAGCAGATGTCGGAAGGAGCTACCGAGCAGGCCAGTTCCGCTGAAGAAGTATCTTCTTCGATGGAAGAAATGGCGGCAAGCATTCAGCAAAACACAGAGAACGCGCGTGAAACAGAAAAAATATCGAGAAAGGCGGCTAAAGATATCGAAGAGAGCAGTAAGGCCGTGGGGGAAACCGTTAACTCCATGAAGACCATCGCTGATAAAATTTCAATCATCGGAGAAATTGCAAGGCAAACCAATCTTCTTGCATTGAACGCGGCGGTGGAAGCCGCAAGAGCGGGCGATCATGGAAGAGGTTTTGCTGTGGTAGCGGCAGAAGTACGGAAACTTGCCGAACGCAGTCAACAGGCGGCAGCAGAAATCGATGCTGTTTCCAAGAGCAGTGTTGAAATTGCACAGAAGTCCGGCAAAATGCTTAACGAGATCGTCCCTGATATCCGGAAGACGGCCGACCTTATCCAGGAAATTACTTCAGCAAGCGTTGAGATGAACAGTGGTTCGGATCAAGTGAACACCGCTCTTCAGCAGTTGAATCAGGTTGTTCAAAAGAATGCCGCTAACGCAGAAGAAGTGGCGGCCACGTCGGAAGAACTCAATAGCCAGTCAATCAACATGAAGGAATTGGTTTCCTATTTCAATATTGGCGAATCATCCACTTCCGGCAGAACAGCCGGAAGTGGGAAGGGAAGAGCTCCTAAACATGCGCCCGTTGAAAAAGCGAGGCAAGTGAGAACGTCCAAACCGAAGGTGAAGGAACCGCATAAATCCAATGGCGCCACAATCAATTTGGGCGGTAGCGATTCGCAGGATAACGAATACGAGAGATTCTAAAACAAGTTGAAACCTTATTCCTTTACGGGAGGGTCATCTGATCCTCCTTTAAAGGAATCGGTTTTACCCTAATCAAGATTATTGTGGACCAGGATATCATTTCCAGGGAAAGGCTCAGCGATTCAGATTTCAAACGGCTCAGCGAGTTCATTTATAAGAACTACGGAATCAAGATGCCCAAGGAGAAGAGGACTATGCTGGAAGGAAGGTTGATGAAACGCCTTCGTGCCAACAAGATGAACGGCTATGCCGATTACTGCGATTATGTGTTCAGTCCGGAAGGGATGGAATCTGAGGTCATTCATATGATCAATGTGATTTCAACCAACAAGACCGATTTTTTCAGAGAACCGGCGCATTTTGAATTCTTATTTCAAACGGTGCTGCCTGAATTCTATAAGCAAAACAGAAATGAGCCTTTGAAGATTTGGAGTTCAGCCTGTTCCAGCGGTGAGGAGGCTTATACCCTTGCCATGGTGATCAATGAATTCGGAGCATCGTCGGGGTCAACGCCGTTATACCATATTTTTGGAACGGACATTTCCAGCGATATTCTGGCAAAAGCGCAGATGGGGATCTACAAAGAGGAACGGATCAGCGATGTGCTTTCCTCTTATAAAAGAAGGTATTTCATGGGCAACAAGGATCCCCAGAAGCGGCTGGTTAGAGTTGTTCCCGAGTTGAGAAAGAATACGTCGTTTATGAGGATCAACCTGATGGATTCGAACTATCCCATCCGCGATCAATTCCATGTCATCTTTTGCCGCAATGTATTGATCTATTTTGACCGGGCTACGCAGGAAGCGGTCATCAATAAACTGTGTGACCACCTGCTACCTGGAGGATATTTTTTCCTTGGACACTCTGAATCCGCCACCGGTATGCAAGTTCCGTTAACACCGCTGAGGCCCACCATTTTCAGAAGAAAATAATTTTAGTATGCAACATTTCTCAGATCAACAAATTATAAAAGAGCTGAAGAGTCACTTCGATCGCAATCAACATGTGATGCGCGAACAACACGAATTGCTTAGTCAATTGGAGAAAATCAATTCACGACTGGTTCAATCAGAAAAGGTACAAAGTGCTTTTTTATCCAATATCCGAAACGAAATAAATAACCCGCTCACTTCTATTATCGGTCTTTCACGGGATATGACAACCCGTCCGGCAGACCGGGACCACCTGGTCAAATGTGCGCACCTGATTTTCGCAGAGTCTTTTGTATTGCAATTTCAACTTCAGAATATATTTACTGCGGCGGAATCCGAAGCAGGCGAAGTTCAGCCTTACGTTATCTGCGTGGATATTAAGCGACTGATGGAGAGCACAGTGGAAAGCTTCGGTCATCTCATCCGACGCAAACAAATCCAGGTACTATTCGATTCCCCTGATTTGATATTCAAGACTGATTCTGAGAAACTGAAAATCATTCTATCCAATTTTCTTATGAATGCGGTAGGACACAGCCCTCAGGAGGGTAAAATCACAATCCGGATTCATAAAGATGAGCACGATCATCTTGTTGTTTTATTTTCCGACCAGGGGAAAGGCATTCCCGGGAATAAATTGAGTACCATTTTTGATCGATTTGTCCAGTTAGATACGGGCACCACTAAAATTCACGCCGGTCAAGGACTGGGCCTGTCGGTGGTCAAGTCCCTTACCGAGTTCCTGGGGGGCGAAGTGGTAGTGGAGAGCATAGTCGGGAAGGGTAGTGTTTTCAAAATCACGATTCCGGAAATGGATGAAGTGGAAATTTCACGCGGATTGTCAACCGATGGAAATGAATTTGTCTTTGACACAGACGATACGATACGGATATGAAACAGGAAGTTGAGAAAATTGCAACGCATTTTCTTTATCCTTCCAACCTGTTTGCCAGTAAACAACGCCACATCGTCACTACCATTCTGGGATCGTGTGTAGGTGTTTGCCTGTACGATACGGTTCTTAAGATCGGAGGAATGAATCACTACATGCTTGCTTTGTGGAATGGAAATGGCCTGGCCTCTCCGCGATTTGGCAACATTGCTAATGAAAAGCTGGTTCTGCAAATGAATCATTTTGGCAGCGCGAAATCAAATCTGGTGGCCAAGGTTTTTGGCGGGGCGAATCAAACCGTGAGCTACAATAATATAGGAACCAGAAATGTTGAGATCGCCGTTGAAATGCTCGATCGCCTGAAGATACCGATAATCGGGAAAAGCGTCGAAGGCGAAGTTGGAAGAAAAATTGTTTTTGACACTCAGACAGGGGAAGTCAGAATGAGATTTGTTCAGAAATCATGATTGACGTTCAAATGAAAGGGATTCAAAAGAAGAAAATAAAGGTGTTGATCGTTGATGACTCAGCGCTGGTGCGACAAACCTTAACACAGATTTTTAATTCAGATCCGGAGATTGAAGTGATTGGTTCCGTGGCCGACCCCTACTTTGCGGCAAGCAGAATTAAAGAAGAGACTCCCGATGTGATCTCCCTTGATATCGAAATGCCGCGCATGGATGGGCTCACGTTTCTAAAGAAGATCATGGCCCAGCATCCGATTCCGGTGCTGATTATTTCCACCCTTACGACAAATGGAGGCGAAACCGCGTTGCGGGCTCTGGAACACGGAGCAGTGGACGTAGTTTGCAAACCAAAAATTAATACGCAACAAGCTTTGCACGAGGCGACGATCACATTGTGTGATGCGGTGAAGGCAGCATACCAGGTAAAAGTTGAAAAGCGAAGGGAACCTTGGCCAAGAGAATCTGCAATTCCAAAGAAATTTTCGGCGGACGCCATTCTGTCGAAGGGCAGGGAGGGGAACACCATCTTTGAGACTACGGATAAGGTGGTGGCGATCGGCGCGTCAACCGGGGGTACAGAGGCGCTGCGCGTTTTTCTTTCGGCTATGCCAATTGATTGCCCGGGAATTGTTATTGTTCAGCACATGCCCGAAGTGTTTACAAAGTCCTTTGCCAAGCGACTCAACGAAATCTGTCAAATATGTGTGAAGGAAGCCGAGGATGGTGATGCAGTGGTAACAGGTCAGGCGTTGATAGCACCCGGAAACAAACACATGATGTTAAAACGAAATGGGGCTCGCTATATTGTAAAACTGGATAGCGGTCCGCTTGTCAATCGGCACAGACCATCTGTCGACGTACTTTTTAGGTCGGCTGCCCGATATGCGGGAAGCAATGCCATTGGTGTCCTGATGACCGGCATGGGCGACGATGGCGCAAGAGGCCTTCTTGAAATGAAAATGGCCTCATCGCAAACTATTGCTCAGGACGAGGAAAGCTGCACCGTTTTTGGAATGCCGAGGGTAGCCATAGAATTAGGGGCTGCGACCCAGGTCCTGTCCCTGAACAACATGCCGGCCAAAGTATTAATGCTGGCAAGGAATTGCTGAACTGATGATGTCGATACTAAAAGAAACCACGGCCAATTTCAGCCAGATTCATCCTAAAAATATTTTTTAATTTAAAAGCTATCGCTTGATCCGCCGCCACCGAAGGAACCACCACCGCCCGCTGTTGTCTTTGCTCCCTCAGCTTGATTTCCACCCATCGTCTGCGAGATCACAAACGCTTCCACATTCAGGGTTGCCCATTTCGATGAAAGAATATTTTCCCCGGTAAATCCATGGCGCATGATTTTGAGATAACGCATCAGTGCGATAGCCGCCATAATTAAAACTGATCCTGCAAATAGTAACATGATTTCAGTGTGGCCGAGGCTGTAATAGTATTTAAAGGTGAAAACGGAAAAAGCCAGCAGAATCAGACTCACGCGCAACAATGCCATGTCTTTGTTTCTAATTCCTGCATACAGGTAGCCAATGGGTATGCCAACGGTTAACATATAGAAAAGAAACGCAAACGGAATATTTTCACCTTCATTCAAAGAAAGGTTCATCAGGTTTACACTCAGTTCACGAACTACCAGATAGTTGCCGCTGGCATAGATCAACAACAAACAAATAGTTTCTAACACCAACAAGTTCGCGTTCCAGATTCTTACGCTGTCTTTCGATTTAAGTTTTCTAACGAAAAAGTAAAGCGCGGAAAATGAAATGATGAAAACGAAAGGGATTATCTGTTTGAAAATCCCTCCCGCTTCAAAGCAATTGTAAAATAAAATTCCGGCCAGAGATCCTATTGCGGCCACCGTGGTCAATAAATCCAGGTAACGAAAAGCTGCAAAAGAAAAGACAATGAAGCAAGTGAACAACCATAGTTGAGGGTCATTAAAATCAGTAAGACCTGCCACCCCACCAATAGTAAAAGCGCAGGCATGGTACAGTACCGCTTCGGTTACACCGGACTTGAAATGGTTATTGGCAATGATGAACATTTTTTCAAGCGCCACAAACGAGCCAATACCATATAGGATGCAGCCCCAATAAATTATTGTTTCACCGGCTTGTGCAAACATCCCCCCCAGTATGCCCGACATTCCTGAAAGTGCTAACAACGTTGCCAGGAAAAGCAAAATTCGGATAATGAAGTTGGGATGATAGAACGGAGTTTTATATTCTTTGGTGATTTTTGCGAATTGCTCATCCGTAATAAAGCTATGCTTAGCCCAGCGCTTCGTCTCTTTGATCACGGCGAGGTGATAAACTGACACGGGGTTGTAAGC
>WNFM01172183.1_pt2 | contig 12658 bp, 11 predicted proteins | sample 5400271 | NCBI WGS metagenome assembly WNFM01 (sample SAMN13153352, study PRJNA577476) | soil metagenome | isolation source: 60 cm saprolite on Douglas fir-dominated hillslope | place: USA:California | collected 2013-09-17 | reverse complement strand
AGGCTGTTGTAGACGCTGATCGCCCAGATCACGATCACGACAACAACACCAAGAACGACCCAGCCGGTGGTGGACATGGAACGGCTCCTGATTGGGGAAGCGACGATGAGTGAGCCAAGTCTACCCTATTTGGGATGCATACAGCTAACGGCACCGGGGTAGGGTGGTGGAGGCAAGCTGGTAGTCGCGGGCAAGCCGCTGGTGCTTCAGATGGTTGTCGTTCGAAAATAAAAAAAGACCCCGAGCCGAAACCCGGGGTCTCAATCGCCAGACGGCTATTCGGGGGGTAAGGGGGGAGCCGCCCGGCTGATAATACACGTCCCATTAACGCTGACCCCGGGCATTGGTTCCTGGCGGGAGAGCGCCCATCTAAAGTTTATCCACAGGGCGTGGAACACGTCTTAAGTCGGTCACGATCCCTGAGTTCCATCGGTACAAGGGCATTGGGGGTTTTAAAATTCGGAGGGCATTGCCGATGAGTTCGGTGATGATCAGGTGTCCCGCAACAGGCCGTGCGGTCTCGACCGCAATCGAGACCGAACCAAGCGTGTTCCGGAAGTTGCCGACGATCGCCGCTCACATGTGCTGCCCGGCCTGCGGGCAGGATCACACGTGGAGCATCAGTTCGGCCTGGCTTGCAGGTGAGCCGCGGCTGGTTCAACCGGAACCGCCGTCCTCCATCGAAGCGGCTGGCGCGGCTGGAGCATGATTGTTTTTCGCTGCATGCGTCGCATGCGCTCGTCCCCGCGAAAGCGGGGACCCAGGATGGGAATTCTCCGGCTCTACGGTCGGGCGCTGGATTCCCGCTTGCGCGGGAATGAGCGGAGTATATGCGCACACTATCTCCGCTGTCATTGCGAGGTTCGTACTCAGTCACTCACCCGTCATGCCCGGCTTTATGCCAGGCATCCACGTCTTCACGGCATTGCAGCAAAGAAGACGTGGATTGCCGGGTCAAGCCCGGCAATGACAGTTTGTAGGGTGGGCTAAGCGACGCCGAAATGCGCTTCGCTTCACCTCTCCCATAGGGAGAGGCCGACGCGCGAAGCGCGTCGGGTGAGGGGCTACAGCTTATCGAGAGTCCTAGACCCCCTCACCCCAACCATCTCCCCGATGGGGAGAGGGAGCGCGCAATCCCTGTGGCAAGTTTGCAGCAAGCTCCCAACTTTCGTCTCTCCCAGTGCGAGAGGTGAAGCGGAGTTCGCAGCAAATTCTGAACCAATCTAGTGCGATCGTGATTTAGCTCGCCTCGCGGAAACGCACCGCGGCTTCGAGATCGACCGACACCAGTTGCGAGACGCCCCGTTCGGCCATGGTGACGCCGTACAGGCGGTTCATGCGCGCCATGGTGATCGGGTTGTGCGTGATGATCACGAAACGCGTGTCCGTCGATTTGATCATCTCGTCGAGCAGATCGCAGAAACGCTCCACGTTGTGATCGTCGAGCGGCGCATCCACTTCGTCCAGCACGCAGATCGGCGCCGGATTGGTCAGGAACACGGCGAATATCAACGCCAGTGCCGTCAGCGCCTGCTCGCCGCCCGAGAGCAGTGACAATGTCGCGGGCTTCTTGCCCGGCGGCTTGGCGAGAATCTCAAGCCCGGCTTCCAGTGGATCATCGCTTTCGATCAACTGCAGCTCGGCGGTGCCGCCGCCGAATAGCTGGCTGAACAGATGCTGGAAATGCTTGTTCACTTGTTCGAATGAGGTCAGCAGCCGTTCGCGCGCCTCGCGGTTGAGGGCCTCGACCAGGTCGTCGCGCTCAGTGGTCAGCGATGTGTGCTGAGCCTCGACCTCACGGAGTTCTTCCTCGGCCCGCAGATTGACCGCGCCCAGCCGCTCTCGCTCGCGGCGCAGACGTTCGAGTCTTTCTTCGACGTCGGCGAGATCCGGCAGTGGATCGGTCGGCCTGATTTCGGCGAGTTCCGCTACGCCGGCCGGCTCGATCTCCAGCATGTCGTGGATCTCGCGGCCGATATCCGAGAGCCGGCGCTTGGCGCCGTCGAAACGTTCTTCGGCGCGCGCAAGATCTTCGCGCGCAGCGCTCGCGGCTTCAAACGCCGCCCTGGCGTCCCGATCCGCCGTGGCCAGCGAATTTTCGGCTTCCTGCAAGCGGTCGGCGCAGGCTCGCCGCGTCGCCTCCGCAGTTTGAACTTCGGTGATCAGCGCACCGCGTTTTTCGGCGAAAATTTGCGGTGCGTTTTCAAGCTCGGTGCGGTCGCGCTTGGCCTCGGCGGTGCGCTGCTCGAGCGTTGCGATCTGGTTGCGCGCACCTTGCTGGCGCTCAACCCATCCGGTCTTGTCGGCTGCAAGTGTCGCCAGCCGCCGGTCGGCAAGTTCGGCCTCGCGCACGATCGCCTGCTGTTCGGCCTGCACTTCCGCGAGTCTGGCGCGCTTGCCCGCGATGTCGTCGCGCACTTGCGCGAGTTTTGTTTCAACGTCGGGGGCCGCCGCAAATGCACTCAGCGCCCTTTCGGCTTCTGTCTTGGCGGTGGTGGCTTCGTCGCGGCTCATGTTCAGCCGCGCGCGGGCTTCGGCCAGCGCCGAAAGCCGTGCCGCTTGCCGGTTGAGGTCGCGCTCGCGCGTGCGCAATTCGGTTTCTGTGCTGGTGGCGGCTTCGAATGCTGCTTGAGCCGTTTCCAAATCGCGGCGTTTGGCTGCAACGTCGCTTCGCGCGCCTTCGAGTTCGGTATCGATCTCGGCAAAGCGGCTGCGTTGCGCCAGGCGCCTGGCAGCACCGGTCGGCGCATGCGCGGCCGCAACGAAACCATCCCAACGCCAGAGGTCGCCTTCGCGCGAGACCAGCCGCTGGCCGGTCCTGAGAGCGCCGGCAAGCCGGATGCCAGTGTCGCGCTCGACCACGCCGATCTGCGACAGCCGCCGCGCCAGTTGGGCCGGCGCTTTGACGTAGCGCGCCAGGGCCTCAACGCCGTCGGGAAGGGTCGGGTCACCGGCCTCGCTTGTCACCTCGGTCCAATGCATGGGCGAGGACCGATCGACCGGCGCATCGAGATCGTCGCCGAGCGCGGCGCCGAGCGCCTTTTCGTAGCCTTTCTCTACGGAGATGTGGTCGATCACCGGCGGCCACAGGCTGCGGGTTTCAAGCGACAGCATCTTGGAAAGGGTCTTGGCCTCGGTTTCCAGCCGCTGGACGCGTTTTTCTGCTTCTGCCGATGCCTCGCGTGCGGTTTCCAGCTCGGTCCGCGCAACGTTATGCGCGGCTTCGGCAGCGATTGCGGCGGCTTCCGCTTCGGTCAGTGCGGCTTGTGCGCCTTCGACCGCGGCGGCGAGCGGGGCGCTATCGGCGCTGTGGAGCGTCTTCAGTTCGCGCTCGATCGCCTCGATTTCCGAGGAAATTTTCGTAATGCGCTCGCTCTGCTCGCGCGCGGCATTTTCGAAGCGGTTGCGCTGCGCCGTGAGGTCGGCAAGCGCGGTGGTGAGATCGCTGAAAATCTTCTCGGCAGCGGAAAGCTCGGCGTCGGCCTCCGAAACTTTGGCGTCGACACCGCTGCGGCGGCCGGCGCTCTCGCGCGCTTCGGCGCGGATGGTTTCTTCCTCGGTGGCGAGGCGCGCAATCGCCTGCGCGGCGTCGGCGCCGAGCCGTTGTTCGCGCTCGGTGTCGGCCGCGAATTGGACAAGCCGCAGATCGAGCTCGGCGATGCGGTCCTTGGCGCGCGCCTCTTCGCGATCGAGATCCTGGAGCGCGACATTGAGGCGATGCAGCGCCGCACCCGCGCGCGCTTCTGCTTCGCGCAATTCCGGCAATGCTGCCGCGGCGAGCGCCTGACGTTTGGAGGCCTCGGCTTCCGCCTCGACGCGCCCGGCGACGGTGCGCACGCAAAGGTCTTTTGCGCGGTCGGCTTCCGTCACCTCGTTGTTCGCGGCCGTCCAGCGCAAGTGGTAGAGCGTCGCTTCCGCCTTGCGTACTTGTGAGGACACCGTGCGATAGCGGATGGCCTGGCGCGCCTGCTTCTTCAAGCCGTCGATCTGCGCTGCGAGCTGGCCGATGACGTCCTCAGCCCGCAGCAGGTTGGTCTCCGCTGCCTTCAGCCGCAGCTCGGCTTCATGACGGCGGGCATGCAGCCCGGCGACGCCGGCGGCCTCTTCCAGCACGCGGCGGCGCTGTTCGGGCTTTGCCTGAATGATTTCGCCAATGCGGCCCTGATGCACGAGCGCCGGTGAACGGGCGCCGGTGGAGGCATCGGCAAATATGATCTGCACGTCGCGTGCGCGGACCTCGCGCCCGTTGATGCGATAGTTGGAGCCGGACTCCCGCTCGATGCGACGGGCAATCTCCAGCGAATTTTGATCGTTAAAGGCGGCCGGCGCCGAGCGTGTCGAATTGTCGATGGTGATCGCCACCTCGGCATTGTTGCGCGCGGGGCGGGTGTTGGAGCCGGAAAAGATCACGTCGTCCATCGACGAGGCGCGCATGGATTTGTGCGAGGATTCGCCCATCACCCAGCGCAGCGCTTCGACCAGGTTCGACTTGCCGCAGCCGTTCGGCCCGACCACGCCGGTCAAGCCCGGCTCGATCGTGAAATCGGTCGGTTCGACAAACGACTTGAAGCCGAGGAGGCGCAGTCGTGTGAGCTTCATTCGCTAAGGCCTTATGCAGTCTTCTTGTTGGTGCACGATCTTTCCGGAAAACCGTTTCCTGCTTTCCGGGATCATGCGCAAAGCGGGACGAGAATCCGCCATACCATCAGGTTTTACATTGAACAATTCAGCAAGCCGTTCCGAGGCTTGGCCCCAGTCCGGGGACCCCTATGCCGCGTCGGCCCGGAGAATGAATCGCCGCGCCCGCAAGGGCAACTGCCGTGCGGACCGCGGGGGTGGTTTTCCAGACCTTTCGGAATGACCGGGAGAAATTGCGGCGGTAGCGACCTGCCACAATTGGCAATTAAATCGAAAAAACCCTTGTCAGGTCTTGAGATAGGGGTCGATGACCTTGGCCATCTCGTCGATCGACAGGGCGCCGGGGTAGGCCGTCCCGTTGACGAAGAAAGTGGGAGTCGACTGCACTTTGAACTTGTCGACCGCCCGCTGACGCAGGCTTTCGATGCCGTCGAGCACCTGCTGATTCGCGAGGCAGGCGTTGAAAGTCTGCTCGGTGAAGCCTGCTTGCTTGGCGATTGCCAATAGTGGCGGGATCGGCTTCTCCACCGCCCACTGCCGCTGCTGCCGGAAGAGCGTGTCGATCAGCGCAAAATATTTTTCCTTGTCGTCCTTGCCGGAGCAGCGCGCCAGCATGAAGGCCGCGGCGGCAAGATTATCGAGCGGGAACTCGCGGAAAATGTAGCGAACCTTGCCGGTGTCGATGTAGCGCTTCTTGAGTTCGGGAAATGTCGTCTCCTGGAAATGCGCACAATGCGGGCACGTCATCGATGCATATTCGATGACGGTGACCGGCGCCTTGTCGCTCCCCATCACCATGTCCGGCAGCGCATCGGGCTTCATCAGTTCATCGGTCGGCACCGTGTCAGCAGCCAAAGCTCCGCCCGGAAATGGCGGCAAGGAGGAGACGCCGAGCACGGCGGTGGCAAGTGCAATGGTGGCCGTGCTTTGGCAAAATTCGCGGCGGGTGATCTGCAACTGAGGCTCCTAAAGCTGGAATGCCGGTCCGTGGGGTATTGGCTAGCTGGATAGTATAATTGTGGCAATGCCGGGCCGGCCTGCCAAGGCGCCCGGCACGCTCAATTTCGCTTGATTGCGGCGCCCAGCCGCGCAAGCGCCTGGCGCAGGTTCTCGTCTTTGACGTCGGGCAAGGCTTCCGCGATGCGCGCGGCAATTTCCGGATCGAGCGGAGGTTGCGGTGACACCCGCTCGCGGTGCCGCAGCGGGGCCTGGCGCAATGCAATGCGCCCGATGGCCTGCCAGCCGAAGAAGCGGTTGACCCGTTCCAGAATGACGGTCGACAGGTGCTGGATTTCGAGCGCAGCGGGGCCTTCGACCCGCAGGACGAGCGTGGCGGGTTCCGGTGCTTCGTTGCCCATTGGGCGAGGCCAGGTGATCTTGAGCGGTTCGCTGTGGGTGGCGATCTCGGTACCCACAATGTCGGTCCAGCGGGAAATGATTTCGGTCGAGGCAAAGCCTTGCGCCTTAAGCGCGTCGCCCAGCGTGGCGCCGAGCAGGTCCGAAAGCGGCCGGGGAAAACTGCGCGAGGGCTTGCTCATGTGGACATGTCATATGCCAAGGTCGGCGTCATGACCGTAGCAGTCCGATTGCCTCGGCGGAAGAAAGCTGCCTCGCCGGATTCCGGCGACCTGCTCGCCTGGTACGACCGCCACGCCCGCGTCTTGCCCTGGCGCGCGCGGCGGGGCGAGCGGCCAGAGCCCTATCGTGTGTGGCTTTCCGAAATCATGCTGCAACAGACCACGGTGAAGGCGGTCGCGCCTTATTACGCGCGCTTTGTGTTGCGCTGGCCGACAGTGGAGGCTCTCGCCAACGCCGATCGCGACGATGTCCTGCGCGCCTGGGCGGGGCTCGGTTATTATGCTCGTGCGCGCAATCTGCATGCCTGCGCTCGCGCGGTGGTCGAGCGCTACGGCGGGCAGTTTCCGGACGGTGTGGATGCGCTGCGCACGCTGCCTGGCATTGGCGACTATACGGCGGCGGCGGTGGCGGCGATCGCGTTCGACGGCGCCGCGGTGCCGGTCGATGGCAATGTCGAACGCGTCGTGTCGCGGCTGTTCGCGGTCGAGGAGCAGTTGCCGGCGGCAAAGCCTGTGATCAAGGCGCTTGCGGCGTCCTTGCTCCCGGCCGGTCGCACGGGCGACTTCGCACAAGCTTTGATGGATCTCGGCGCGACGATCTGCTCGCCCAAACGGCCGATGTGCGCGTTATGTCCCTGGAGCGCGGCTTGTGTCGCTTATGCGCGCGGTGACCAGGACACCTTCCCCCGCAAGGCGCCAAAGCGCGAGGGAAAATTGCGCCGCGGATGCGCATTCGTCGCCCTCCGCGCGGACGGACGTGTGCTGTTGCGCAAGCGCCCCGACAAGGGCCTGCTCGCGTCGATGATGGAAGTCCCCGGCAGCGAATGGACGCACGAGTTCGACGAGACCAAAGCTCGGCGAGCCGCGCCGCGTCTCCTAGCCAAAGCGCGATGGCAGCGTTTGCCCGGAGTCGTGCGGCACGTGTTCACGCATTTTCCGCTCGAGCTTGCGGTGTTCGCGAGCCATGTTCCGCGCGCCACCGCAGCGCCTGCACGCGCGCGGTGGGTCAAAATCGGCGATCTCGCCGATGAAGCGTTGCCGAACGTCATGCGCAAGGTTCTGGCGCATGCGCTGAAACCCGATTGAACGACCACAAACGAGGAACACAATGACTATCCAACGTCACGACATCGGGCCACGCATGAGCAAGGCCGTAGTGCATGGCAATACCGTTTATCTCGCTGGAATTGTCGCAGACAATCCGAAAGGCAAAAGTGTCAGCGACCAAACCAAAGATATTGTCAGGCAGATCGATGGTTTCCTTGCCAAGGCCGGCACCGACAAGGCCAAACTTCTGTCGGCCAACATCTGGATTACCGACATGGCGAATTTCGCCGAAATGAATGCGGTGTGGGACGCTTGGGTGTCGCCTGGCAATACTCCGGCGCGCGCCACGGTCGAGGCCAAACTCGCGACGCCTGACTACAAGGTCGAGATCATGGTGGTCGCAGCGAAGTAAATGGTGGCCACGATGGCGGACGAAAAGCGTCCAGGAATTCTTGCGATCTGGAACGACTGCCGAGCCGGGCGCGAGGCGGAATTCGAGGCGTGGTTTCAGGGCGAGCATCTCCTCGAACGGCTTGCTGTGCCCGGTTTTCTGTTCGGGCGGCGGCATCAGGCGATTTCCGGAAGCGCCGGTTATTTCAATTTCTATCTGGTCGCCTCGCCTGATGTCCTTACATCGAAGCCCTATCTCGAACGGCTCGACAATCCGACGCCAATGACGAAGCTGATCATGTCTGAAGTGTTCATCAACATGAATCGGACCGTGTGTCGCCGGACAATCCGGCGCGGCGGATTTCGCGGGGCCTATGTCGTCACTGTGCGCTTCAACGCGCAAGTGGACGAGGCGGCTTTGGTCAAGCGGCTCGAGGTCGCACTGCAAGACCCCGCCGTGGCGAGCGGCGAAATCTGGATCGCGGTCGATCCCGCCGGCATCCCGGTATCGATGGAAGAGAAACTGCGCGGAGGAGACAAGAAAATCAAAGGCGCGTTGATGATCGATACGCTGCGCCAGCGTGACGCCGAATTGTTCGGAGAGACCATGGCGAAGGAGTTTCCCGCAGCCGATGTCGGTGTATTCCGTATGCTTTGCCACCTCGGCCGCGAAGTGGCGGCTTGATCCATGCAAACACTGTTACCGATTGCAGAAAAAATCGCGACTCGATTAAGCGAGCGTGGCGAGACCGTTGCCATTGCTGAATCCTCGACCGGCGGTCTGGTCGCCGCGGCGTTGCTGTCGATACCCGGCGCGTCTGCCTACTTTGTCGGTGGCGCGGTGGTCTATACGAAGACCGCGCGTGCAGCCCTGCTCGGCATTGGCGATTCCGACATGGCCGGCATCAGGCCGGCGACTGAAGCGTATTCGCTGTTGATTGCGCGGTGCGTGCGCGAGCGACATGGCGCGACTTGGGGACTGGGGGAAACTGGCGCGAGCGGGCCGAGCGGCAATCGCTATGGCGATCCAGCGGGGCACACGTGCATAGCCATCGCCGGCCCAATTGAACGGGCGGTTACGTTAGAGACGGGAAGCGCTGACCGGTTGGCGAATATGGATGTTTTCACGAGACACGCGCTGGAACTTCTTGCCGACGCGTTATTCGCCAAATCCTAGCGGGACGAATGCGAGCGGGCGGTCGTTTGGGCGCTCACTCGGCCGCTTCCGCCATTTCGGAGCGCACGATCGCGCGAAAGGCGTCGATCGACGTGAGCCCCTTCGGGGTCTCCACGTGCCAGAACGTCCAGCCATTGCAGGCTTCGAGGCCCTGCGCCAGCGCGCCGATGCGATGGATAGAGCCGACCGCGCCGTCGAGAGATACTGCGCCGTCGGCGCGCACCAGCGCCTTGTGACGTTTCTTGGCGTCGACCAGCCGCGCGCCGGGCGTCACCAAGCCACGTTCGATCAGTGCTGCGAAAGGAACACGCGGAGCTTCGCGCGCAGTCACGAATGGCGCCAGCGCCGGAGCCTCCAGCGGCTTGGTCGCAGCGATGCGCTTGTCGGCCGCTTTGGCGTATTTCGCGTCCTGCTCGCAACCGATAAAGCGTCGGCCGAGACGCTTCGCGACCGCGCCAGTGGTGCCGGTGCCGCAAAACGGATCGAGGACCAGATCGTCGGGACGCGAGCTCGAGAGCAACACGCGTGCGAGCAATGCTTCGGGCTTCTGCGTTGGGTGGAGTTTCTTGCCGTTGCGGCCTTTCAGGCGCTCGTCGCCGGTACATAACGCCAACGTCCAGTCGGACCGCACTTGGACGTCTTCGTTGCCGGCCTTGAGCACTTCGTAGTTGAACGTATAGCCGCGAGCATCGGAGTCGCGCGAAGCCCAGATCAACGTTTCATGTGCATTGGTGAAACGACGGCCACGAAAGTTCGGCATCGGGTTGGATTTCCGCCAGATCACGTCGTTGAGGATCCAGAAGCCGAGATCCTGCATGATCGTGCCGACGCGGAAAATGTTGTGGTACGAGCCGATGACCCAGATGGTACCAGCTGGTTTCATCACGCGCCGGCACGCAGTGAGCCAGCGCCGCGTGAAATCGTCGTAGGCCGAAAAGCTCGCGAATTTGTCCCAACTGTCGTCGACGGCGTCGACGCGCGAATCATCCGGTCGCTTCAGATCGCCTGTGAGCTGAAGATTGTACGGCGGATCCGCGAAGACGAGATCGACGGAGGCAGCCGGCAACTTCGCCATTCCGGCGATGCAGTCGCCGACAAGAATGCGGTGTGGTTGCGGACTCTCTGAAACTCCACGGGGCGCCCGTAAGGGCGCCCCGCGACGCGACACAACCATGACTCAGAACTCTGACTCACGTGACGCGGTCGGCGACGCGGGACCTACAACCGACAGGCCTGCATCTTGGGCGCGTAAAGTAAAAAAGCGGTTTATGATCGCACCTCGCAACTGGGCAAATTCTGCCTAACTGGCTTGGACTTAGGCGTTGTGGCCGCGATGCGAAGTTTCGACCATGTTGGACGCGCGCGCCCAGTTCAGCAATGATTGCCTCAAGACTTCAGGAGGAATTCCTCATGCGTTGGGATGATTTCCGCCGCAGCGACAATGTCGAAGACGATCGTGGCGACTCTGGCGGTTTCGGCGGCGGAGGTGGCATTGGTATCCCGGTCGGGGGCGGGGGGCTCGGCATTGGAACTGTTGTCGTACTAGGCCTGATCGGTTGGGCGCTCGGCATAGATCCCAGCATCCTGATCGGCGGCGCAGAACTCGTGAACAGCGGCAGGCACTCCCAACAGCCCTATCAACAGCCATCCGGGCCTACCGGCGCACCGAAGGATCAGATGGGTGATTTCGTTGCTGCGGTGCTCGGCAACACCGAAGACACCTGGACCGAAATATTCAAAAATGGCGGCCAGCAATACAGCGTGCCGCGCTTGCGATTGTATTCAGGGGCGTTGCAGGGCGGTTGCGGTCTTGCCCAGGCGGCAATGGGGCCGTTCTACTGTCCGACCGATCGGCGCATCTACCTCGATACCTCGTTCTTCCGCGACATGCGCGATCGCTTCCGCGGCTGTAGTGGCAAGGCCTGTGAATTCGCCGAAGCTTATGTCATCGCGCACGAAGTCGGCCATCACGTGCAAAATTTGCTTGGCATATTGCCGAAGGCGCAAAACGCGCAGCGCGCGGCTGGCAGCAAGGCGGCAGCAAACCGCATCCAAGTGCGCGTTGAATTACAGGCGGACTGTCTCGCCGGCGTCTGGGCGAATCATTCGAATCAGCGCTGGAAATCGATCGAGCCGGGTGACGTCGAAGCGGCCCTGCAGACGGCAGCTGCGATCGGTGACGACCGTCTGCAGCGGCAGGCGCAGGGCTACGTCGTGCCTGACGCATTTACACATGGTTCGTCGGCGGACCGGCAGCGCTGGTTCACGATCGGGCTGAAAGAGGGCAAAGTATCGTCCTGCGATACCTTCTCGGCGGCCTCGCTTTAAGGAACGCGTCAATGGCGGGCATCGATGACAGCCGACAATTCGTGCCGCTGAAGATCGCGGTTCTCACCGTGTCCGACACACGTGAGACGGCCGATGACAAATCCGCAGCGACTTTAATCGAGCGCATTCGCGCTGCCGGTCACGTTGTGGCTGAGCGCGCGATCGTCAAGGACGAGATCAAGGCGATCCGCCAGCGCGTGAAGGCCTGGATCGCCGACAAATTTATTGACGTCGTCATAACCACCGGCGGTACCGGATTTACCGGCCGCGACGTGACGCCGGAGGCGGTCGAGCCGCTGTTTGAAAAACGCATGGATGGTTTTTCGACCATGTTTCTATTGGTCAGCGAAAGGAAAATCGGCACCTCGGCGATCCAGACGCGCGCTACAGCCGGCGTTGCCAATGCGACCTACATCTTCTGCCTGCCGGGTTCGCCAGGCGCCTGCAAGGACGCGTGGGACGAAATCCTCGTGCATCAGCTCGATTATCGTTATAGGCCTTGCAACTTCGTGGAGATCTTGCCGCGGCTCGACGAGCATCTGCGGCGACCCAAAGCACGCACGCAATCAGGCTGAGTGGGAACCGGTCAGCCGCCCGGATTGCGTGCTCATTTTAGAAGAGCGCGAAGAAACTACAAATCCATATCCCAAAATTCCGCGACGACGTCCTGGCCCCAAGTGTGCCGGGACTCGCTTGTTGTGAGCGTGAAGCCTGCGCGCTCGTAAACGTGACGTGCGGCCGCGAGTACGCTGTGCGTCCATAAGGTTATCTTCGTGTATCCGACGCTGCGCGCGAATCGCACGCATTCGTCAACCAATCGTGCGCCAAGTCCAAGCCCACGCGCCTTCGGGTCAACGAGAAGAAGCCGAAGACGGGCGATGCCGGGCACTTCGTCCTTTACCAGCATGACGCAGCCGACATTTTCGCCGTTCATCTCCGCGATCCAGCAGCGCTCGCGCTCGGCATCGAAGTTGTTGACGAAATCGGCAACGATTTGGGCGCACAGGCCTTCGAATGGATCCGTCCAACCATATTCCTGCGCGTAAAGTTCGGCATGACGAGAAACGGCCCAGCCGAAATCGCCGATCCGGGGCTCGCGCAGGATGTAGCCGGGCATTTCGTCGGAACTTGCATCCGCCGCGGCGGTGAGGAGCGTTTCAATCGAATGCATTGCCGCAACGGTGCGGACCTGCTGGGTGGCATCGAGCTTGTCCAGCATAGCACCGGCCTTTTCCTGCGAGCGGTGTTCCATCTGAGCAAACATCTTGCGGCCGCGCGCGGTCAGGGCGAGATGGCTCTGGCGTGCGTCCTCTGTCGAAGTCTGACGGCTGATAAGCCCACGCTTTTCGAAATTGCGCAGCAGGCGGCTGAGATAGCCAGCATCGAGATCGAGTGCACGCCCAACATCGCTGGCGGTGAGCCTGTCGCCCTGCGCGAGCTCGTAGAGCACACGCATTTCGCCGAGCGAATAGGGGCTGTCGAGGTAGGTCTTCCGCAAAAC
>WNFM01344460.1_pt2 | contig 12659 bp, 14 predicted proteins | sample 5400271 | NCBI WGS metagenome assembly WNFM01 (sample SAMN13153352, study PRJNA577476) | soil metagenome | isolation source: 60 cm saprolite on Douglas fir-dominated hillslope | place: USA:California | collected 2013-09-17 | reverse complement strand
CTGGGCGATCGCCGCATCTAGGACCGCCGCCCAGCAGCGCGACACGACTCGGGTCGACACGCTCGCCCCCGTGGTGGTCACCATCACACGGGCCGAGGTGCCGCTCACACGCCTGCCCTTCGCCGTCGCCGTCGTGCACAAGGGCGACTTCATGGCTCGCCCCACCTGGGGACTCGACGAGGCACTCGCCGGCGTGCCGGGCGTCTTCGTGGCGAACCGCTACAACTTCTCGCTCGACCAACGCGTCACGATCCGTGGTGCCGGTGCTCGCTCGGCGTTCGCCGTTCGGGGCGTCAAGATCTTGCTCGACGGCATTCCGCAAACGCTCCCCGACGGCCAGGGCCAGCTCACCCATGTGGAGCTGGGCTCGGCCGACCACATCGAAGTGCTGCGAGGTGCGGCATCGGCGCTGTACGGCAACGCGAGCGGTGGGGTGATCAGTATCACGACCGACACGCGAGTCCCGGACCGAATGAACGGGGAGGTCCGCATCGTTGCCGGCACGTTCGATCGGGGTCTCGACCGGACGTGGACCAAATGGCAAGGGACGGGGCACTTCCGCGTGGGCGATGGTGGTGGCGCGACGCTCAATCTCTCGCGGCTCTCCTACGAGGGAGCGCGGGACCACAGTGCCGCGGACCTGCGCGCGCTGGGCGGACGCCTGCGGCTGCCCCTCAGCCCCGTCTGGTCGCTCGCCGCTCTGGCCGACGTCGGCGACCAGCCCCGCGCCGACAACCCGGGCGCGCTGAACCTCACCGAGCTGGGCACCAACCGCGACACCGTGCCGCCTTTGAATCTTTCCACTCACGCTGGGAAAGACGTGCTGCAGGGGCAGGCGGGCGCCACGCTGCGCGGGACGCTCCCGTCCGGCGACGAGGCCACCGTGACCGTGTTCGGCCTGGCGCGCGATCTCGAGAATCCCCAGACCTTCGCCTACATCCGTTTGAAACGCACGGCCTCCGGCACGCGCGCCGTATTCACGCGCCGCGGCGGAGGCGTTACGGCCGGAATCGACGTGCAACGCCAGCGCGACGACCGCGCCAACTTCGGCAACTCGGGCGGCGCACCCGATACCATTCGCTCACTCGATCAACTGGAGCACGTCACCGAGCTCGGCCCGTTCGTGCAGGCCGTCGCCGACGTCACTCCACGAACCGCGCTCACCGCCGGACTGCGCTACGACTGGGTGAGCTTCGCCGTGCGCGACCGGCTGGTCGGCGACTCGTCAAGCAACGTGAAGTACAAGAACGACTCGGGGCGGCGCGTGATGGCGGCCGCCTCAGGATCGCTGGGTGCCACGTTTCGGGCGAGTGAAGCGTTGACGGTGTACGCGAGCACCGGCTCGGCGTTCGAGACGCCGACCACCACGGAGCTCGCGAATCGCCCCGACACCGGCGGGGGGTTCAACCGCGGTCTCTCGCCCCAGCGCGCCTGGACCTACGAAGTGGGTGCCCGCTCCGCCTCGTGGGACGTCGCCCTGTATCAGTCCGATGTCCGGGACGCGCTGGTGAGTTTCGAGATTCTCTCGTCGCCAGGCCGCCGCTTCTTCCGGAACGCCGGAAGCACGCGCCATCGGGGCGTGGAGCTTGCCGCGGGGGCCGCCGTGATGCGTGGGCTCGATTTCCGTGTGACGTGGACGTACTCGGACTTCCGCTACCGCCACTACGCGTTCACGGCGCGGGACACGACGTTCGTCCTCGATGGCCGGCGGCTGCCCGGGATTCCGCAGCAGGCGCTGCGGCTCGCGCTCAGCGCGCGGCCCAGGGTACTCCGCGGTGGCTGGGGCGAGATCGAAACGCAGTACGCGTCGCGCTATGCTGTGGACGACACCCTGAGCCGTCAAACCTCGCCGTGGTGGGTCACCAACCTGCGCGTCGGGTGGGAGGGGGCGGGGGCGGGCACGCACGTCGCGCCATTCGTCGCGGTGCAGAACCTGTTCAACCGGAAGTATGTGGGGTCCGTCGTGGTCAACGCGGCGGCGGGGCGTTACTACGAACCGGCGCCTGGGAGGAACGTGTACGCCGGATTCTCTGCTTACTTGTATCGGTAGGTAATCCGGCCTCGCGTGAGGTCGTAAGGGGAGAGATCCACCGCCACGCGGTCGCCTTGGAGGATGCGGATGTAGTTCTTCCGCATCTTGCCGCTCACGTAGGCGAGCACCTCGTGGCCGTTTTCGAGCTTTACGCGGAACGTCGTGTTGGGCAGCACCTCGGTTACTGTGCCCATCATTTGAATCGCGTCACCGGCCACGCTGTTTCCTGGTCTCCTTTCGGTGCTAGGCTTCCCGCGGGTCCATGGTCGCGTCGCGCGGAGGCTCGAGGCCCCGGGCGATGTAGGAGGCGTGGCGGCCGCACGTGGCGCAGATCAGGCTGATGCGCTCCGCCCGGGGCTCCAGTTCGGTGGGGGGCAAGGGCCGGCGGCGGGGCACCCGATGGATCGTCCGGGTGCCGCACGACGGGCACACCAGCGGCAAGTGGTCCCGGTCGGCCGCGATGAGCGCCAACGCTTCCGGCGCTCGAAACTCCTTGATGCCCCTTCGGCCCACGCGATTCCCCTCCAACGGGGAATCTAGCCCTTTTCTTGACGGCCTCGCAGGGGGGGTGTAGCTTGGCGCGACCTTCAACCTCGGAGCGGCGGTTCCAGTGCCAGCCGAGCTCGGTGGATCGCAAATCTCCTCGTTGCTCGAGACCCTCCCCGGCATCGCAAGCGTCCTGCGCAGCCCGGTCGCGGATGCGTTGATCAAAGCGATCCGCGGCGCGATGGGGCTGGGGGAATTCGGTGCGGACGACGCCGAGGAACTCATCCGCTACGCCGTCCGCCGCGGCCTGATCGGGGCCGACGAGGGCGACCGGGTGCTGGGCGAGGTGCACGACGCCGTGGGGAAGCGCAAGCCGAAGCCGGGAAAGAAGGCGAAACCCGCCGCGAAAAAGCCGGCGGCGAAGAAAAAAGCCCGCCGTTAGATCCGGAAGCCCCGAACCAATCCGCGCAGTTTCTCGGCCGCCTGGAGCAGCTCGCCAGCGGACGCGGCCATTTCCTCGGTGGAGGCGCCCTGCTGCTCGGTGGCGGCGGTGACTTGCTCGGCGCTCGACGCGTGCGACACCGCGCGCGTCACGACCTGCTGGGCGCGCTGGCCGAGCTGCTCGGTGACGCCGCGATTCTCGTGCGCCGCGCTGGTCACCCGCTCGGCCGCCTGCTCGACTTGCTCCACCGCCGCCACGATCTCCGCCAGCCCCCGCGCGGCGCCCTCCGCGACCGACTCGATACCGCGCACCTTCGCCTGACCTACCGCCATCGTCGCGGTGACCTCCTCCACCTGCTCGCGGATGACGGCCGTGGTGCGGGCGACGTCCTCGGCCGCCCGCGCCGATTCGTCGGCCAGCTGGCGCACCTCCTCCGCCACGACGGCGAAGCCGCGCCCGTGTTCGCCGGCGCGCGCCGCCTCGATCGCGGCATTCAGCGCCAGGAGATTCGTCTGCGAGGAGATGCGCTTGATCAGATCGACGAAGTCGTCGATCGCGGCGCTTTGCTGGGCGAGCTGCGTGACCTCGGTCGCCGTCGTGCGGACCACCTCACGTACATCGAGCAGCGTGTTGCCCGCCGCCGCCACATCGCCGCGGTGGCGGTCGGCGACGGTCCGGATCTCCTCACCGAGCCGCGCGACGCGAGCCGCCGCTTCGGTCATCTCGGCGGTCGCCTGGCGCATCTGCTCGAGCCCCGTCTGTATGGCGTGCAGTTCGGTGCGCTGATGCTCGGCACCGCCGGCGATCTCGACCATCGCGGTGGACACCTCGCTCGACGACGCCGCAAGCTCCTCGCTCACCGCCGAAAGGTCGCTGGCCGAGCCGGCAATCTGATCCGCCGAGCCCACCACATCGCCCACGATGCCTCGCAGCCGCTCGCCCATGAGGCGCATCGCGACCGCCAGCACCTGGAACTCTTGCGGCATGTGGCCCGTCGTCACGGGCCGCAGGTCGCCGGCGCCGAAACGCTCGGCCGCCGTCACGAGCCGCACCAGCGGCCCCTCCACCCAGCGCAGGGTGAACACCCCGAGGATCACCCCGATGGCCGTGGTGCCGAATAACACGAGCCACAGCACGATCTGGCGCCGCCTCGCCTCCCCGCTCAACCGCTGGCCCGCCTGGCCCGCCTTCTCCGACTGCCGGGCCGCCAGCTCTCGCACCAGGCGGCTCAGCTCGGTCCCGGGCACGCGCACCGCTTCCGCCTGCGCGAGCGCGTCGCGGTTCCTCCCGACATCGAGCAACGCGTGCGCGACGGAGTAGTCCACGTGGATGACGGCCTGAAGCTGCTTGATCTTGCTGACCGTGATGCGATCGCTCTCGGTCAGTCCCTCGAGACCGTCGAGCTCCTTCTGGTACCGGAAGGCGCCGTCCGCCGCGGCTTGAAACTGGTCGCGCGCCTCGGGGGTCGGTGCGCTCAGGTATTGCTCCGCCGAGCGGATCTCCTCGAACACCGACGTCACCAGTCCGTTGCCGATCTCGCTCGAGGTGCGCAGGGTCTCGATTTCGGCGGCGAGGGACGTCCGCATCGTGGCCAGCGACGTCACGCCCACTACCGCCGCGATGACGAGTCCCACGAACAGGCCGGAAAGGCCCAGGATGATCCGCCAGCGGATCGTGTCGAGCCACGACAGCTTCATTGTGCGGCCTCGGTGACGATCCTGCCGCCGCGCACCACGCCGATCACCACGGGCTTCGCGGGAACGTCGCCGCGCGCGTCGAACGCGATCGTGCCCGTCACGCCGTCGTAGCCCGGCAACCCGTTACCGATGCGCGCGAGGTAGTCGCGCACGGCCCCCCGGTCGGTGCCCGCCGACGTGAAGACACGCGTCGCCAAGAGCTGGAGGATGTCGTACGCCCCCGCGCCGCGGTGATCCGGGCGCTGCCCCTCGTACGCGCGGGCATAGGCGGCCACGAACACCGCGTTGCGCTCGCCGGGCCGGTCGGGCAGGTACGCGGAGGACAACCGCATGCCTTCTGCGAGAGGGCCGGCGGCCTCGATGCCGGTCAGGGCGTCGCCGCCGATCGTGGGCCACCGCAGGCCGAGGCGCGCCGCATCTCGCAGCGCGATCTCGGCGCCGCCGCGCTCCGTCGCCAGCATCAGGACGTCGACGCCTCCCCCTTGCCGCATCCGCGTGAGGTAGGGCTCGAGGCTCGCGGTCGTGGGGAGCGAGGGGTCTTCCTCGACGATCGTCCCGCCTGACCGCCGGAACTCCGTCGCGAAGCTCAGCCGAAGGCCGCGGCCATAGTCGTCGTCGATGTAGATGATGCCCGCGCGCCGGGCGCCGAGGCCTTGCCGCGCGTACCGCGCCAGCTGGGCACCGTGGCTCAGGTCCGTGGGGCAGATGCGGAAGGTGAACGGGTTGACCCCGGACAGGTCGGGGCTCGAGGCGGACGGCGAGATCATTGCGACGGGCCGGCGGCCGCCGCCATAGATGCGGGCCCCCGCGATCGAGGTGCCCGAGGTCAGGTGGCCGATCACCGCCACCACCTCCGGGTCGTCCGCGAGGGTTTGGGCGACCTGGATCGCGACGTCGGCACGGCCGCTGTCGTCCAGGATGCGCAGCGCCAGCGGCCGGCCCCGCAGCCCGCCGCGCGCGTTGATCTCTTTCACCGCCAGCTCCGCGGCCCGCTGCATCGAGACACCCCGAGGCTGCGAGAAAGGCCCGGCCAGGCCCACGACGACAGGCCGCGTGCCGTCACGGGAACACGACGCGAGCCAGAGGCTCGCGAGCAGGGCGACCTTTCGCAGAGGCTGCATGGGATGGCGAATAACCTACAGGCTTTCCACATTAGTGGGTATGGACGCGACACACCGTCTGTGCGGCTTCGCGGCGGGGCTCGAGCGCCTGCTGGGCGTGCGCGACGCACTCCAGCTCGACGCGACGTGGGACGCGCTGGAGCTCACGCAGACCGGATGGGAAGCGCTGGCGCTGGCGCGCCGCGCGAACACCGAGGCGCTCGAACCCGCACTCGCCGAAGTGGACCGCCGGCTCCTCGCCGTGCTCGAGCGGTGTCGCACGTTCCTCGATCCGCATATCGTGACGTTTCGCGTCCCCGAGCTGGAGCGGTGGCAACATGCTGCCGCGGCGGCGCTCGTCGGCGCGCGTTGGGGCGTGGCGGGACTGCACACCGTCATCGCCGACACCCGCGCACCGCTGGGGCGGCGCTACTTTGCGTTCCTGGCGCTCGCGGAGCGGCACCCCGAGGGAGCCTGGCCGTTGTTTGCGAAGTACCTCGAGACGCCCGACGCGCACCACGCCTTCGTCGCGGCAGCGGCCCAGGCGGCGCGCTATTACCCCGGACACGCAGCGACACTGCTCCTTGGGGCCCAAGATCCTCGAGTCGCTATACGTGCTCGGCGACGCTGCGGCTCTTCCTCTGTATGAGGAGCTGCTGGTGGCGGGCCACACCGACCCGCATCTCGATCGGTGCGAGGTGACGCGCGCGTTGGTAGGAGTGCGTCAGCTCACCGGACGGGTCGCGCCCAGCGTCAAGTTCCCCGATCCAGTGGAGCCGCACGTCGTGCGCGCGCTCGACGAGGCGGAGCGCTTGTTCGAGGCGGAGCGGGACCGGCTCGTCCCGGTCGTCGTGATCTAGCGGACGAACTGCGCCAGCTTGTCGCGGTAGGCCTGCCAGCCGATGTCGTACGTCTCGTTGTGCCCCGCCCCTTCGATCATCACGAACTCTTTCCGTCCGGGTGCCGCTTCCGCGACCCTGCGGCCCATGTCCATGGGCACGAGCCGGTCCGCCGTGCCGTGGAAGACGAGCACGGGACAGTGGACCTGCCGGATGGTCGCGAGGTTGTCGAGCTTCAGGCGTACGAGGAACAACGGGAAGATACGGTACGTGCGCGCCGCCATGTCGCGCGCGCTGGTAAACGGCGATTCGAGGATCAATCCCGCAGCGGGGTGGTCGGCCGCTGTGCGCGTCGCGACCGCGCTCCCGAGGGACCGGCCGTAGACGTAGATGCGCTTCGGGTCGACGCCGGGTCGGGTCGACAACGCCTGGTAGGCGAGGGCTCCCGCCTCGTAGATCCCCGCTTCGGTTGCGCGTCCGCCGCTCGCGCCGTAGCCGGGGTAATCCACCACCACGAGCGAAGCGCCGGGGGGCCGGAAGTCCCGGATCACCGGCCAAATCGCCCCGATCGTCTCCCCGTTGCCGTAGAACCAGAGCAGGCCAGGGGAGGGCCCCCGGCCGGCCTCCTTGGGCGGGAGGTACCAGCCCACGAGCCGGGTTCCATCACGCATCACCAGCTCGATGCGCTCGCCACCGGCCACAACGCGCTGCGGGTCGGGCAGCGCCGCCCTCGGCGCGGGGAACGTGATCCGCTCCTGAAAGGCCCAGAGCACCAGGAGGATCACCAGGTAGGCCGCGGGTAGGCCCAAAATGAGAGTCACGGTGCGTGTTAACTTGATAGCCAATGGACCCGGAGCTCGTCTCTCGCGCCCGAGGAGCGCTGCTGGGGCTTGTCGCCGGGAATCAACTCGGCGTGCCGACGGAGCATCTCGGTACTCCCGAGGCGATTCGCAGGGCCTTTCCAAACGGCGTTTGGGACTTGGCGCCCCCTCCCAAGAACTCCCCCTATGACGACGACGCGGCCATGACCCTGCTGCTCGGGGAGTCGCTCCTCGAGTGCAAGGGCTTCGATGCCACGGACGTGGCGCGACGCTGGGTGAAGTGGATGAAGGTGGACGGCCGCGGCATCGGCATAACGACGCGCCGAGCGTTGACGTTGATCGACCGCGGCAAGGAGCCGTTCGAGGCGGGCCGCCTGGTGCGCCAGGAGAACCCGCAGAAGTCCGCCGGCAACGGCAGCGTGATGCGCTGCGTTCCGGTCGCGCTGCGCTTTCGCGACGATCTCGACCGGCTGATCCGCATCTCTACGCAGCAGTCGGCGATCACGCACTCCGACGAGCGCTGCACGTGGGGCGCCGCCGCCGTGAACCTCGCGGTGCGGGAACTGCTCCTGGGCAACATCTACTTCGTCGACGAGGTGCTGCATCGCCTGCGCGATCGCGCTCCTCGCGCGCTCGTTGAGGCCATCCACCGCGTGCCCCGCGAGGGGCAGGACGAGTTGCCGGTCACGCGCCTCGGGGAGACCGGCTACGTCGTCCATTGCGTCGAGATCGCGTTCTGGTTCGTCACCCACGACCGCACGCTCGAGGACGCGCTGGTGTACCTGGCGCAGGCGGGGGGAGACACCGACACCAATGCCGCTGTGGCGGGGGCGCTGCTCGGGGCGCGCTACGGGGAGTCGGCGCTGCCGCCGCGGTGGATGGATCAAATGGTCGGGGCGCAGGGGATCGCGAAACTGGCCGAGCAGCTGCTCTCGGACGGCGACCGCGAGTAGGGGCACGGCAGTGCCGTGCCCCTACTCGTTTCGCCGTGCCGGTCGTTTCACGTAGCGCGCGATCCCGTCCATCACATCATTGTCGGTCAACGTGATGGAGATGATCCGCCACTGGGCCGCGCCGCGCCAGTTGAGCCGTACCACTCTCCTGCCGCTCACCCACTCGAGCATGCTGCGCTCGCGGTGGTGCGAGGGGCCGAACCGCGCCGACATGTCGCGCCGCGCCCGCTCCACGAGACGCGGCCCACCCGAGTCGGTGAGCGCGACCATGGCGACCTTCCCCTCGACGACGTAGGCGCTCAGATAGAACCGCGCACTATCCTGCGGATCGCGGATCATCACGCCGCATTCCATCAGCTGGGCGGTGTTGCGGGATGTGTTGCAGCGCAGCGTGTCGCGCGACGCCAGGGCGCGGGCTCGCTCGGCGAACTCCTGATAGGAATGCCCCGGCGTGAAGCCCCGGTACGAGGGCGCCAGCGCTGCCGAGCGCGGAGTTTGCCCAACGAGGATCGCCGGAACGACGAGCGCGGCGAGTCCGAGGCGGAACCGGGTCATGGAATCCAATATAACCCAAAATGCAACGGGCCCGGGGAGTTACCCCCGGGCCCGCTGCTTGAAGCGCTTGCGGCGCTCAGGCCTTACGGACGTTCTGCGCTTGCAAACCCTTAGGACCCTGCGCGACATCGAATTCCACGCTGTCGCCCTCGGCCAGGCTGCGGAAGCCCTCGGCCTGGATCGCCGTGAAGTGGACGAACACGTCTGGACCCGACTCCTGCGCGATAAAGCCAAAGCCCTTCGCGTCGTTGAACCACTTCACCTTACCCTTAGCCATACTGTTCAAACCTCAGCACTGAGGGGCACTGCCCCGGACGGGATCGACCCAGGCCACCGCAGCCTGGGACGGGCTCAAACAAAAACCGCGAGACAAATGGTCCTCGCGGAAGCGCAGACAGCCGGTGACGGTGCCTCGTATTGCTTGAACCGGGGCCAAAAGTATGGGGCACTCCAGAGCCTGTCAATCACAACACGCCGGATCTCCTAACGACACCATCATGCCATTATCACAACACTACATGACACCTGGCTTTTGCCAGATAGATTCCCACGGATGCGGCCACTCTTCTCGCTGTTTCTGACGTTCGGCGCGGCCACCTCCCTCGCCGCCCAGACCAACGCTGAGCGCATGTCCAACGACCGTTACACGCGCTCGCACGACTACGACCTCGTCCACCAGCGCATCGAGGTCTCGAACTTCAATTGGGACTCGACGTCGTTCGACGGGAAAGTGGCAACCACCCTGGTGGCCCGCCGCGCCGGCCTCGATTCGGTCATTCTCGACGCCGGTGCCAAGCTGGCCTTGAAAAGCGCGACGCTGCGCACCGCGCGCCACGGCGACACGCTCGTCGTGTACCTGGCGCGCCCCGCCGCCTTCGGGGATACGGTGCGCTTCGCCCTCAGTTACCACGGGGTGGTGGAGAGTGGGCGGGGCCTCACCTACATCGACACGGAAGGGCGCCCGCACCGTCCCCGCCAGATCTGGAGCCAGGGGGAGGACAACAACAACCATTTCTGGTTCCCCACCTACGATTTCCCGAACGACAAAATGACCTGGGACGTCGTGGCGACGGTGCCTCGCGGCATGACGGCGGTGTCCAACGGCCGGCTCATCTCCGACGTGATCGCCAAGGACGGGTCGAGCACATTCACATGGCGGCAAGACAAGCCCTCGGCGACCTACCTCGTATCTCTCATCGTGGCGCCGCTCGTGAAGATTCACGATGCGTGGCGCACGATCCCCGTCGATTACTACGTATATCACGAAGACTCGGGCGTCGCGCGGCCGCTCTTCAAGATCACCCCCGACATGATCGACACATACTCGCGTCTCACGGGCATCGACTATCCGTGGGCTAAGTACGCGCAAACGACCGTCGCGGACTTCTTCGGCGGCATGGAGAACGTCAGCGCCACCACCCTGGTGGACTGGCTCCCCGGGCCGCGCAATTACCAGGACCGGCCGTGGTATCCATGGATCCTCATTCCCCACGAGCTGTCGCATCAGTGGTTCGGCGACTATGTGACGACTGAGAACTGGGCCAACATGTGGCTCAACGAAGGCTTCGCCGAATTCATGCCGGGCCAGTACTGGGGCCAGAAACTCGGGAGCCACGCCGAGCAGGACTATTTCCTCGATGAGTACGACCAGTTCATGCAGATCGACCAGGACCGCCGCATGCCCGTCGCGGCGCTGGGGTCCAACAACATCTATCCCAAGGGTGCCCTCGTCCTCGAGATGCTGAAGCATTACCTGGGCGACCAACGTTTTTGGGCCTCGGTGCACCGCTACCTCGTCGATCACGCCTTCGACAACGCGACCACGGACGACCTGCGCCAGGCGGTGCTCGATGCCACCGGTGAGAACCTCGACTGGTTCTGGGACCAGTGGCTCTATCAGGCGGGCTATCCCGAGTTCGCGGTCACCGCGAAGTACGACTCGAGCGCCGCGACGCTCACGCTCGTGGTCCAGCAGACGCAGCAGGATTCGTCCAAGGCCGACAGCACGGGGCTGCGCTACACGACGCCGGCCGCGTTCCGCATGCCCGTGACCGTGCGCGTGGGCACCGCGGTGGGTGACGTGACGGCGCGCGCGCAGTTGAGCCGGCGTCAGGACACCATCGTGGTCCGTGACGTGAAGCACGCGCCCACGATGGTGATCTTCGACGACGGGAACGCGATCCTGAAGCAGCTGACGTTCGATCAGCCAACGGCGTGGCTCGCGACCCAGCTGGAGCGCGATCCCGACCTGTGGAATCGGCACTGGGTCATCGCGCAGCTGGGCCAGCGGCCCGCCGACACGGCCGCCGCCGTCGCGGTCGCGAAGGCCGCCACCGGCGCGGATTACTTCCTCACCCGCGTCGGGGCCGCGAAGACCCTGGCCGTGTTCCCGGCCTCCGCCGCGCTGCCCGCGTTGCAGGTGGCTCTGAAGGACACGTCGGCGCAGGTGCGCGCCGCGGCGGTGGAGGCCCTCGGGGACTTGGGCGGCGCCCAAGCCGCCGCTCTTGTACGCCAAGCGTGGACCGGCGACTCGAGCGACGCCGTGCGTGCCGCCGCCGTCGTAGCCGTAGCACAAACCGATTCGGTGGGCCGCGGCAGCGTGATCGTTCAGGCGCTGCGCACGCCCTCCTACCGCGATGCGGTGCAGAACTCGGCGTACCGCGCGATCGCCCGCGCGGGCGACACCACGATGGTCGATTCGGTGGATGCCCACGCCGGTGAGCACCGCTTCGCCCCGCACGTCCTGGCGGCGCTGGCGAGCCGGGGCAGCGCGCGCGCGCTCGGTCTACTGGTCAAGCACCTGAGCGACGAACGCGCGTACGTACGGCGCTGGGCGGTCGAGTCGTTCGCGTTCACACTGCGCCGAGACCTGGCGCAGCCCACGCTTCAAGCGGCGCTCGCGGGCCTCAAGTTCGCGGACACGCGTCAGGCCGTCGACGAGCTATTGCAGGAGTGGCAGAAGGAGGGCAAGAAGAGTCCGTAGCTGAGCCAGTAACTAACTGTTATCAAACGACTTACACAATCAGCGTTGATTTGGCGTTTTGGTGCTATCCGGCTTGGGCGGCGCGAGTGCCGCCCGGAACGCCGCCAGCGCCACCTCATACGCCTTCATCCGATTCAGCAGATCCGCCGCCACTGATGCCGGCTTCTTGCCCGCCGTCGTTTCGCAGGTGGGCAAGAACTTGAGTACCGAGTCGACGCGCGCCGTGAGCTGGCGCGCCACGATCCGCATCGAGTCGGCGTATGCGTTCGACTGCATCCGGGGCCGTCCGGTGGACATGAAGCTGCGGGCGGTCGTGCACAGCCCGCCGAGGCGCCGGCCCGCCTGGCGCTGGCGCAGGGTGTCCCGGCCCTGTTGGGTGCGCGCCACGCGATCGATCCCGTCGCGCAGCTGCGCCACGCCACGCGCCACGGACCTCAGGCCCTCGAGGTAGCGTGTTTGCTCCAGTGTTGGCGGCGCCGGGTCGGGCCGCGGCACAGTGGCGCTGTCCTGCAGCGGCGCCGCGACCGCGGCGAGGATGACGATTGCACTCGTGAGCATCCGAATTCCTCTAACAGGGTATTACGCCCTGGGTTATAATCACACTATGACGGTTCCCGCAACCTCGCGCGTCGTGCGCACCTTCGAAGACCGCGCCGACGCGCTCTCGCACTTCTTCCAGCGGGCCGGTGAGGCCCCGCGCCTCGTCGCCTACGACGACGGCGTTGGCTGCCCGCTCGACCAGGCCCTGGCC
>WNFM01326290.1_pt1 | contig 12659 bp, 7 predicted proteins | sample 5400271 | NCBI WGS metagenome assembly WNFM01 (sample SAMN13153352, study PRJNA577476) | soil metagenome | isolation source: 60 cm saprolite on Douglas fir-dominated hillslope | place: USA:California | collected 2013-09-17 | reverse complement strand
GCGTGGCCAGGTGCTCGGTGCGATTATCGCGCCGCTCTCCTCGATTGCCGCGCTCTTGAATGCCCCGTTGCAGAACCTCTACGGGCTGCTTGAAGCGAGAATCGAGCAGCTCGAGGCCAATCAGCCCAAGGCTGATTCGCCAGAGGAACCGCCCGCCGGTACAGCGGCCGATGTATCTCCGGAGCCCGCCCTCGTCGAGGAGGCGCCCGTAGATACAGCGGCGACCGAATCTCAGGAACCCAATACTGCGGATCAGCCTCAGGCTGATACGCCTCAGGAGGCTTAGATGGCTGTTGACACCGTCTTCGAGCAGCTCGGGACCATGACCGTCCTCGAGCTGGTCGAACTCAAGAACAAGATCGAAGAGGAGTGGGGCATCACCGCCGCCGCTCCGGTTGCAGTCGCGGCCGCCGGTGGCGGCGGTGGCGGCGAGGCCGCAGCCGAGGAGCAGACGGCGTTCGACGTCGTCCTCACCGGTGCGGGCCAGCAGAAGATCCAGGTGATCAAGGTCGTTCGCGCCGTCACGGGTCTCGGCCTGAAGGAAGCGAAGGATCTCGTCGACTCGGCCCCGCAAAACGTCAAGGAAGGCGTGGCGCAGGACGAGGCCGACACGATCAAGAGCCAGCTGGAAGAGGCAGGCGCCTCGGTCGAGATCAAGTAGCGCCGAGCATCTGTGCGTTCGCCGGAGGCCTGCAACTGCGGGCCTTCGGCGTTTTCGGGGTCACTCGATCCAGTGATCGGCGGCGTGAAGAGGGTCGCCGGTGCCGAATACCAGAGCGAAACTGCGAAAGGACCCCACTGTGAAGCTCAAGGCACTCGCGCTGGCGCTCTTCGTCGCCGGCGCCTGCGCGTCGTTCGCCGTTGCGGACGACGGGCACGGCAAGGGAACGAAGCCCGGCCCGGCCGCGGCGAGCACGACCGGCTCGACGACGACGTCCGCCTCGACGACCACCTCGGCGACCGGCGATACGGGCAAGGGCAACGCCACGCACGCGGACAAGAAGGTCACGATCTGCCACAGGGCCGGCACAGGTCGCTGGGTGAAGATCAGCGTCGCGAAGAGTGCCGTCAAGTCGGGGCTCAAGCACGGTGACGTGCTCCCGGACGCCTCGGGCAAGTGCCCACCGTCGACGACTCCGACCTCGACGACTCAAGGCACTACGACCGAAACGACGACGACCAACGCCGCGCCAACCGGAGTCGCGCCGACGAAAACGACGCCGTAGCGGGTTCCCCGAAAGGGTGATTTCCGGGGGCGCGGCGACGGTTTGCCGCGCCCCCGGCGTCTTTCTTGCTGACACCCAACCACGCCCCTTAACCCTGTCGGAGGCATCACCTATGAAGCTCAAAGCACTCTGGCTCGCGTTCGCCGTCGCCGGTCTCGGCGCCTCGTTCGGCCTGACCGACACCGGTCGCAGCGACAACGGCACCACAACCGGCGCGACGACGACGGGCGCGACCACCACGTCGGAGTCCACGACCACGTCGCAGGCGACGACCACGACCTCGAAGGATCGCTGCAAGAAGTTCGAGCTGAAGGGGACGCTCGCGTCCGTCTCGGCCACATCCTTCACGGTCACCGTGACCGAGGGGAACCATGAGGCGAAGAGCCTCGCCGGCACGACCGCGACCGTCGCCGTCACCGCCGACACCCGTGTCTCCTGGAGCGGCCGTGGCACCCTGACCGGTCCGAATCAGGGCGACAGCGTCTCCGTGAACGGCAAGCAGTGCGGTACGACGCTCACGGCCTCGAAGGTCGAGGCACGTGGCCCCAAGCAGTCCAACGACGCCAAGCCGCAGGATTCGAGCTCCACAGGCCAGAACGGCGAGCAGAACGGCGAACAGGGCAAGGACGGCAAGAAGAAGTAAGGCCGCCCGGTTGGTGTGCGTGGCACCGTTCGGGGCGGCTTTTCCCTTGAACAAGCCGTTCCGACGGTGCCAGGCACGAGCTTTTCCACCGGCCTAGGGCGTTTTGCTACCGTCCCCCAGTCGGCCCAACGGGTCCCTCGCCGCCTGTTTGCGGCTGGAGGGACGCCTCCGCTACAGTGGAGGGTTGCGCCGACGTCCGCACACGCCCTAATTCGCACGCCTTTTTGCACCTCTTTTATATCTCTGCTTCGCCTCATAGCCAGTAAGGGAGGCTGTTCTACTTGGCCAAGACGGTCACAGCGCCTCGCGCGCGTCATTCCTTTTCCCGCCTCAAGCACGTCCTCGACCTTCCGAACCTCATCGACATCCAGCGGGAGTCGTTCGATTGGTTCCTCAATGAAGGTCTGCGGGAGACCATCGACGACATTTCCCCGATCCAGGACTACACCGGCACGCTCGCCGTCGAGTTCGGCGAGTACCGCTTCGGTGAGCCGCAGTTCTCCATCCAGGAGTGCCGCGAGAAGGATCTGACCTACCAGGCACCGCTCTCGATGACGGTCCGCTTCGTGAACACGGAGACGGGCGAGATCCGCGAGCAGACGGTGTTCATGGGCGACTTCCCGATGATGACGGAGTGGGGGACGTTCATCATCAACGGCACCGAGCGCGTGATCGTCACGCAGCTCGTGCGGTCGCCGGGCGCCTACCTGATGGAGCCGAAGGACGCGACGAAGCAGGTCTTCACCGCGAACCTGATGCCGAGCCGCGGCTCCTGGCTCGAGCTCGAGATCGACAAGAAGGGCGTGGTCTACGCCCGCATCGACCGCGCTTCCAGCTGGACACGTCCACGAACGAGGCGATCCTCAAGCTGTTCAACAACTCGCACTTCATCGAGAAGACGCTCGACAAGGACGCGACGACGCGCGAGGAAGAGGCGTTGATCGAGGTCTTCAAGAAGCAGCGCCCGGGTGAGCCGCCGACGCTCGACAACGCCCGCAACCTGCTCAAGTCGCTCTTCTTCGATCCCAAGCGCTACGACCTGACGAAGGTCGGCCGCTACAAGCTAAACCAGCGCCTCGGCGTCGACGTTCCGGATGAGACGCGCGTCCTGACGACTCAGGACATCCTTGCGCTCGTCCAGAAGCTCGTCGCGATGCCGCACATGATCGGCCTGAACGACGAGTCGAAGGACTACGCGGCCGACGGCATCTCGATGAACCGCGACCCGATCCGTGCGGAGCTCGACGAGTACGAGCACTTCGGCAACCGCCGCCTCCGCACCACCGGCGAGCTGATCCAGGAAGCGTTCCGTGTGGGTCTCTACCGCATGGAGCGCGTCGTCCGCGAGCGCATGACGACGGAAGACGTCGACACGATCACGCCGCAGACGATCATCAACATCCGCCCCGTCGTCGCCGCGCTGAAGGAGTTCTTCGGCTCGTCGCAGCTGTCGCAGTTCATGCAGCAGACGAATTCGCTCGACGGTCTGACCCACCGGCGCCGCCTGTCGGCGCTCGGTGCCGGCGGCCTGACCCGCGAGCGCGCGCCGATCGAGGTGCGCGACGTGCACCCGACCCACTACGGCCGCATGTGCCCGATCGAGACGCCTGAAGGCCCGAACATCGGCCTGATCGGCTCGCTCGCATCGATGGCGACCGTCTCGCAGTTCGGCTTCATCCAGACGCCGTACCGCAAGGTCGTCAACGGCAAGGTGACCGACGACATCACGTACCTCGACGCAGCCGAGGAAGCGCAGTGGACGATCGCGCAGGCCTCGGAGGCAGTCGACAAGAACGGCAAGTTCGAGCACGACCAAGTGCTCTGCCGCTCCCCGTTGGGCGAGGCTGTGATCGCGGCCGCCAAGGACATCGACTTCATGGACGTCGCACCGGCGCAGATCGTGTCGATCGCGACCGCCATGATCCCGTTCCTCGAGCACAACGACGCAAACCGCGCGCTGATGGGCGCGAACATGCAGAGGCAGGCAGTGCCGCTGATGATCCCGCAGGCGCCGCTCGTCGGCACCGGCGTCGAGCATCGCGCCGCGGTCGACTCGGGCGATGTCGTCGTCGCGAAGAACGCCGGCACCGTCATCGAGCTCGACGCAACCCACGTCGTGGTCGAAGGCCGCGGCACGCGTGACGAATACGACCTGACGAAGTTCATGCGCTCGAACCAGGGGACGCTGATCCACCACCGGCCGATCGTGCGCCAGGGCGACAAGGTCGCCGCAGGTGCAGTGCTGGCGGACGGCTCCTCGACCGATCACGGCGAGCTCGCACTCGGTGCGAACCTGCTCGTCGCGTTCATGCCGTTCGAGGGCTACAACTTCGAAGACGCGATCGTGCTCTCCGAGCGTCTCGTCAAGGACGAGGTGCTCACCTCGATCCACATCCACGAGTACGAGATCGACGCCCGCTCGACCAAGCTGGGCGACGAGGAGATCACGCGCGACATCCCGAACCGCTCGGAAGAGTCGCTCCGCAACCTCGACGACCGCGGCATCGTCCGCGTCGGCGCCGAGGTCGGCTCGGGCGACCTGCTCGTCGGCAAGGTCACGCCGAAGGGCGAGACCGAGCTCACGGCCGAGGAGAAGCTGATCCGCGCCATCTTCAAGGAGAAGGCACGCGAGGTCCGCGACACGTCGCTGAAGGTCCCGCACGGTGAGGGCGGCGTCGTGATCGACGTCAAGACCTTCTCGCGCGAGAACGGCGACGACCTCAGCCCGGGCGTCAACGAGCTCGTCCGCGTCTACGTGGCGAAGAAGCGCAAGATCTCCGAAGGCGACAAGCTCGCCGGACGCCACGGCAACAAGGGCGTCATCTCGAAGATCGTCGCCGAGGCCGACATGCCGTTCCTCGAGGACGGCCGCCCGGTCGACATCCTGCTGAACCCGCTCGGCGTTCCGAGCCGGATGAACATCGGCCAGATCCTCGAGACGCACCTCGGTTGGTCCGCGGCACACGGCGTGTTCGCCGACGACGAGGTTCTCCCGATGGAGGGCAACGCCGGCCGCGTGATCAACGCGCCGAAGCCGACCCCGATCGCAACGCCCGTCTTCGACGGCGCGACGGTCGCGGACGTCGACAAGGCGCTCGTCGACTGGACGACGCAGAACCCGGACAGCCCGATCCATTTCGACATCGACTCGAAGGCCGTCGCAGGCCGCCAGGCCTCCGGCAAGGTGAGGCTGTTCAGCGGCCGCACCGGTGAGCCCTTCGAGCAGACGATCACCGTCGGTTACATGTACATCCTGAAGCTCCTCCACCTGGTCGACGACAAGATCCACGCACGGTCGACCGGCCCGTACTCGTTGGTGACCCAGCAGCCGCTCGGTGGTAAAGCACAGTTCGGCGGCCAGCGGTTCGGCGAGATGGAGGTGTGGGCGCTCGAGGCGTACGGCGCCGCGTACACGCTGCAGGAAATGCTGACGATCAAGTCCGACGACACGGTCGGGCGCGTCAAGGCATACGAGGCGATCGTCAAGGGCGAGAACATCGCCGAGCCGTCGATCCCCGAGTCGTTCAAGGTCCTCCTGAAGGAGATGCAGTCACTGGCGCTCGACGTCGGTGTCATCTCCGAGGACGGCGGCGAGGTCGAGGTCCGCGAGGAAGACGACGAGCTGCTCCGCGCTGCGGAAGAGCTCGGCATCGACCTCTCGCCCGGTTCACTGCGCGCGGCTGCCAGGCAGCCCACGGCGCAGGAGGCCGAGGAGGGCCAGGACCGCGTCGACGAGGACGGCGAGCTCGCACTGCCGGCCGACGAGTCCCTCGAGGATCTCGACGGCATCGAGCTCGACGCCGTGGACGACGAGGAGGACGCCGAGCCCGTTGGCGCCGCCGACGACGACGCCCCTGCTGCTGACATCGAAGACTGAAGAACCGACGACCATAAGAGAAAGTAGGCGAGGAATCACTAAGCAGATCCGCGACTGGTCGTCGGGCGAGGTCACGAAGCCGGAGACGATCAACTACCGCACGCTCAAGCCCGAGCGTGACGGTCTCTTCTGCGAGCGCATCTTCGGTCCGACCAAGGACTGGGAGTGCTACTGCGGCAAGTACAAGCGCGTTCGGTACAAGGGCATCATCTGCGAGCGCTGCGGCGTCGAGGTGACGCGGCAGAAGGTGCGTCGCGAGCGCATGGGTCACATCGACCTGGCCGCGCCCGTCTCGCACATCTGGTTCTTCAAGGGTGTGCCGAGCCGCATCGGCTACCTGCTCGACATCGCTCCGCGCGAGCTCGAGAAGGTCCTGTACTTCGCAGCCTCGATCGTCACGTTCGTGGACAACGAGGCGCGCGCGAAGGATCTGAACGACCTCGAGGACAAGGTCAAGGCCGAAGGCGAGCGCATCTACGTCGACCGTGACGAGCAGCTCGCCGAGCTCGAGAAGCGGCTCGCCCGCCGTCGCGCGTTCTTCTCCGAGAGCAAGGAGAAGGGCTTCGACGAGGACGACGACTTCTGGACGCGTGGCCTCGCCACGTGGGCCGAGGAGTCGGTGCTGCCGCCGCTCGAGGACGCACGCAAGCTCGTCGGCGGGCTCTTCCTTGAGCTCGTTCCGCAGATCACGACCGAGGACGCGAAGAAGATCCGCGAGCTCGTTCGCAACGCCGCGATCCGCGACGACCGGAAGCTCACGCCGCGCGAGCTCGAGCAGGTGGCTTCGGCCGCCGAGCAGATCCTCGCGGCGATCGCACCGCTCGAGAAGGAACTGACGAAGGCAGCCGGCGCCAAGAAGGGCGCGATCACGAAGCACATCCATCGCGTCGTGGACGGCCTGCTGACCGGCGAGGAGCTGAACGAGGAAGACGCAGCTCTCGCGTCGGGCGTCGACAAGAAGAACCTGGACAAGGCACGCGATCTCGGCAACGGCCTGCTGAAGGACGCTGTCGACACCTGGGAAGAGGGCCAGGACATCCGCGAGCTCACGAACGACCTCTGCCTCCGGACCGACGGGAAGATCCAGAAGGAAGACCTCGACTCGCTGATCCAGTGGGCGCTGAAGGTCCGCGAGATGTACCTCGACATCGAGTCTCGCCGTGAGGACACGCGCGAGGCCGCCGTCGACTCGGTGCGCCGCCTCGAGCAGACGTGGCAGCTCTTCCGCGACCTCGAGCCGAAGATGGTCGTCAACGACGAGCAGTTGTTCCGCGAGTTGAAGGATCGCTTCGGCTCGCCGTACGGCTTCGGCGTCTATTTCCGCGGCGGCATGGGAGCCGAATCGATTCGGGATCTCCTGCGCGACCTCGACCTCGAGCAGGAGGCGATGTCGCTCCGCGACACGATCAAGACGTCCAAGGGTCAGAAGCAGCAGCGGTCGATCAAGCGCCTGAAGGTCGTCTCGGCCTTCATCCGCTCGCAGAACCGCCCCGAGTGGATGATCCTCGAGGCCGTCCCGGTGATCCCGCCGGAGCTGCGCCCGATGGTGCAGCTCGACGGTGGGCGCTTTGCCACCTCGGACCTCAACGACCTCTACCGCCGCGTCATCAACCGGAACAACCGCCTCAAGCGGCTTCTGGATCTCGGCGCGCCGGAGATCATCGTCAACAACGAGAAGCGCATGCTCCAGGAGGCCGTCGACGCACTGTTCGACAACGGCCGCCGTGGCCGCGCGGTCACCGGCCCGGGCAACCGCCCGCTGAAGTCACTCAGCGACATGCTGAAGGGCAAGCAGGGCCGCTTCCGCCAGAACCTGCTCGGCAAGCGCGTCGACTATTCGGGCCGTTCGGTGATCGTCGCCGGGCCGAGCCTGAAGCTGCACCAGTGCGGCCTGCCGAAGCTGATGGCGCTCGAGCTCTTCAAGCCGTTCATCATGAGCCGGCTCGTCGAGCGGAAGTCCGTCCAGAACATCAAGGCGGCGAAGAAGTACGTCGACTCGATGACGCCCGAGGTCTGGGACGTCCTCGAGGAGGTCATCGCCGAGCATCCGGTGCTGCTGAACCGCGCACCGACGCTCCATCGTCTGGGCATCCAGGCGTTCGAGCCGGTGCTCGTGGAGGGCAAGGCGATTCAGGTGCATCCGCTCGTGTGTCATGCGTTCAACGCTGACTTCGACGGTGACCAGATGGCCGTCCACCTCCCGCTCTCAGCGGAGGCGCAGGCCGAGGCACGCATCCTGATGCTTTCATCGAACAACATCCTGTCCCCGGCTTCGGGCCGCCCCCTGGCGACTCCGACGCAGGACATGGTGCTCGGCATCTACTACCTGACCTACTCGAACCTCGACCTCCGCTCGATGGAGGCGTCGAAGCTCAAGCCGCACCCGCGGCGCTTCGACTCCGCCGACGAGATCGAGGTCGCGCTCGAGATGAAGGCGGTCGGGCTGCAGGAGCCGATCGAGTTCCGCTTCAACGGTGAGCTACACCTCACGACCGCCGGCCGCGTGCTGTTCAACTCAGCCGTGTACCGCGCGCTCGACGAGCTGCTGCCCCCGAACGAGGAGCTCCAGTTCGAGTTCATGAACCAGACGCTCGCGAAGCCGGACACGGATCGCTACGTCCTGTCGCTGTCGGACAACTACGGCGCGCACACGCTGGCGCCGGTGCTCGACACGATCAAGACGCTCGGGTTCCGTTACGCCACGAAGGCCGGCGTGACGATCTCGAAGAACGACATCATCATCCCGCCGAACAAGGAACAGATCCTCAGCGGGTACGAGAAGCGCGTCGAGGAGGTTCACGGCCAGTACGACATGGGCCTGATCACCGAAGACGAGCGCCACGAGACGATCGTCAACATCTGGACCGAAGCAACGGACGAAGTCGCCGCCGCAATGGAGGAGAACTTCGACGAGCTGAACCCGGTGTTCATGATGGCCAACTCGGGCGCACGCGGTTCGTTCAAGCAGATCCGCCAGCTCGCCGGTATGCGCGGCCTGATGGCGAACCCGAAGGGCGAGATCATCGAGCGCCCGATCAAGGCCAACTTCATGGAAGGCCTGACGGTGCTCGAGTACTTCATCTCGACCCACGGCGCCCGCAAGGGTCTCGCCGACACCGCACTCCGCACCGCGGACTCGGGCTACCTGACGCGGCGTCTTGTCGACGTCTCGCAGGACGTGATCGTGCGCGAGCACGACTGCGGCACCGAGGATCACATCGACCTGCCGATCCGCACGCCCGACGGGCTGAACAAGTCCCTGCTCGGTCGTGTCGTCGTGGGCGACCTGTTCAAGCCGCTCGCCTCCGGCAAGCCGGGCAAGCAGCTGCTCGAAGAGAACGGTGCCGTGCTCACGCTCGAGAAGCTGGAAGTGCTCGAGACCGAGCTTGGCCCCGACTTCGGAGTCAGCGTGCGGTCAGTGCTCAAGTGCCGCGCCGAGAGCGGTGTGTGCAAGACCTGCTACGGCATCTTCCCGGCGACGGGCGAGATGTGTGAGATCGGCGACGCGGTCGGCATCATCGCCGCGCAGTCGATCGGTGAGCCGGGCACCCAGCTGACGATGCGGACGTTCCACACCGGCGGTGTCGCCGGCGCGGACATCACGCACGGCCTTCCGCGTGTCGTCGAGATCTTCGAGGCACGGAACCCGAAGGGCGCCGCGGTGCTCGTCGAGGTCGGCGGTCGCGTCGAGCTCGAGCCGACGGAGCGCGGGCCGAAGATCACCATCCATCCGGCCGAGACGGTCGGAGCGGACGGTGAACTGCCGGAGCCGATCGAATACCAGCTCCCGCGCCGCACGCGTCTGCTCGTCACGAACGGCCAGGTCGTCGAGAAGGGCGATCCGCTGAACGAGGGCTCACAGAACCCGGCCGACAAGCTGGCGCTCAAGGGCCCGACCGAGACCGAGCTGTACCTCGTCGGTGAGGTGCAGAAGGTCTACAAGAGCCAGGGCGTCGAGATCCACGACAAGCACATCGAGATCATCCTTCGGCAGATGCTGAAGAAGGTCCGCGTGGAGTCGAACGGAGATACCGACCTGCTGCCGGGCCAGCTCGTCGACAAGGCGATCTTCGAGCGCGAGAACGGCAAGGTGAAGGCGAAGGGTGAGAAGGCAACGTTCGAGCCGCTGATTCTCGGCATCACCAAGGCGTCGCTCGCGACGGAGTCGTTCCTGTCCGCCGCCTCCTTCCAGGAGACGACGAAGGTGCTGACGGACGCAGCGATCGAGGGCAAGATCGACCGCCTGCTCGGGCTGAAGGAGAACGTGATCATCGGGAAGCTCATTCCGGCGGCCACCGGCCTGAAGCGGTACCGGAACATCGAGATCTCGCCCAGCGAGCCGATCGTGCGCGAGGCATACGAGCGGGACACGCTCCTGCAGGCGCTCGAGGAGATCGGCCAGGACGGCGGCGCCGCGATCGACTTCGGCACGCTCGACCTGACCTTCGGCGGCGAGCCGGGCGCGGACGCGTCCACGACGCACGAAGCCGGCGAGGCCACGGAGACCCCCGAGGTCGACAGCCCGCTCGACGACTGAGTCGAACGGAACTGAGCACGACCGCGAGGCCGGGGAAACCCGGCCTCGCGCGTTCTATCCCGAACCTGATTCGGTGTCAGCCGAACCAGATTCGAGAGTTTCGCCCTGCTACAACGTCCGCGTGAGACGGATCCTCGTTCTCGGCTTTGCGCTGCTCGCGGTTGGCGTTGGCGTTGCTCGCGGCGGAGCACCAGCTCAGCTGCCGTTGCCGTGCGGGCTGCCGCAGGTACAGCCGCTCTGGATCGACTTCGCGGACGGGAGCGTGCCGTTCTGGTCGACGATCTTCGCGCGTCCGGGTGTCGTCGGTGCTGCGTCGAACTTCATCGTCCCGCCGCAGCTGCGGGCGAAGGGCGCGCAGACCGTCTACTTCGACCTGTACCTGAACAACCGCGTCGGCACGCCGTCGAAGCCCGCCGATCCGTCCACGATTCAGGCGCGCGCGGACAAGATCTTCGACATCGCCGTCACGTCGTCCGGCTGTGACCACCCACTGATGGCGGAGAACGAGCTCTTCGGCGCGCAGGTCCCGACGCCGTGGACGCCGACGACCGCGCAGTACCGCGCGAACGTCCTCGTCTTCCTGCAGCGCCTCGCCGAGCGCGGCGCGCGGCCGTTCGTCCTCCTCTCGAACCGCCCCTACACCCACGACCAGCCCTCCGACGACTGGTGGCGCGAGGTGGCGAAGGTCGCCGACATCGTCCCGGAGGTCTACTTCTCGGGCCCGTCCGTCTCGAAGCAGGGCGCGGTCGCCGGCAGTCGCCGCCTCCGCGCGACGATGCGCACGCGCATGGAGGACCTGATCCAGATCGGGATCCCCACGAACCGGATCGGGATGATGCTCACCTTCAGCTCGACGCCCGGCGCCGGCGGCCGCGAGAACCTGCAGCCGCTCGGCAAGTGGCTCGACGTCGTGAAGTGGGAGTCGCTCGCCGCGAAGCAGATCGCGACCGACCTCGACATCGCAACCGTCTGGTCGTGGGGCTGGGCCGCGTTCAACCCGAAGGGCAACGACCCCGACAAGCCGACCGTCGCGTGCACGTGGCTCTGGGCGCGCGACCACGCGCTTTGCGATGCACCCGCGCTCGCCGGGAAGCAGCTCGACCCGTCGCTCGACGTTGGCGCGACGCTCGCCGCGGGGACGATGTGCCTGCTCGGAAAGACGCCGCTGCTCGCGAACGACGTCGCAGCACTGTCGCGGCTGACCGGCGACCGTGACCTCGCCTTCTCGGCGGAGTTCCAGCACGCTGTGCTCGCCGAGGCGAACACAGTCGCCCCGGCTGACATCCGGCAAGCGGAGCGCAACGCGATCCTCGACCACTTCGGCGGCAGCCGCGCCGCGTACAACACCGCCCTTGCGCGCGCGAAGGCGACGCCGGCGCTCGCGCGGCTGATCCTCGCCGACGAGCTGCGCCGCCTCGCCGTCGAGGCGACGCTGCGGACGCCCGCGCCGACGGGAGCACAACTGCAGGCGTGGTACGCGACCTACGACGCGGCCCTCGCGCGGCCCGTGCGCTCGTCGAAAGCCGTGCTGTGGCTCGGGAACGCGAAGACCGGCCTGGCGATCCAGGGCGTCGCGCCGGGTCGCCTGCTGTCACTCGCCACCGGCGCCAAGGTGACGATCGACGGCATCGCGGTCACCGCGCTCGGCGAGGCAGCGCCGCTCGGCTCGTTCCCGTTCGCGCAGGCCGCGCCCGCGGTCCGCAGGGCATTCGTCGAGCAGGTGAAGAGCGGCGCGTTCGCAACATGGAGCCGCCAGCGCCAGAACCAGTCGCTCGGCAGCCTGACCTGCCAGCACGACCAGCAGCCCCAGCCCGAGGCGGTCGACCTGACCGACTGGGTGCCGTACCTCGGCCTCGGTTAGGCGCCATCGGCAGCGACGTGTGTCTGCGCCTTGCCGAGCTCTTTCGCCCGGTAGAGCGCTTCGTCGGAACGCTCGAAGAGATCGGTCGGACGGTCCGACGGCCGGAGCTCGGAGACACCGGCCGACAGGTTGACCGTCCCCGCCGGCGTGATCGGGCGGGCGTTGATCGCGCGCGCGATGCGGCCCGCGAGCAGCTCGGCCTCCTCGCCGTTCGACTCCGGCAGCACGACCGCGAACTCGTCGCCGCCCACCCGGCAGGCGATGTCGGCGGAGCGCACGACCGAGAGGAGCCGCTCGGCCGCCTCGGCGAGCACCGCGTCACCGGCCAGGTGACCGACGCGGTCGTTGATCGCCTTGAAGTCGTCCAGGTCGAAGACGATCAGCGAGAGCTTGCGCTGATAGCGCTGGGCGCGGGCGACCTCGCGGGCGAGCGTCTCGTGGAAGTAGCGCCGGTTGTGCAGTCCGGTCAGGGCGTCCAGGTCGGCGAGCGCCCGCGCCTCCGAGTACTTGCGCGC
>WNFM01035452.1_pt2 | contig 12663 bp, 9 predicted proteins | sample 5400271 | NCBI WGS metagenome assembly WNFM01 (sample SAMN13153352, study PRJNA577476) | soil metagenome | isolation source: 60 cm saprolite on Douglas fir-dominated hillslope | place: USA:California | collected 2013-09-17 | reverse complement strand
CACCGCCCGCGCGCGCGTCGCCCCCAGGGCCAGCGCGCCCTCGCGCAACGAGGAGGGCACGAGGGCCAGCAGCTCCTCCGTCGTGCGCACGATGATGGGGATCATCATCACGCCCAGAGCCACTCCACCGGCCAGGGCGGAGAAGCGCCGGAAGGGCAGCACGGCGACGGCATAGGCAAAGACGCCGATCACGATGGAGGGCACGCCGTTGAGGATGTCGGCGGCGAAGCGCACCGCGGGAGCGAGGCGGCTGGTGTTGAACTCGATGATGTACACGCCGCAGGTGATGCCGATGGGCACGGCGATGAGCGCGGCCAGGCCGATGAGGATGCCGGTGCCCACGATGGCATTGGCCATCCCGCCTCCCGTCTCCCCCACCGGTTTCGGCATCTCGGTGAAGAAGGCCCAGTTGAGGGCGGGCAGGCCCTGCCGCAGGACGAAGAAAAGGATGAAAGCCAGCGGGACGAGCGCGACCACGACGGAGAGCGCGCACAGGAAGGTCATGGCGGCGGAGGTGAGCTTGCGGACGCGATAACGGCGGGCGAAGGCGTCAGGCGGCAAGGGGTACCGTCTGGACCACCGTCGGCCGCGTCTTGGTCCGATCCATCCGCCAGATGAGGAGGCGGGAGAGGCCGTTGATGGCGATGGTGATGAGGAAGAGGACGAGGCCGATCTCGACGAGCGCGTTCAGGTAGAGCGCGTCCGCCGCCTCCGTGAACTCGTTGGCGATGACCGCGGCCATGGTGTGCTGCGGCGCGAAGAGCGAGAGCGCGACCTGCGGGTTGTTGCCGATGACCATGGTGACCGCCATGGTCTCCCCGAGCGCGCGTCCGAAGCCGAGCATCACCGCGCCGATGATCCCGATGCGGCCGTAGTGGACGGCCAGGCGGATCGCCTCCCATCGGGTCGCGCCCAGGGCGTACGCCGCCTCCCGCTGGGAGACGGGCACCGCCTTCAGGATCTCGCGGGCCACGGTCGCGGTGAACGGGATGACCATCACGGCCAGGACCAGCGCCGCCGCCAGCATGCCGACCCCGAGAGGCGGTCCCGAGAAGAAGGGCGTGCGCCGCAGCGCTTCCGGCGTGTGGACTTCCAGCCAGCGCACGCCCGGGGCGAGCACGAAGATGCCCCAGAGGCCGTAGACGATGGACGGAATGGCGGCCAGGAGCTCGGTCAGGAACGCGAGGGGCTGGCGCAGCCAGCGCGGGCACAGCTCGGAGAGGAAGATCGCGATGCCCAGGGCCACGGGCATGGCCAGGAAGAGCGCGAGAACGGACGAGTACAACGTGCCCCAGATGAAGGGCAGGGCCCCGAACTCGCCCGCCACCGGGTCCCAGGTCCGCGTGCGCCAGAACGAGAGGCCGAACTTGCGCACCGAGAGCATCGAGTCGCTCAGGAGGACGACCAGGATGCCCAGGACGACGGCGATGACGAGGACGGCGACCGCGCCCGTGCCGGCGCGGAACACGGGGTCCGCCCAGCCGGCGCGGCGCCGTCCCGTCGGGGAGAGGGCCACTATTGGACCTGGATCTTCCCCAGCGCGTCCTGCTCGAGCTTCACGACCGAAGCGGGCAGGGGCGCGTACCCGAGGTCCTTGGTATAGGCCTCGCCATCCGTGATCGCCCAGCGCATGAACGCGATCATCTTGCGGCCCTTGTCCTTGTCCGTCGGGCTTTGGTACAGGAGGATCCAGGTGTACGACGCGATCGGATAGGCGTCCTTGCCGTCGGCGTCGGTGATCGACACCCGGAAGTCCGCGGGCATGCTCGTCGCGCTGGCCGCGGCGGCGGCGGTGACGGACTCGAGCGAGGCCTTGAGATACGTGCCCGCCTTGTTCTTGACCGCGCCGTACGGGATGTTGTTCTGGAGCGCGTAGATCAGCTCCACGTAGCCGATGGCGCCCGGCGTCTGCTTGACGACGCCGGCCACCCCCTCGTTCCCCTTGCCGCCCACGCCCACGGGCCAGTTCACCGAGGTGGCCACCCCGACCTTCTGCTTGAACTCGGGCGACACCTTCGAGAGGTAGTCCACGAAGATGTACGTGGTGCCCGATCCGTCCGACCGGTGAGCGACCGCGATGTCCGACGCGGGCAGCTTCGCGCCGGCGTTCTCGCGCGCGATGGCGGCGTCGTTCCACTTCTTGACCTTGCCAAGGTAGATGTCCGCCAGCAGGGGTCCGGAGAACTTCAGCTCACTCGTCACCTCGGGAAGGTTGTAGACGGGTACGACCGCGCCGAGGACGGTGGGCAGGTGGAGGATCGGCCCGGGCGCGGACTTGAGCTGCTCGTCCGTCATCGGCCCGTCCGTCGCCCCGAAGAACACCGTCTGGGCAGTGAGCTGCCGGATGCCGCCGCCGGAGCCGATCGGCTGGTAGTTGATGCGGACGTCGGGGTGGCTCTTGGCGTATTCGGAGAACCACTTCGAATAAATGGGATTGGGGAAGGTCGCGCCCGCGCCGTTGATCTGGCCGGCGTCGCCCCCGGCGGCTGCCGCGCCCGTTCCGGAACTCTCTGGGCTGGCCTGCGCAACCGGCGGGGCCTGCCCACCGCCGCACGCGGAAAGGAGCGTCACGACGGCCAGGGCCCCCAGCACCCGCACCTGTCCGATCCTGATGAAGGCGTTCATGATCTCAACCTTAGGTGTCAGGCGTTAACGGGAGGTTTCGTCCACGTTAACGCCGAGTTAACTCTGGTGGCGTCGAACGTTCGCCGGCGCCTACTTGATCCGGCCCAGCGCGGCCAACTCCATCTTCACGACGCTCGCGGGCAGAGGCGCGTACCCGAGATCGCTCGCATACTTCTGACCATCGGCGAGCGCCCATTTCACGAAGTCCACCATCGCCTGCGAGCGGGCCTTGTCCTTCGCGCTCTCGTACAGGAGCAGCCACGTGAAGGACGCGATGGGATAGACGTCCTTGCCGGGCGCGTTGGTGATGGAGACGCGGAAGTCCGGCGGCATCTTGCCCTCGGTGGCGGCGGCGGCCGCGGTCACGGACGCGATGCTCGCCTGCAGGTAGTTGCCGGCCGCGTTCTTCACCGCGCCGTAGGGGATCTTGTTCTGCAGGGCGTAGATGAGCTCCACGTAGCCGATGCTGTTGGGCGTCTGCTTCACGAGGCCGGCCACTCCCTCGTTGCCCTTCCCCCCCACGCCGACCGGCCAGTTCACCGCGGTGGCGACCCCGACGCGCTTGCTCCACTCCGGCGAGACCTTCGCGAGGTAGTCGGCCCAGATGTACGACGTGCCCGAACCGTCGGAGCGATGCACCACCGTGATCTCCGAAGCGGGGAGGCTGACCCCCGGGTTCTCGGCCGCGATGGCCGGGTCGTTCCACTTCGTCACCTTGCCCAGGAAGATGTCCGCGAGCAGCGGGCCGGAGAAACGGAGGGGGGCACTGAGGCCCGGAACCTCGTAGATCGGTACCACCGCGCCGAGCACGGTCGGAAGGTGCAGGACGCGCGCCCCCGCCGCCTGGATCTGGTCGTTCGTCATCGGCCCGTCCGTGGCGCCGAAGAAGACGGTCTGGTTCGTGAGCTGCCGGATCCCTCCGCCGGAGCCGATCGGCTGGTAGTTGATCTGGATGTCGGGATGGAGCTTGTTGTACTCGGAGAACCACTTCGAATAGATCGGGTTCGGAAAGGTCGCGCCCGCCCCGTTGATCTGGATGGGAGCGGCGGAGGCCGTGCCGGCCAGGCCGCCCGCGGCGGCGAGAACGAGGGCAACGGTCAAGCGGTTCATCGATTCACCTCACACAAGATCGGTTGCGGCATCGGGACCGCCTCAGAAGTTGAAGAGCGCATGCAGGGCGTAGCGACGGCTGTTGGGCGTCTTGAGGACCGTGTCGAAGGTCTGGCGGTCCATGTCCACGAGCAGCGCCGCCGACGGGCCCCGCAGGAGCGGGAACCAATAGGCCAGGCCGACGATCAGGCGCTTGCGGCGTGCGTCGACGCTCTTGTTCGGCTTCAGGCTGTCGTAGCGGACGAGACCCTCCAGGCCGGACTTCGATTCCTGCAAGGAGAGGAATTTCGGCGTGGCCCAGGCCGACCATCCGTTGCTCTTGACCTCGGTCGCCGTGATCGCCGTGCGGTCGGTGGTGGTGAGGTAATCGAAGGCGGCGTTGACGTACTTGTGCTCGAAGGTGGCGGCGGCCACGAAACGGTTGCGCGGCCCGTGCTTCACGTACTTGTCGGCGTCGTAGAAGGCGGTGAGGCGCAGCCCCTTGAGGGCGCCCCCGAGCGGGAGCGGCCGGAGAGTGCCCCGGACCTGGAAGGCCTTCTGGTCGTTCGGCTCGACCCGCGTGTAGCCGTCGCCGTTGTAGACGCCGGCGTGGATGTCGCCGTAGTTGCCGGGCAGGTTGTAGTGGCCGGAGAGGGCGAAGTCAGACGAGGTGAGGAACCCCTCGCGCTCCTCGAAGAGCGTCCCCTGGAAACGGTAGCGATAGATGCCTTCCATGAAGTCGACGAACGGGGTCTGCTGGACGCCGAGGCGCGCCCACGAACCGTGGGTCAGGAAATCGTCGAAGTTGACCTGGCCGAAGGCGTACTTGAGGCGGAAGGTCAAGCTTCCGCTGAGGCTGCTCCCCGTGCCCGTCTCGCGCGTGATGTCCGGCGTGACCCGGAACGCGACCAGATGCGACAGGTTGCCGGTGACGTTGATGTAGGACCGGCCGACGTTGAACGCACTGGGATGGATGGTGTTCTTGTCCGCGTCGAGCACGGTGGGCTCGTCCGTGTAGGTGTAGTCGGTGTAGATGACCACCCCCACCTTGATCGACGGCGTATCGTCGGGAGGCGTATGGCCGGCGGCCGGGGTGACCTGCGCCTGGCCGGACCGCGCGCCGCTCAGCAGGAGCGCCGCGGCCAGGGCGGCCGTCTGGAGCCACGCGTTTCGGGTAACACGCTTTGCTTCGTTCAAGCCGTTCCTCCTCGTCGTCGTTTGTGTTGGTCTCCGGCCCCACCTCGAACCTAGAGACGATGTGTGACGGCGGTGTGACGGAGATGTAAACGGGCTGGATCTCCGGAGAGCTCTCAGTCTTCCTTGCGGCTCCAGCCCCGGTCCTTCACCAACCCCTCCACCCGGCGCCGCACCTCGTCGCGCGTCGAGGGCCCAGTCCCGTACCTCGAGGCCGGGCAGATACGGGCACTCTTCACCGCACCCCATGGTGACGAGGTGCCGCGCCCCCGCCGCCAGGTCCGTGGTCAGGAGCTGGGGCCGCGCCTGCGAGAGGTCCAGGCCGACCTCGCGCATGACCTCCACCACTTCGGGATGGACGCGAGCGGCCGGCGTCGTACCCGCGGCCAGGGCCTGCGCACGCTTGGGATCAGCGATCTGATTGAAGAAGGCCGTCGCCATCTGCGAGCGGCCCGCGCTGTGACGGCAAGCGAAGATGACCTTGTCCACGAGCGCCCATCCCGATGTTCGCACACACGGATGACGAGGAAGGGGCCCGCCGACGGGGAGCGCCGGCGGGCCAGGAGGCGAGACGTACGGCGAGGGACGACGGGGTGAATCCTAGAAGCTGAAGCGGGCGGCCAGTTGCACCTGGCGATTCGTGCCGAGGCCGACCGTGGTCCCCACGGTCGAGGTCAGGAGGCCGAAGGTGCTGCCCGCCGCCGCCTGCGTGAAGGGCTGCCCGGGCTGGATCTGGTTCGCGCCTGTGCCCAGCGCGTTGTTGAGCCGGCCGGAGGGCAGCGCGTAGTTGTTCGTGTTGAAGACGTTGAACACCTCGAAGCGCAGGTCGAGCTGCGAGCTCCCGCCCATCGGAATGCCCTTCACGAGGACGAGGTCGAGCTGCTTGAAGCTCGGGCCGCGGATCGCGCCGCGCTGCAGGTTGCCGAACTCGCCCGCGGCCGGGATCGAGAACGCGGCCGGGTTCAGCCATTGGTTGCCCTGCCTGAGGTACGGGTCCACGCCGGGAATCAGGTTCGGGCGACGCACGTTGCGCGAGTTGCCGCCGCCGGGCGTGTTGATGATTGCGGTGCGGCCGGCGGCGGGAGAGCTGAAGATGTTGCCCGCGGCGTCGCGGTAGGCGACGTCGGGCCGCGTGACCAGGACGTCGATGGGCAGGCCGCTGCGGCCGTTGAAGATCGCGCCCACCTGCCAGTTGCCCAGGATCGCGTTGCCGAAGGCTCCGAGGTCCGCCCTCTTGTCCTTCCCCACCGGGAGCGCGTAGACGGCGCTCACGTTGAACGTGTGGCGGACGTCGAAGCGGTTGTAGCCGTCGTCGTAATCGAAGTCGGCGAGGGCGCGCGCGTTGTTGCCCACGGTTTGGGCCTCGTTGGATCCCGCCGAGTTGCCGAAGCTCTTGGAGAGCGTGTACTGCGCGTTGAGGGTGAGGCCATGGATGTCGTGCCCGCCGCTGGTCTTGACGTCCACTTCGGCGAAGGGGCTCTGCACGCTGCCGTCAGGGTTCACGATCGAGAACTCGCGGATCACGATCGCATTGCCCGTGGGATTGGCGTTCGTGCGCACGTCGACGATCCGGTTGGCGATGCTGCGCAGGAACAGGTTGCGGCCCTGGCTGCCGACGTAGGCGGCGGTGAAGGCGAGATCGCCCGGGAGCTGCTGCTGGATGCCGAGCGAGTACTGGTAGACCTTCTCGGGGATCGTGTACTCGGGCAGGTACGCGCGCGGCTGGTAGTTCCGATTGTTCGGGTTGTTCGTAAAGCTCGCGGTGAGGGCGGCCGTGTCCACCGGGAAGGCGCCGCCGGTGAGAGTGCTGGAGATGCGGTCGGACTCGATGGGCTGGATCTGGTCCTCGACCTGGCCGGGGCCGACGAGGATGCCGAACCCGGCGCGCACGACCGTCTGGCCGCTGCGCGAAGGCGTGTAGGCGAGCGAGAGGCGAGGCTGGAGGCTGTCCTTCTTGCTCTTCAGGACGGTGCCGCCCTGGGGCAGGATGCGGCCGCCAATGGCGTCGAAGTTGACCTCGAGCTCCCGCGCTTCATGGAGGGGTGTGTAGTAGTCGTAGCGCACGCCGAGGTTCATGGTCAGCTTGGAGCTGACCTTCCATTCGTCCTGCAGGTAGCCGATGTAGTACTCCGCGCGCGCCTCGCGCTCGCCCGTCGCGCCGTCGTGGAACGGGCTGGGCGCGGACAGGTCGCCGAGGAACTGCACCTGCTGGAGTCGGTTGGCCAGGAAGTCATTCAGGTTGGAATACGTGTACGTCGTGCCGCCGAGCCGATCCGTCTTCACGCGCACGGCGCGGAACTCGCCCCCGAGCTTGAAATAGTGCTGGCCACGCAGCCAGCCGACCGAATCCATGACCGACAGCGTGTAGGGCTGATAGGGGGCGCCGCGGCCGTTGTTCGCGCTGTTCTGCCGAAGCAGGCCGCCCGGGATGGCGACGCCGGAGTTCGAGCCCTGGCCCGCGATGCCGGTGTTGGCCACGCTGCCCGTGATATTGAGCGTGATCGAGGAGAGGTCGATGCCGTTGACGATGGGCGCGACGCCGTTGATCTCGGTGTTCGCGCGGTTGTAGCCGATCTTGAGCTCGTTGACGACGCTCGACGTGAGCGTGCTCTGGAGCGCGGCCACCGCGTTCTCGGGCCTGGCCGTGTAGATCTGCCGGCGTCCGGTCACGCCCTCCGGCTGGTCGTTGTCCCCGTTGTCGCGGAAGTAGCGGGCGTAGAACTTGTGCTTCGGGCTCAGGCGCACGTCGATGCGGCCGCTGAAGGCGTCCTCGTTGACCCTGGACACGTCCTGGAGCTGGGCAATGTCGAAGTCCGGGTTCGCGGACGCGCCGGCGAGGATGATCGCGCGCGGGTCCTTGAAGGCATCGAGGAGCGGCACAACCGCGGGTACGGCACGGGCGCGCGCGGCCGCGCTGGGCACCGCCTCCACGAAGTTGATGCCGGAGTCGAGGCGATAGCCCTCGTAGCTGCCGAAGAAGAACGCCTTGTCCTTGACCAGCGGGCCGCCGAAGGAGGCGCCGAACTGGTGCAAGCGGAGGTTCGACTTCTTCTGCTCGCCGCCCACCACGGGGTCGAAGGCATTCGGCCGGTCGAGGCTGTCGTCACGGAAGTACTCGAAGAGCGAGCCGTGGAACGCGTTCGTGCCGGACTTGGTCACCACCGTCACCTGCCCGCCCGTGCCCGTCCCGTACTCCGCGGGATAGTTGTTCGAGTCCACCCGGAACTCCTGCACGTTCTCCAGGCTCGACTGCAGGCGGAAGGGAGACGCGATCTCGCCGTTGAGGTTGCCCGGCGAGGCGTCGATGATGGCGGAGCCTTCGACTCCGTCGTAGCGGACGATGTTCTGCTCGACGGCGCGGCCGCTGAAGCGGATGTCGCCGAAGGTGCCGGTGCCGCTGTTCAGCGCGCCCGGAGCCTGCAGGTAGAGCTGCGAGAGCTGGCGGCCGTTGATGGGCAGAGTGGAGACCTCGCGCTCGTTCACGTTGGCGCCCATGCGCGCGTCGCTGACGTCGAGGAGGGGCGCCTCCCCGGTGACCGTCACCGTCTCGCTCTGCGTGGCCGGAGCCAGCGTGACGTCGAGCCGCACTTCCTGACCGGCCAGGAGCTGGACGTCCTTGAACTGGACGGGCGCGAATCCGAACAGGGTTGCGGTGACCGTGTAGGCGGACGGATTGAGGGCCGCGAACACGTACCCGCCCTGCGCGTTCGACGTCGTGTCCGCCGTCTCGCCCGTGCGCAGGTTCTTGGCCGCGATCGTTGCTCTCGGGAGAACGAGGCCGCTGGCGTCGCGGGCCGTGCCCATGATGCTGCCCGTGCCCGCGGTCCGCGACTGCGCGAACACCGTTCCCTGGAGTGCGAGCGCCAGCAGCACCGCCCGCAGCGCGAGCGTCGTCAGGGTGCCGAGGCGTCCGTGCGCACCGCTTCCATCACGAAGGTCCGACCACCGCATAGCTCTCCTCCTGAAGTTCCCGCTACTCTCACGCCCGCGATTGACGGGCGTGTGCCCGGCGCATGACGGCGATGTGATGGTGTGCGCGCTTCACGAGGCGGCGGCGGACGCTTCCATCTCGGCGCCGGCCGAGTACACTCGCGGCGGCATGGCCGCCGAGCACTCCTTCCAGGCTCTCGCCTTCCCGGAGAACGTGCCGCTTCGCACGCTGGCCGCGCTCTTCCCGGGCGCCCAGCGCGGGACGCACGAGCTGCGGACCGCGCTACCGGAAGGAGGGACGCTCTTCCTCTATCCCTTCGGCGTGGTGGTGTTCGAGGACGTGGATCCCGCGGCCCGCGAGCGCCAGCTCGAGGTGCTGCGCAAGGCCGAGCCCCGCCTGAGCGGCCCGGGAACGGTCGAGGACCTGGTGGTCCGCGAGGACACCACGCCCGCCGCGGGCATGACCCAGGGTGTGCTCGTCGTCGATCGCCTGACGGAGGCGCGCGCGGGCATCATCGCCCTCACCGTGGCCCAGAGCGCGGCCATGGAGTACTACGAGACGATCGTGGAGTCGATGTTCGAGCGGACGCGGCGCCTGGTGGAGCGGCTGGAGCGCAAGGGCACGACCCCGCTGCGCACACGTCCGCTGCACCGGTTCATCGGCGAGGCGGTGGGCACGCGCAACGAGGTGCTCTCCGTGCTGCACCTCCTCGACAAGCCCGACGCCGCCTGGGACGACCCGGCCATGGACGCGATCTACGAGGACCTGCGCGACGAATTCGACCTCGGCGACCGGTTCAACGCGCTCGAGCTGAAGCTGCGCGGCGTGCAGGAGGCGCTGGAGCTCGTCCTCGACGTCTCGCGGGACCGCCGCCTCGTGCTGCTCGAGGTCAGCATCGTGGTCCTCATCGTCATCGAGCTCGTGCTGAGCCTGCTGCGGCGCGGCTAGACGGCAGCCGAGGCGCGCTAGGCCTTGCCGGTCAGGCCGTGCCGCAGCGCGAGCACGGAACCGACGGGACAAGCGATCACTTCCCCGCTCGGCTTCGTCCAGCGCGCGCCCATGATCGGGGGAAGACCCTTGTCCGCCACCGGCTCCACGCGGGCCGCCTTCTTCTTCGCGCTCTTGGCGACCTTGACGTCCTTCCCGTCCTTGGCCTCCTTGGCGCCCTTCGCCTCGTCGGCCTTGCCGTTTCCGTTCGGGATCGCCACGTAGCCGTAGGGCTCGATGCCGAAGCTGCGGCCCTTCACGCGATGCCAACCGTCGGCCAGAAGCACTGCCGTCACCGATGAAACGTCGATCTCGTAGCTCACGACTTCCTCCTCCGTGGCCCGGCGCTGCCGCGGCCGTGCCCAACGCGAACGACCTGGATAGCGCAATTGTGTGACTTTTCCGTGACGAACGGAAGAAACCGGTTTCGCTCAGCCGACGAGGGCCGCGGCCAGCGACGCCAGCACCGTGCCCAGGGTGGCTCCGGCCGCGACGTCGCTCACGTAATGCAGCTCGAGCACGACGCGCGAGGCGCCCACGCTGGCGGCGGCGGCGAAGGCGAGGGGCGCGGCCAGGGGGACATGCAGCGTGACGAGGGTGGCCACGGCGAAGGCGTTCATCGTATGGCCGGAGGGGAAGGAGAACTGGTCGGGCGCGTGGATGTCCCACCATGCGACCGCGACCGCGGGACGCTCTCGGCGGAAGGCGCGCTTGAGCGCGACCTGGGCCGCGTTGACGGCGACGGCGGCGACCATCATCTCGGCCAGGGCGTGGCCCACGCGGCCGTCCCCCCGCGCGGGCGCGATCACGACCAGGGCCAGCCACGCCCAGCCGTCGCCCAGGCGCGTGGAGGCGACCATCCAGACCTGGACCCAGCGGGGCGGACGCCACCCATGGACTCGCCCGGACACCCAGTCGTCCGAATGCGAGAGGAGGTGGATCGGGTTCATGAATGCGACGCGCCCGCGGCGGGCGTCCCCAGCAAGGGCGGGCGGCGCCGTCCGGCGCGCTCGATGCCGCCCGCGAACCGTCGGTAGTGACGCCAGGCGAAGACCTGCTCGTCGGCGTAGACGGCGGCGGTGACCAGGGGCAGGAAGACGGTGAAGGGGGCCAGGCAGACGAGAGCGGCCAGACGCGGGAGGGCGCCGGGTTCGCCGCGGATGACCCGCCGGACCTGGTCGGCGCCGGCGAGGACGGCCAGACGCATGATGTCGGCGGTGAGGCGCGTGTAGGTTCCCGCGCCGCCGGCGGGAAGGGTCAGGCCCGCGCGCAGGCCGGCCAGGAACTCCGCGCGGTCGGCCGCGCGGACGCAGGTGAACGCCCGCGCCACCGAGGCCAGGGTGTGGGCGTCGCTCCCGCCGCACGGGGCCAGGCGCGCGAGGCGCCCGGCCGCGCGCGCGCAGTCGTTGCTGCGCGCGGACATCATGCCGTTGCGCGCCTCCAGGTGGGTCGCGCCGCGGAAGGCGAGGGGCAGATCGGCGTCCTCGCGCCGTCCGGTGAGGGCGGAGAAGGGATGGTTGACGCACACGGGGATGCGCTGCTCGGCCGTGTAGGCGAAGAGCGCCTCGAGGTCGCGGCGCCGCGCCTGCAGGGCCTCGTGCTGTGCTTCCGTGATGTCGTAGACCCCGAGGTGCAGCTCGCGTCCCCCGGGCACGAGACAGGTCACCTCTTCGCTGACGAACGCGTCCGGAAGACCGGCCAGCTCGAGCGCGCCCGCGATGCTGTCGTGATCGGTCAGCGTGACGAGGTCCATCCCCCGCTCCCGCGCCGCGTAGCGGACGGCCCACGGCTCCGCGTAACACTCCCGCACGAGGTGGCGCAGGCCGGGCACGGTGGCGGCCCCCGAATGGCGCGAGTGGACGTGCAAGTCACAACGCATGGTCTCGGTCATCGCTCCTCCGCACTTCAAGCCGTCACTCATGTCCATCGCGATTGGAGCGCGCCCGCATTGCAAGAACGTGAAGGTCCCGCACCCCCGGAATGACCGCCAGGTGACGCCCTTCGTCATGGGATCGTCGCGCGCGCGTCACGCCCGGCTGCGATCCTTCGCTTCGATGCCGCGACCGGAAGTGCTGCTCTTCATCCTCGACGCGGGCGGCGGGCACCGCGCGGCGGCGCGGGCGTTGACGGCCGCGGTGGGGTCGGTGCCGCGCGAGTGGACGTTCCGCGTCGCCAACCTGCAGGACGTCCTGGCCCCGGCCGATTTCACGCGCCGGCTCACGGGCCGGAGGATGGAGGACGCGTACAACGCGATCGTCCGGCGGCAGTGGACGCGCTTCCTGGTGCCGATGCTGCGCCTCTTCCAGTGGGGGATCCGGTCGCAACGAGCGACGCTGGTCGGCCTCGTGGCCGGCTACCTCCGCGCGATCCAGCCGGCGGTGATCGTGTCGCTCATCCCGAACTTCAACGCGGTCCTGGCCGAGGCGCGCCGGCGCGCCTGCCCCGACACGCCCTTCCTGATCGTGATGACGGACCTCGCGGACTTCCCGCCGCACTTCTGGATGCACCCGGACGCGGACCGGATCGTGGTCGCGACCGAGCACGCGGTGGCGCAGGCGCGCACGATCGGTCTCCCGCCGGAGCGCGTCTCGCGCACGTCGGGGATGATGCTGCACCCGCGCTTCCACGCGCCCGATCCCGCGGCACGCCAGCGCATGCGACGCGAGCTGGGCGTCGGCGCCGAGGACTTCACCGTGCTCGTCCTGTTCGGGGGAAAGGGCTCGCCGGAGCTCCACCCCCTCTGCGGGGCGCTGCTGAGGGAATCGCCGCGCTGGCACGTGGTGGCGATCTGCGGAGACAACCCGCGTCTCCAGGCCGCGGTCGGCGAGCTGCAGGCG
>WNFM01034378.1_pt2 | contig 12665 bp, 8 predicted proteins | sample 5400271 | NCBI WGS metagenome assembly WNFM01 (sample SAMN13153352, study PRJNA577476) | soil metagenome | isolation source: 60 cm saprolite on Douglas fir-dominated hillslope | place: USA:California | collected 2013-09-17 | reverse complement strand
GTGACATTACTTGAGTGGTGTCCTGGCTGTCATCCTGAGCGCAGCGAAGGATCTCTGCGTCCGGCGAGCCAGACCCTTCCCCTTCGCGGAGTTTACCCTTGAGCGCAGCGAAGGGGTGACAGGCAGTATCTCCAAATGTCTGCCACGTAGGCAACATGTCAACTGCTCAGAGATATAGTTCCGCTCGCGTTATCCACGTGAATAGGGACGCTGGTGAGGGGTGTTTGGGCCGGACCCTGGACGACGGCTGCGTCTTTGGCGGGATCAAAAGCGGCCCCGTGGCAGGGGCAGAGCAAAAGTTTGCTGCCGGGATCGTATGATACCGGGCAGCCCGCGTGGGTACAGGCTGCATCGTACGCGACGAATTTACCATTGTCCAGGTGTACCAGCACACCAGGATCGCCGTTCGACGAGAGTGTAAAATCGGCTGCGCTGTTTGCCGGGACCTGGCTCACCTGGGCAATCACTCCAGGTGTTTGCGGGGTAGCTGCTGTGGCCGTATCCGTTGCCTGCGGAGCAGTTGCAACGGCGTTACTGGCAGGGCTATTCGGAGTTTGTGGAGCGGTATGAAAGAGGGTACTCAGCCACACCAATCCCAACATGCCTGCGCCGCCGGTGACGACGCCCCAGAGGAAGTTGCGCCTGCTCTGTTTTTTAAAAGTTGCCTGCGCCCGGTAATTCCGGCGCACATTTGTAGGGATCTGCTTGTTCTGGGGATTATTTGCGGCCGCAGGTGCGTTGTAGGCACCCTGCCTGGGGGGCAGGTATCCCGATGTATCGTGGGACGTTTCTCCAGTACCAAGGATGAAATGTAGTAGAGGAGCGACGCGGGCGCGTTGCTGGATCGATAGAGATTTGAGCAAGCGCACTGCCAGCAGTGTATCGAGCGAAGGCAGTATGCTGCCGGATGGTCCAGCGATCAAGAGGGTGATCCAGCAGAAGATGAAGACGATGTCGGAGCCGTAAAAGTATGGGTAGACGCGCCAGGTAGCTGATAGAAAAAATACCAGGTTGAGCAGCATACCGCAGAATGCTGCCGGTCGCAGGAGTAGCCCGAAAAGTGCGCCCAGACCGATAGCCAGTTCGCCGTAGGCAACGAGGGCTCCGACAAGCATGGCATGAGGCTCTGCAACGTTGACGAGGAAGCCATGCATAGGCGATCCGCTGGCGAATGCCGTGATCTGATTGCCGATATAGCGCGCGGCTGAAGGGTGGAAGTATTGTGGATCGGTAAGCTTCTGGATACCGGCGTAGATAAAAGTGATACCTAGGAAAAGTCGCAATGGCAACACGGCCCATCCCAGGATGCTTTTTGTGCGCAACTCCTGGTTGGCTGCTATGGTATTTTGTGCAACTAAAGGGACAGTCGGAGGTTGTTGTTTAACAGTATCTATCCTGTTTTTCATGCTATCTGCCCTATTCGTTCTTTTTTTGGCATTGTAGCAAGAAAATGTAAAGGAATTATCAAGGAAAGGTGAGAATTTTCCAAAGTGTAGAGTGCGGATTTATCCAGCACGTCCAGGCAGCAGGTGCAGCGTACCCTCCGCGTTTTCCTCAATCATGCTGCGTTCAAAGAGCATGGGATGGTGTTGGACGCTCAGCCAGGGCTCGATGAAGTCGTCATAGTGCTTGCTGGCAGGATGGCCGGACTGCCCAGGCGAGTGTCCCGCAAGGGAGGTTTTCAGGTCGGCCAGGTTCACGATCTGGCGGTATGAAGGTACAGTGATCACGACCTCCGGTTGGTTGGGCGCCACTGCGCCCATGTTGACGGTATCGATATCGCCCCCTAGCGGAAATGGTCCACGATTGAATATTTTGTTAAGTGGCTTGACCATCCCCAGAGCGTGGTTGTAAGTCATCGTATGCACCGCGCCGTATTCCCAGCGCGAGGTATCATCTCCGCATCTTGTGCGCAGTTCCTCGATGGCTGCCTGGAAAGCAGCAGTGATAGCCGCGTCCCATGATTTAGAGCCATTGGTAATAGTTGAACCGGCGAACCACGTATCATCATGGGCATTCATTAAGCGAATGAGCAATGGTCTGCTGCGGCTGAGGTGGCCGTTGGTCAACGACAACAGCGTTGACCCTACGCCCAGGTAGCTGCTGAGCAGCGCTTCATCCTCTTCGAGGAGCGCGCCAAAGACAATAGGCTCCAGTTTGCGCAAGAACATGGCATAGATGGCCGCGCCTGCACTGCCGGGGGCAAGCACATAGTTCCAGGTGCGCAGGATATCCTGTGCGGCCTTCTCCAGGGTAGCGCCGGTTTGAATCTTCAACATATGCGGCACGATCTCCACGGCAGGCAGGGAGTATTGATCGCCCTGGATGCGGGCCATATCGGAAAGCGCCAACTTCTCGCCAGGCGCTTTACTGGTGAGAAGATCGCGAATGCGCTGTGCGCGGTAGCCATTGAGCCATTCATTAGTGATGTAGTAGGGGTAATCGTCGTTCACCACGCGATTATTGGCAGTGACGATGAAATGCTGTTCCGGGTTGTAGGTCTGTGGCAGCTCCTCGAAGGGAATATAGCCTGTCCACTCGTACTCACCCGTCCATCCTGGTGAAGGAAGCAGCGCCTGTCCCTTGGCACGGATAGGGATTACTCCGGCCATAATGTAGCCAATGTTGCCCTCTCTATCACCATAGATCATATTCTGTGGTGGCACATCCCAATCTCGCAGAGCCTCACGGAACTCTTCCCAGTTGCTGGCGCGATTCAGTTTTTGTACCGCCACTATAATACGGCCCTGCTCCAGTCCGGTCCAGCGCAGTGCAAGGGGGAGTTCGGCTGTTCCGGCGTTCGCGCCGTTCTGCTCTGCTGTGGCACCGCTGGTTGTACCTGACATGCTGGTCAGGATTGGCCCATGCCGGGTGATGCGCACCTCTTCGATGAATGGGACCTTCTTGCCTTTTATTTTAATTTCTTCGCGAACAACCTGCGCTTCTTCCCACTTGCCCTGGTACTCGTACTGGTGGGGGTCCTGTGGATTGAATTTCTCGATGTACAGGTCTTCAACGTCGGAGATAGCATTTGTAATGCCCCAGGCAATATGCTGGTTGTGCCCGATGACGATGCCAGGAGCGCTGGGGAAGCTGGCACCGGTAACATCGATGTCGCCGGCTACCAGGTGACACTCGTACCAGATTGACGGGGCAACCTGGCCCAGGTGTGGGTCGTTACAGAGGATAGGTGAGCCAGTCGTGGTCATGGTACCATCGATGACCCAGTTGTTGCTCGCGCCCAGCAAGCCGAATCCGCTCAGTTGCTTGAGTGCTGTGTACTGCTCGAGCATGCCAGCATTGATGCCCTGGTATTCGACGCCCGGTGGGATAATCAGCGGGTGTTGGGGATCATAGCCCGCCTCCAACCAGGCTGCGCGCGCGGCGCCCAGCCTGGCGACAAGATTTGCCCGCACAATCTCGCTTTCCCAGTTGCCGCCGAGGTTCCAGCCCATCATCTTGGCCCACTGGATACTATCCTTCACTTCCCATGGACCCGGTTTGAAACGCAGCAGGGTGAATTCGATGGGTAAATTATGCCTGTTGTGCTCGATAAAGGCGTTCACGCCAGCGGCATAAGCGCTCAGGATACGCCTGCTGTGCTCTGCCAGGCACTCTACCTCGGCCGCGGCGGCGCGGTGCATACCCAGGCGGCGGCAGAAGCGATCTGTTTCCAGGGCAATCTCGCCGAAAATTTCGCTGAGCCGGCCAGAGCCAATGCGCCGGTTGAGCTCCATTTGCCAGAGACGCTCTCGCGCGTGCGTGTAGCCCTGGGCGAAGTACAGGTCATCCTCGTTCCCAGCATAAATATGGGGCACGCCATAACGGTCGCTGATGATCTCGACAGCCTCGTGTAGCCCTTGCAGGTGCAGGATTCCCTTTGTCCTGGGAAGTGGCCTGCGCATGAGCATGTAGTATGCTCCTCCAGCCAGCCCGGCCACGCTTGCCGCCGCCGCCAGCGTTTTTTGCCACCAGGATGCCATGTCAATAGCTCCTTCATAGAAATGGATGTAGATCCCCGATTATGAAATGGAACACCCAAATCTGGGAATGTCATGCTGAGCGCAGCGAAGCATCTCTGTACCCCAAACGCGAGACCCTTCCCCTTCGCTGCGCTCAGGGCTGCGACTCACGTGCCCAGCATAACATGATCGATGTTGGTTGTTACATTTCATAATCGTGGGACTGCGATACACCGCGCCCTCGGAGGATTTCGTTTCAGAGAAAAGGGGTATGACGTATTGCCCCTCTGCTGTTGCCTCAGTATATTGTAGTATAGCAGATGAGGTATGTGCGATGCCATGAAATAAGAAACATTTATGGTAACTACTCAGGTCTCCTACCGACTTGTCAGAGAGACTGTATACGAATCCCATTCCGGTGGAACAGAATCACATCACAGAAGGGAGCACACCTATGGCAGCAGCGTCTCTACTCGTTCGTCCTCTCAGCTCTCCAGAAGAATACGCCTGGCAGTTTCACCTCTCAAACCAGGCATTCTCTGAACAACCATCTCCAGAAGGCGCACAGCGCTGGCAGCACTATCTCACCAACTTCCCTGAGTTTCAGCCAGAACAACTCCGTGGCGCCTTCCGAGATGACGAATACCTCGGCGGATACCTTATGTACGAGCGGCTCTTGCGCATGGGAGCAGCCACCATCCCCACAGAGTGTATTGGCATCGTCGTAACCCATCCCGCGCATCGTCGGCAGGGAGTAGCAGCAGCCATGATGCAGGACGCCATCAAGTTTGCACATTCCCGTGGGTATGCTCTGCTTTTGCTCGACGGCATTGGCAACTTCTATCACCGCTACGGCTATACGGATGTGCTCGATCTCTCCGTCATAGACATCAAGCTCCCTGCCGTGCTTGCACAGCCCCAGAGTCCATATAGGGTACGGCTGGCAACCTCCGATGATGCTGAGGCTATGCTTGCTCTCTATCAGCGTCACTCTTATCCCTACACAGGCAGCTTTGAGCGCTCCCTGGAACAGCAACGCTATCGCCTCTACGACTATATCCTGGCTCTCGCGCCCGGTGGCCAGGCGTGCGGCTATCTTCATGCACTAGATGGCAACATGGGAAACGAAATGGCCGCAGACGACTGGGAAGCCATGCTTGCCTTGCTGCAACACCATGCCCACTCAACCTTGCGTTACCGCTTGCCCCCGACTTCTCCCATGCTGAAGATGCTGATAGATCATCTCGAAGTCCCTGATGCGTCGCAGTGGAGGCATCCGGCCGACGAGTGGGTGGTCAAAAGCGAATCCTACCATCATCGCGACGCCGGGTGGATGGCCCGCTGCGTCCACTTGCCAACGTTGATGGGAGCCATGCTGCCAGAATTGCAGGCCAGGTGGCAGCGCGCCCTAGCTCATTGGACCGGCAACCTTCACTTCCTCATCGGTGACGAAACCTGTGCCCTGCACATCGATGAAACAAACGTACTCCTCGACTCCTCTTCCAATCAACCAAGCGCAGCAACTCCACCTGCGTACGGGCGTGATGAATCACGCACAGGAGTGGATTCGGGCGCGGGGGACAATGCATCGCGCCCTGGAGGTGGTGGGGCAGCCTCTGGCTCAGGAGTGCTCCCCCAGCATACCATACAACTTACCCCCCAGGCCTTCACCCAACTCATCTTCGGCTACTGTCCCGTTTCCTGGGCCATCCAATCCGGCCAGAACAGCCTTCCTGGCGAAGTACTCGCCGCCCTTACCGTGCTCTTCCCACCAGACCACACCTGGATTCCCCGCTCCGACTGGTTTTAAGCCCGCAGATCAGCAGGCAGTGCAGAGAGACGCAGACGCCATCGGTGGAAACTCAGTCTGGAGGACAGGAAAGGGAGAAGTCCCCAGCTTCTCCCTGATTGAACCTAGACCAGTTCCGTCCCCTTAGGTGTATCGCGTACCTCAAAGCCCATCTCTTTGAGCTGATCGCGCAGTTGGTCGGAGCGTTTCCAGTCGCGGGCTGCTCGCGCCTCGTCGCGCTCGCGAACCAGGACCAGCGCCTCCTCGCTCAGAGCGCGAGGAGTTTTTGCCTCAACCGTATCCAGGCGCAATCCCAAAACGCGGTCAAAATCGAGGATCAGGCGACGCCGCTCTGCTGGGGTGATCTTGCTGTCGCGAGCTACCTCGCGAGTGATGCTCAACGCAGTGGGCAATTCCAGATCATCGTTGATGGCAGTATGGAAAGCATCACGCACGCGTTGAGCCTCCGGAGACCAGGGTTGCTGTGCATCCGACGGTTCAGTAGCAGGAAGCGAGGCGAGATCGTCTCGCAGGTTGTTCAAGCCATTCTGTGCCGCTGTGATCGACTCTTCGATGAAGTTGAGCTTCGTGCGATAGTGCGCGGTCAACAGCAGGTAGCGGAAAGCCATCGGGTCGAAGCCCCATTCTTTCAGGGTGCTCAGCAGAACGACGTTGCCTTTTGAGCGGGACATCTTGAGGTTGCCCCAATCCAGGAACTCGCCATGCATCCACACCTGCACCGGCTGTTTGCCGCTCACACCCTGGCTCTGCGCAATTTCATCTTCGTGATGTGGAAACTTCAGGTCGATGCCGCCGGTATGGATATCGAATTGTTCTCCAAGGTACTGCGTGGACATAGCGGAGCACTCGATGTGCCAGCCGGGGAAGCCTATGCCCCAGGGGCTGGGCCAGTTCATCTGGCGCTTTGCATCCCCGCGTTTCCACAGGGCGAAGTCCTCGGGAGCGTCTTTATCCTCGGCGATCTCCATCTGCTGGCGACCATGACCCCCCGCGCGCAGATTCTCGACGGTATTGCCTGAAAGCATGCCATAAGGCGGGAAGCGGCTGACATCGTAGTAGACGTTGCCATCGGCTACGTATGCCAGCCCGCGCTCAAGCAGTTTCTCTGTCATCGCCAGCATCTGTGGAATATGCTCTGTGGCCTTTGGATTAAGATGGGCGGGCAGGATGTTCAACTTTGCCTGGTCGTCCAGGTAGCGCTGTGTGTAGTAGGCGGCTATTTCATAAGCTGAGCGACCGGTGCGGCGAGCTTCATTTTCCAGGCGGTCCCCACCGCTTTCCTCCACCTCGTTTTGCAAGTGCCCAACGTCGGTGATGTTGCGCACCGCGAAAACGTCGTAGCCGTTGTATTCGAGCATGCGGCGCAGCCAATCCGCCATCATGAAGGTGCGGAAGTTACCGATGTGGATGTCTCTATAGACGGTTGGGCCGCAGGTGTAGATGCCCACTCGCGGCGGGTTGAGTGGCTGAAACAGCTCTTTGCTGCGCGTCAATGAGTTATACAGGTAAATCGGCTTAGCCGAAACACTTGTCATGAGCGTATCTCCTCTAGATGGTATTGTAGAATGTCGGGTTCATATGAGAGGCAGCAGCTCAGGCGGGGAACGTGCAGGGAAAGATCATTACTACTCTCTAGCAGCAGGCACGTCAAATCGTTCGCAGAGGGCTGAGCTACGCGGGTTTCCCCTGCGAACGCCTGGACAGGTGCAATAGTGCGTTCGGTAGTTCACGATCGTCTCCAACTTTAGCTTTGTCTGGTAGCAAGTGTTGTGCGTAGTATACCACATTTTCCGTCGTTGGAATAGACACTTTTTTGCATGGTGGATAGGCCTGACGGGGGCAAGCCCTGGAACCCTGTCTGGAGGACAAGTATCCTCGATACATCGGGGACCTACTACGCTCGCTTCACCCCAAAGAGTGTAGCGGCGACCCTGGCGGTCACCAGGCTCCGCTCAGGTCATATAGCTTTACAATATAAAGATTATTTATAACTGGTTTGATATAAAAACCTATGCAAATATTGATTGTAGAGAGACAATAATGATAAAATTCACTCGAGAGCAAATCGACATATGGGTATATAATGTAAATTAGAGATTCTGAGCACGAGTCTCGGAGGGAGGCCAGGTACCATGGAAGCGATATATGTATCGACGTACTTTGGCATTGGTCCAGATGATGGAAACCCTGACGAGGATCAATTTGCAATAGGTCCGGAGGATGATGATCCGCCGCCTGAGCCTAAACCACCGGCTCTAAGCCCGAGCCTAAATCATCTGGGGATAACTTCCGGCTTAACAATCTGGCTTTAAACAGCTGCCCCTTCGGCTCTTACGGCGAAGTAGACAGCCTGGGGATGATGTACAACGATGGCGGCGGTTGTTTGTTCAGGCACGAACTGGTATGCCTCTCGACGCCGATGCTGTCCCTGGCGGGGAGCAGCTGGAGAACCTTCTCGTGGTCCTCCAGGTCGGGAATAGCCTGGTAGCCCCAGCTGTAGCGGCGCCCACGCTGCTCCTCCAATCCCAGTTCACGGCGAATGACGCGGTTCGTATATTCCGCCAGCGCCTCGGCCATTTCGACGGCCAGCCCATGCACAAAGTATGACTCGGAGTAGTTGCCAGCCTGCTGGAGTCGATGTATCGCCTCGCTGGCCACCTCTCCCATCGTTACCACCTGGAAGGCTACAACGTCAATCCGGTCGCCCGCGACTGGGGCGAAGTAGTCGGCCAAGCACAGGCGTTCGCGTTCTCTTTGCCTGGGGAAGCGGAAGTGCATCACTTCGCGCCTGCTTTGACCTGCGTCGCGCGGGTCGTAGACAATCAACTCGTTGCTGCTTGATTGGCAGGGGAAATAGCCATAGATGACCCTGGGCTGCAGGTAACGTTGCTGGCGAGCCTCGCGCAGCATGCGATCCAGGCGCGGGCGAAACTCTCCCTCTACCAGGCGGGTAAATTCCGCGCCGTGAGCTTTGCCGACCATACAGGCAGCAACATCCTCGATGCCGATGCGTTCCAGGATGCGCGGTCCCCAGAAGGGCGGTGTAGGAATGGAGATGCCGGATCGTATACTGGAAGATGGAACCGCTCTAGGTTCTTCTCCGGCGGCAGCTTCCTGCGCACCCGTCTTTGCTTTTCGCAAACGCTCGTGCAGGGCCTCTTCTTTGATGCGATGCACAAAGGAGGAGCGCTGTTCAGGAGTGCTGGTCAGGTGATCGATAATCTCCAGACCTTCAAAGGCATCGCGAGCGTAGAAGACGCCGGATTCGTAGGCTAGTGGCATTGACTCTGGAGTCTGCTCATCGACGAAAAGGATACGCCGCCCATAGGAACGGTTGATGGCGGCGCCGCCGACAATCACCGGGAATTTCAGGCCCCGCTTGTGCAGTTCTTTGACGCACAGCGGCATTTGCTTGGAAGTGCTGACCAGCAGCGCAGAGAGGCCGATAGCATCTGCGTTGACTTCAATGGCCTTATCGAGAATGGTATTGAGCGGGACCTGTTTGCCGAGATCGTAGACGGTGTAGCCATTGTTGCTCAAGATGGTATTGACCAGGTTTTTGCCTATGTCATGCACATCGCCGAAGACTGTCGCCAGCACTACTTTGCCTTTCGTATAGCCTTCCATTTTCTCCAGGTAGCCTTCCAGGTGGGCGACGGCGCGTTTCATCACCTCGGCGGATTGCAGCACGAAGGGAAGGATGAGTTCACCCGCGCCAAAGCGGTCGCCAACGTCTTTCATGGCGGGCAAGAGGATAGTGTTGAGCACGTTGACCGCCGCCTGGCTCTGGGGAATATCGAGCTCTTTGGCGCGTTCGTCGATAACCTGCTCGATCAAGGCCTCGATGCCTTCTTTGCGCCGGTGCAGGATCTGCCAGTGGATGCGTTCTGCTGTGTTCATTCCTTCGGTAGGGTCTACTCTGGTGTTCGTATCATCCCTTTGTGGGCCGTGCGCTTCAAAGTAAGCGATATAGTGCGGCAGCGCGTCGGGCCGGTTGTATATCAGATCCTCAGCAAGTTGACGTTGTTCGGCATCTATCTCGGCATAGGGCGTGATATGCACCGGGTTGACGATGGCGGCATCGAGTCCCGCCTTGACCGCGTGGTACAGAAAGACGCTGTTCAGGACGGCGCGTGCGTGTGGCTTCAAGCCAAAGGAGATGTTGCTGACGCCCAGGATAGTAAACACACCCGGCAGCTCTACTTTGATACGTTTGAGGGCCTCCAACGTCTCGATGCCCGCTGTTTGTAGTTCTTCCTGTCCCGTGGTGATAGGAAATGTGAGCGGGTCAAAAATGAGCGCGTTGGGAGCCAGGCCATACTCGCTGACGCAGATATCATAGATTTTGTGCGCGATCTCGACCTTGCGCTCCTCGGTCTTACCCATGCTGATCTCGTCAATGGTGAGGGCCACAACAGCCGAGCCGTGCTCGAGGGCCATAGGTATGACGTTCTCGATGCGCTGGCGGCCAGTTTCCATATTGATCGAGTTGATGATGGCCCGTCCAGGGTACATTTCCAGGGCCGCTTTGATCACATCCGCTTCGGTTGAGTCAACCACGAGCGGTGCTTCGACACCCATGGACAGCTTCTTGATAGTCTTTGCCATCTGCTCTGGCTCGTCTGTGCGCTCGGTCAGGGCTACCTGCACATCTAAAACGTGCGCGCTGCCTTCGACCTGCTCGCGAGCGATAGCCAGCAATGTATCGTAGTCTTCGTTGAGCAGGGCCTTTTTTGCCAGGCGGCTGCCCTGGCTGTTGACCCGTTCACCAACCAGCAGCGGCGGTGGGTCCTGTTGCAGCGACACGGCGCGAATGCCGCTGGAGACGATTGGGAGTGAGATACTGGTCCAGTCTTTGCCCGTGAAATTATTGTCGGCAATGGGGCGCGAGCGGCGCGGCGCGTTGCGACAGGCCTTGACGATGGCACGCAGGTGCTCGTGGCTGTTACCGCAGCAGCCGCCGACGATATTGACGCCGAATTCGATGATAAACTCCCGCAGGGCCTCAGCCATCGCCTCCGGCTCTGTCGGGTAGACGGCCAGCCCGTTGACATTGAGTGGGATGCCCGCGTTGGGAATAGTCGAGATGGGCAGCGGGCAGTTCTCTGACAGGAAGCGCACCGGCTCGCGCATGTAGTCCGGGCCAGTGGAGCAGTTCAGGCCAATGACATCGACACGCAGCGCGGCAAGCGTGGTCATGACAGCAGCGATGTCGGTGCCGAGCAGCATGCGCCCGCTGGTATCGAGCGAGACCTGCGCCTGGATAGGCACGCTGCGACCCGCCTGCCGCATGGCGCGGCGGATTCCTGTAATGGCGGCTCGTACCTCCAGGATATCCTGGCTGGTCTCGATGATCAACACATCGACGCCGCCTTCCAGCAGCGCTGCGGCCTGCTCTCGGAAGATTTCAGCAAGCTGCTGGTAAGTGATATTGCTGAGCAGGGGATCATCGGAAGATGGCAGCATGCCAGTCGGGCCGATGGAGCCTGCAACGAAACGCGGCTGCTCGAGTGTGCTATAGCAGTCGGCGATGCGTCGTGCCATGCGTGCAGCGGTGAGATTAACTTCATGTGTGAGTGCGCCCAGGCCGTACTCGTCGAGCTTGAGGCGGCTGGCGGTGAAAGAATCGGTTTCCAGCACGTCGCAGCCGGCTTCCATAAAGCCGCTGTGGATTTCTTCGATGATGGAGGGCTTAGTGAGGACCAGGTATTCATTGCAGCCTTCGGTGGCCTGGCCGCCGTAGTCTTCCGCGCTGGGCTGGTAGCTCTGTATATTGGTACCCATGGCTCCATCGTAGATCAAGACACGATGCGCCAGGATATCGAGAAATCGACTCATGTGACCCTCCGATCAGTCTTCCCTGATAGGTGCGAAAGTTTTATATCAAGCCCCTGACCTCTATGGATCAAGCTGCCGGGTTAGAAAAAGGGGACTTATCCCGCCAGTGCAGCTATCAGCTCGCGGCAGAAATCCGGTATATCTTCGACGACGCGGCCCCACACCATGTTGCCTTCGCGGAATGCCGCTTCATTGACCCAGATACCACCAGCATTAGTGATATCATCTTTGATACCGGTTGAACCCGTGGCCTTGCGCCCCCGCATAATGCCTGCCGAGATGGGAACCCAGCCGCCATGGCAGATGGTAGCAACAATTTTACCCTGCGTGTGCATATCTCGCACGAGTTGTAGGACCTTCTGGTTACGACGCAGTTTGTCGGGCGCCCAGCCTCCGGGAATGACGATGCCATGCAGCGTGTTGGCTGCCGGAGCCTCGTCTATGCTGACGTCTGGAGTCATCTCCAGGCCGTGTTTGCCGCGCACAGTTTGATTTGAAAGGCCAATGACGATAACTTTCGCCCCCTCTTCACGTAGTCGCATGACCGGGACCCAGAACTCCAGGTCCTCCACTTCTGCGGCAACGAAGACGCCAATTGTTTTCCCTTGTAGACGCATGGAATGCCTCCTTCTAGCAGTGCAGGTCGTTGTTTACCATTATACCATGCCATTCTTTCTTTGCCTTTTCACCGGCTCTAGATCTCTAGATTGGCTCTTGCACCCCAATCATTTTTAGGTGAAGATTGATCATGACAGATATTGTAGTTATACATGGAGGTATGAGCATGATTCATGAATGGACACGAGAGGAGTATCTCATCAGCACGGACAAGAGCCGCCTGGACCTGGCGGTGATCCATAATTACCTGACCACTTCATATTGGGCGACAGGTATTTCCATCGATGTCGTGAAGCGATCTATAGAGCACTCTCTTACCTTTGGTGTATATAAGGGTGAGCAGCAGGTTGGTTTTGCTCGCGTCATCACGGATTACGCTACGTTTGCCTACCTCGGCGATGTGTTTATATTGGAGCCATTTCGCGGGCAAGGATTGA
>WNFM01274958.1_pt1 | contig 12668 bp, 15 predicted proteins | sample 5400271 | NCBI WGS metagenome assembly WNFM01 (sample SAMN13153352, study PRJNA577476) | soil metagenome | isolation source: 60 cm saprolite on Douglas fir-dominated hillslope | place: USA:California | collected 2013-09-17 | reverse complement strand
TTCGTATCCTGAACTGAATATTCGCGCTGGGTTTTTCCGTTAGGAATCAAGTAGGCAGCGAGATAAATCAACTTCTCGATTTTGTGAGGTCTGTACTCTGCCACTTGCGATATCATGATTCCATTTTTACTGTGTCCAACCAGCACTACTTTTCCATCAATAGAATCGATGAGTTGGCAAAGTTTCTCAACAGTGAATTTCATTTTTACTTCCTGGATGGGAGTCTTGTCGCGGCCCATTCCGGGTAAGTCGATTGCAAGAACCCGATGTCCTTCTTTTTCTAAAATCGGAGTTACTTTATGCCAGTTCCATGCACTATGCCACGAACCGTGAATTAGGATAAATGTTTTCATTGCCTTTGTTTTTTATCAAAGGTGTGTGTTAGACCAGGGTGATAAAACCTGATACTTGTTGAGTTATGAGAAATTAAAAGGTTGAGTATAAAAAAAGTGGCTCAGTGCTGAACCACTTTATCCTTCGTTGGTTTTTTTTCAAGTTCTGCACACGAGTACTGAGATTACTGAATTACCTCCAATTCCACCCGTGCATTCTTACGCGCGTTAGTACCTTTTCTATCGTAAAGAGGTTTGGAGCCACCCCAACCAATTGCTTCAATGCGATCCTCGGCTATACCCTGAGCAACGAGCCAGTCCTTAATCACCTCCGCACGCGCCATAGACAATTCTTTGGCCGACCCTGTCTTCTCGATGTGGTCTTTCGTAAGGCTAAAGAAATTTTTGCCGGGGCCAACATAAATTATCTTTCCCCGCCCATCACTGTTGGTGTGGCCGCTAAGGCGAATTCTGGTGTTGGGGTTGTCTTGCAACATTTCCAGCAAAATCTGCAACTGTTCCGCGCTGGAAGGAGTCATTATAGCAGCATCGTTAAAAAACGAAACTTTAGATAAAGCAACCTCTTGATCTTTAGCCATCTTTTCCAATGGAAAGATGAGTTGAAAATAACTTCCGAATAATGTCACATTCTCGTGAGCCGTATCCTGTTCGGTAGTATAATATCCGACATCCAGTTTTGAATCGCTGTAGCCAAAGGCTGACGCAACCATTAAGAGGCGGCCTGATTTTGTTTTTGGATCGGGCAGGTTCACATAGCAATTGCCTTTCACAGTGGTGAGTGGCCGGGATTTTTCAGCATCATACACTTTAATCTCTGTATTCACATTCTTACCATCACGATTGCGAAATGTACTGAGAAATGCGGGTGTGTTGCCGAGGTGCTGAGGCCGTGTGATGGGCGTCATGGGGGGATTATCAATGTATTCGGTGACTATATTACCTGCCTTTTCTTTTTGAGGAACAGGATCTTCTTTATCGATTACCGCCTCGCCTTCTTTGATTTCACGGCCATCTTTAATTTTAACAACCCATGCCGTAGCAAACTCTTTGCGCTGTCGTGTTTCGGTCATTGCCTTAATGGCATTGCTGTAATGGTCAAAGTCAAAACTTTGGAGAAATACATAGATAAAATGTTTTCCTTTCTCCAGTCCGTAACCGGAGGTAAAACCTCTCTTATTAAGGGAGTGAGAATGAAGGCGCGCCTCTTTTTCCTGACGCTCGTTGAAGGTGGATACCACCACATGGTAACCGTTGGCAATGGGTGAGACTTCACCCGGCTGGGCAGCAGCACAATGCATACTTGCCCAAAGGGATAGAATGAATATCTTTTTCATAGAGAAAAACCAGTATTGACAAGGCCAATTTACTAAACTAAAAGCATTTGAAGTAGCCAATCATACCTGAATCGGGAATTAGATTTGGCCTGTTTTCTACTGTAAAGAGCTGCACATATTGCTTTCCTTATGTAAAAATTACCCAACTAATTATCGGGCAACTCCGTAAACAGTTCAATCTCTAAAAAGGGTGCAAGAAGCCTACAAAACAAAACATAACTAATTTTACTTTTGATCGCTATGAGTCATTCAAAAATAGATACAATCATATTTGATTTAGGAGGAGTGCTGATTGACTGGAACCCTCGCCATCTCTACAGAAAGATTTTTAAGACTGAAGAAGAAATCGACTGGTTTCTTCAAAACATCTGCACCAGTGAATGGAATGAACAGCAAGATGCAGGACGCTCCTTCGAGGAGGCGACCGATGAGCTGCTTGCTAAATTCCCGGATCACGAAATACCAATTCGTGCGTGGTATGGTCGCTGGAAAGAAACGATCACCGGCCCTATTACCGAGACTGTAAAAATATTTGAAGAACTAAGGGAGGCGAAAAAGTACAAGTTTTACGCACTCACCAATTGGTCGGAGCAGACCTTTCCGTGGACTCTTGAGAATTTTCATTTTCTTCATTGGTTTGAAGGCATTGTAGTATCAGGAGTCGAGAAGACGAGAAAACCATTTCCTGAATTTTATCAGATTTTACTAAGTCGATATAACGTTGATCCTGCCAAGGCTCTTTTCATTGACGACAGTCATCGCAACATTATTGGAGCACAGGCTGTCGGCATTAATGGAATCCATTTTCAGTCCCCTGCCCAGCTGAGGAGCGAGCTTCAAAAAATAGTTAATGGAGCGCTCTAACCAGGGGCAAGTGGAGTCCTCCAGATTTATTTTATCAAGCAAAAGGTTTACCTAAAGTCAAACTTATGCCTTGTGGGTCGGTCTGTGGGACACAGACCGAGGCACAGGGAGCTTCTAACCACGCAAGCGAAATCTCCAGATTCCCTAGGCCTCGGTCTGTGCCCCACAGATCGACTATTTTATCAAGCAAAAGGTTTACCTAAAGTCAAACTTATGCCTCAGTCTGCGGGTCGGTCTGTGGGGACAACACAGACCGAGGCACAGGTTAATACCAACGCAAGCGGAATCTCCAAGATTCTTACTTGATCAAGCAAAAGGTTTATCTAAAGTCAAACTTGGTTGCGAAAACCATTTTACTCCTTGCTCAGTGATGTAAGCACAATCCTCCAGGCGAACGCCAAACTCACCATAAATCGAAATGTTTGGTTCAATGCTAAAGCACATACCGGGTAGTAATGGTTGTTTGTTTCCAAGCACCATGTTTCCCCATTCATGGCCATCCATTCCAATACCATGTCCTGTTCGGTGAGGGAGACCGGGTACTTTATAACCGGGGCCAAAGCCTGCGTCTGTGATCACCTTACGTGCTGCGATGTCTACGTTTTCACAAGGATCTCCAATTTTTACGGCATTGAAACCGGCTGTCTGCGATGCTTTCTCCAAATCCCAAATTTCACGCTGCCGTTTTGTTGGCTCTCCAAATACCATTGTTCTTGTAATGTCTGAAGCATAACCTTCCACTTTACATCCGCCATCCATCATTACGATGTCTCCTTCTTGCAGTTGCTGCGGAGCTTTGCTGCCATGGGGAAACGCTGAAAATTTTCCGAACGAAACTAATGCACCTCCTCCTACTCCCATTTTCGTGTGGGCTTTGGAAATGATTCCACCAAAATCATATTGGGTCATCCCTTTCTCAAGCAGCTGCGTAGCTACGCGAAATGATTCAAGCGTTATATCATTGGCGGTTTGCATCAACGCCAACTCTGTTTGACTTTTAAACATTCGGCAAGGAATCGTTACCGGATCTGCACTGACATACTCCAGCCGGCTTGCTTCTTTTCTGATGCCATCGTAAAGAAAGAATCGCACGCGCTCTTCCATTCCGATGCGGCCGGATTTTATTCCAAGATCTGAAAAAACTCCGGCCACTAATTTATAGGGGCTCTCATGTTCTTCCCACACACGCACATCATTACCGATGATTAAAAGTTCTCTGATACGTTCTTCTTCAAAATGCGGCCCTACATATTTCACTTCTCCTTTGGCCGGAATGATAGCGGCCATCATACGTTCGCTGTTACCCCACTTCATCCCCGTAAAATATTCCATCGAAGTTCCACCATCGAGGTAGATGGCATCGATTTTATTTTCGATCATGAGGCGCTGCGCCTTTTCAATTCTCGTTTTACGCTCTTCAACAGAAACCGGCACTACGCTTTCAACGCGAGATTTCAGTTCATCCAGCGGGCCCTTTGATTTATTTTCTTCTTTGACATTTGTGGAGCAAGCTTCCATGCCTGCCAGGATTGTGACAGCGCCAACACCGGTTGAAACACGAACGAAGTCTCTTCTATTTATATTCATGGTATTCTATTTTAAAGAGTTCGAATGTATGAAAATTGAATTTTACTTCTTGAAAGATGTTATATATTCGGTTGCGATTCCTTACTTGGGTGCATTTCAAATTGTCGCGATCTTATTCGGTACATTCTTTGGCTTAACTGTTCAAACTCTGTGATTCTCTGGTGCTCCCCGTGGTTTTGGGTATTTTTTTAACCACAGGGGGCACGGAGGCCACTGAGGATCACATCCCAAAAAAGATTCTATTGCGACAATTTGAAATGCACCCCCTTACGTCTCACATCGCTGAGGAATCTCCCCTTCGTCAAGAGAATTAGGCGTGCTGCGCTCTCACTTAAATTATTTTTTTCATATCGATCAGGATTCATCGGCCACTTGTTTTTATAACCGGCCGGCCATTGCAGACAGAACATCGCCCACTCAGGCGAGTAAATAATTTTACAAATCGCAAAATCCCCGTTGTGATATAATCGAACACGATCACCTTCTCTCAATTGATTCCCGTTTTTATCATGCATTCCAATAAACTGATTTTTAAACAAATCATTTCTTCCTTACTCATCTGTCTCAAAACTATTGGATGGTTATTGGTTATTTATGTTTGAAAATGAATAAAATCATTTTCCCGGAGGCAATGATGGTCGCACTTCAATTTTGCTCGGCAATGTGCGGGGGTTCATCGTAAGCAACTCCAGAACAAGCTTGCCAATATCTTCAGGTTGAATTTTCCAGGCATCTTGTTCATTGGGAGTGTGATCGTTGAAATTGGTTGCCACAGAACCGGGCATGATGGTGCTTACTTTTATTTGATGAACCCTTGCATCGAGCATAATCGCCTGAGTAAAACCGAGCAGACCAAATTTACTTGCATTGTAAGAACTTCCCCCTGCAAAAAAATTGGCACCGGCCAAACTCCCCATCGTGATGATGTATCCTTTCGACTTCTTCAGCGCTTCGTAGCAAGCTTTAACGCTGTAAAAAACTCCCGTGAGATTGGTGTCGATGGTGTCGTGCCAATATTTTGGTTCAAGAGTTTCTATCGAGCCGAAGAAACCAACCCCGGCATTCGCGATGAGCGCATCTAACTGACCAAATGTGCGGAGCAACTTTTCCACAGTCTCTTTTTGCTGATCAAAGTTTCGCACATCCGCTACCAGTCCAATGGCATTTCCTTTTTTGATTGAGTTTAATTTTGTTACGGCCTCGTCAACATCTTTGGCTTTTCGGCCTGTGACGGCAACTCTCCAATCTTCGCGAAGAAGAGTTTCAGCGATGGCATAACCGATTCCTTTACTCCCTCCGGTGATTAATGCTGTTTTCATAATAACCTGTTTAATAAAAAAAATTGTGTTCTGAAAAGTTGACAACAACCAATGAACAAGAATAGTTTATTTCTAGTTAATGGAACATTATCATTGCCAAAATCAATTCACTTCCAATTCATCTCTGGAAGGGAGTTTTGGAAATGGGTGATGTGGCTCTGTCTGATACCAAAATGCAACGGAAGAAATATCCGACTGTTGGGGTAAGTACCGGCCATCGTATCTCCAACCTAAATCCTGAATAGTCACTTTCAAATCTTGCTCAAAGCGGATGGGATCGGAAATATGCCAACGATACATTCCGAAACGCTGCATCACTTTATAATGTCCGTCTCCGCGAATGACTTGATGAAGGCCGCTGTAGGGAGTAGAGAACTCCGTGTAATTGGTAACAGACACTCCTTCACTGATTTTCTTTTTTGTATCAAAGTCATACGATCCGCAAAAATAATCCTCAGTTCCTGTGCCATTGATCGTTGGAAATTCTTTGTCGCCATCCATATAGAATTTTATTTCACCTTCGCCCCACCAACCGTTGTTGTGCACACCCCACGCCATGTAGGTGCCCACATAATGCCCACGACCGGAAATGTTGTCTACAATGGTGTAAACATCTTTGTACTTTACAGGATTGGTGCGTTTGAATTGTGCATGGAAATACGCAGCATCCTCCGGCACATCGGTGAGAGTATAATCCACTTGATAGAAAATGGTCACTTTTTCGGTATTGATATTTTCGATAGTGATTTTACATTTTTTACGGAAAGGCATCACCCAATAACTATTAAAAGCGCTTCCCGGATTCACACAAACTGCAAGGGAATTAAGCGGTGCATATTCGTTCCAGCCCATACCAAAAAAATCTCCGAGAGGAACTTCAACAGAAGGTTGTGATTCATCATCCCAGTACATTCGCAAAATTGAAAATCGCCAGGTGCCTGTTGGTGTGAGCCAGATGTGTTGTACCGCACCCGGGCCGGTAATCTCTGCCAGCGTCTGCGTTTTGCCTGGATCAATAACGACATAAGGATTTACTTTCCATCCTTGCCCCAACTCTTTCGAAGGACCGGAAGCAACTCCTTCTTTCGCCATCCCTCCTTTTCCCTTTTCACCCGTAGGATTCTCTGCACTAATTGATCGTGTTTTTGCTTTTGACAGGCGATAGAGATTATCGATGCCAACACCAAGTCCGTTAAAATTTTGACTGAAGGCTAATTGAAAGCAAAAAGCAATGATGATAACTGCAAGTGTTTTCATAAAAATGAAATTAAAGATTAAACAAGCTAGGGAAAATCGGGCTGAAGCTCAAGGGTTCAATACTCCTGGGAAAAGTGAGGCAACATTTAATGAATTGACTGAGCAATGACCACGAACGTGTCAAACGCATAAGACGCACGGTCTTTAATTTCTTTAATTTCAAAACCCGTAATGCGAAGAAACAGGGAAATTTCATTTTTGGTAAATGACCTGATTGTTGAATTGTCTTCTCCAATCCTTTTCAATTCACCACCAAAATCTTCATAGTAAACCGATCGCCAATCGAAAGCCCAACTTTGGTTGAGATTAATATTCCAGAAACTTTCGCGAACAAATGTTCTACCGTCAAAAGAAGCCCGGTGAATAATTTTCTCATCTTTCTTGATCAAGGGGATAAATTTATTGGCATCAATGCAATCAAAACAAAGAATGCCTTTGCTGTTGAGATGCCTATGAAAATTCAAGAAAGAATCATAAACATCCTTGTTTGATAGCAGATAGCTGATCGTTCTCCCCGTAATAATTGCTGCATCGAATTTTTGGGGAAGTATAAAATCTCTCATATCTCCTTTCACAAATTCTCCTCCAGGATGATTTTTTCTTGCAAGGGTCAACATCTCTTCGCTAAAGTCCAACCCTGTATATCGAAATCCATTCTCAATTAACCTGCCAGCTAAATTTCCGGTGCCACATCCAATTTCAAGAACTTGTAGGCATTGATTGGCCTTAAGGATTTCTGAATAAAATTTACATTCATCTTCGTAGTCGATGAACGTGCGATACATTCCATCATAAACTTCGGCAAGTGAGGTGTACAGATTGCTCATGATTTTGAAAGTAAATCCGAAGTCGCAAAGAACAGATTCTTTTCTACGGATTCAAATTTCGAATTCCCTTTGGTACATTTAATTGTCTTTACAATCCTTCAATGTATTAATTTAGTAAATACTTTCTTCATGAATTGCGCTGGGCTATGTATGCGAAAATGTCAGTAAGGTTTACTGTTATGCGGAAATTCGGGCTGCTACTATTATTATTTTTTGTTTTTTTTTACAGCTGTGTTGAACCCTATAATAGTAAATCAATAAACTACCAAAATTTATTGGTGGTCGAAGGCTTTATCTCTACTGACATGAAACAACATCAGGTTGCTATCTCAACGACATCGCCTATTGGTAACCCTGAATTCATTCCAGAAACAGGCGCGGAGGTATCTATCAAAGAAGAGGGCAGTGTGATCCCTCTCACAGAAGGCACGCCTGGCTTGTATTTAACACCACCCTTGCAAGGCGTAGTCGGCAAAACATACCAACTTTTTATAACTACAAAAAGCGGACGGCAACTTCTTTCTGAGGAAATTACTTTGAAAGACAATCCGGGAATAAAAAACGTGTATGCCTCTTATTCACCTCATGTGTCGGCACTGAACAATGAAGGAGGCTTTCAGATTTTTTTGGACGCTAAGGATTCCACAGGACAGGCTCTCTTTTATAGATGGGAATACGAAGAAACATGGGAGATCAGGACACCTTTTGAATCAAATTATTATTGGGTGGGAGGAAATGATGTCTTGTTCAGGAGCACTCCTGTGAGCACATGCTATGGAAGCGACACCACCAGTAACGTGCTCATCCAATCTACCCAGGGATTAAGTGAGGATAAAGTTGAGTCTAAGCTTATTCAAACAATACCAAGGGAATCTCTAAAATTGCAATTTTTATATAGTATGCTGGTAAGACAATACACCTTATCTGCAAAAGCCTTTCTCTACTGGCAGGCATTACTGAAAACGAATCAAACCCAAGGTAGCCTTTCTGATGTGCAGCCCGGCACCGTATTCGGGAACATCTCTTCTTCGACTGACAAGGAATTGGTATTAGGTTATTTCGATGCATGCGTAGTAAAAGAGAAGCGCATGTTTATAGAGCCACTAAAATTCAGATCCTCGGGTTTTATACCAACGGAGTTTGAAGCCGGGTGCAAATTTTTAGAGTTTACAGTGGTTCCGGTCTACGGGATTGGAGCTTTCTTTAGCAAGCCTGAAAATTCGAATATGGAAATTCTTGGAGCAAGTGGTGGGGCACTATTTCTGCTCCCAAAACAATGCTGCGATTGCACATCCTTGGGAACTACCGTAAAGCCAAACTTCTGGCCTTAAGTCTCCTGAAAATAAAGTGCCTTATTCTATGATGTTACTCCAACAACTGCTCGTAGAAGCCCCCGATCCCATTTGCTTTATCCACAAAATGGATTTCTAAAACCCAGTGCCTTTTGTTTCCCTGTTTGTCCAGCAGAAGTATGCTTGCAGGATTGTCGGGATGAACATCTAAACTTAAATTCATTGGGTTGGGTTGTTCATGCGGATAACGACCGATGATATGGCCTGCAATATCTCCTCCGAATTCATAGCCATAGCGTTTAGCAAGATTAGCTACATAGTTGAAGTATTCTGCTCCGGTAAGATTTTTTTGCTTAGCATACCACGCGTTTGCTTCGCGCCAGCCAGCTTCAACATCTTTTTTTAATTTCAACTTTAACGGATTATTGCCAACAACATAAGTTCTTCCCACATCCGTTTCCCATCCTTGATAATTCGGTCCGAAATCCAAAAACACAATGTCATCTTTTTGAATAACCCGATCAGGCGGATCAGCACTGTACTTTTGAAGAGTATTCACACCGGCTCTCACGATTTTTTTATGCCAATGCTCTTCCATACCAAAGAGGTCTTTCGCAAGTTTGACTATCTCCGTGCGTAGTGCACTTTCAGACTTGCCTGCAACGATGAGTCCACGCTTCTCTACTTCGTCAAACAACTCTTTAGTTTTTTGTTGAGCAAGGAGAAGCTTTTGTCTTACCTCATCATCAGATCCGTTGGTTGGTTCTTTTGTTATCATACTTTCATTGGCCAAGGCCGGTTTGTTGTCAGTTGCTTTTGCGATCATCGCTTTGTTTTGCGCGCAGACTCCGATTGCATATGCAGCGAAAAAGCACGAATAAAGAAATTTTTTCATGATCAATTTTTACGACAAGGTAAAGACTCAGATTGTGACCTGAAATAAAGCGAGATGGGTGATAATTATGAACACTTCACTCTCAACGGAGCCGATGCGAAGAATGAATATGGAAAAATTCAGCGCAGGATCTCTTTTGGTGTTATTTCACCAAAAAAATCCTACGTGTATTCGGAGTTAGGAAAAAAGTCTGCGTGACCACCTTTGAAGTGGTGTCTTCCGAGCGGCCATTTAATTTGTACTCGCACAACACCTGGTAACTGAGAACATCTTCTTCATTTTTTGAATATTTTTTGAGACGACTCTGCATGTATTTCAGTTCATCGATCTGCAGGATGGTAAAGTCTCTCAGATCGGTGAAGGTCTTAATATAGGTTTTAAGAAACTCATTATTTGACTTGTCTTTCCCTTGAAAGGCATTCAACGAATCGATACGCTGGTTGGTTTTGGTGAGCAAGTTTGAATTATACTCGATGTCTTTTTTAATGTGATTTAAGATAGTATCAAGGGAAGGAAGCGGTTGGATGTTTTTTGCATACTCATTAATGAGCAGAGTAATGGAATCTCTCCCCGTTATAGATTTGATGTCTTCCATTTTGTTTATAGTGATTTCACCCGGCTGGCGCTTCCACACATAATGCACGTAATTTGAAATGGTTTCTTTTTTGTGATCACGGCTGCAAGAGGAGGTCAGCGCAATGACGATTATAACACGAAGAATTCTTTTCACCGACATAATTGGGCAGTCAGATTTAAAAAGTAATTGAACCAAAATTATAAAATTTTTGGCCCGTTGATAACGGTACCGAAGGGCTACTATGGAAACAATCTGTGGAACACAATGCTTCTTCCAATCCATCGGAATTTCCAATACCCACGCACTATTGCAGTATTGGGTGTTGGTAAAGTGATTCGAGCATCGTAGGTGTGCCCCGAATTGGGGTCATAAATTTTTCCGTCACCCCACACATTATCACCTTGATAATAAATTTTCTCCACCACATTTAACCCGATGAGCGGACGTGTAGTGAGTTTGGGATTAGGGTTTTCGGCATCACGGTAAGAGAACATCACCGACTCTCCGGAAGCACAAAGAAACCACACCATCTTCCCAACATAATGACCGTTTTCTTCGATCATTTCGATCTGCAAGTTTTTCTCCTCCGTCTGCCATATTCCCAAAATACGATCGGCCTCATGGCTTGGGTTGATGCTTGTGAAGCTGAAGAACTGAATTGCAATAACAACGAGAGCAGCTAATAGGAACCTTTTTGTAAACATAATTACATGCTGCGCATGAACCAACTTTTCGTTGGTCTACTAAAGATACGCATAATAAAACGGAGAAGGCCGACTCCGTGCCTTTGGAGTCATGTCAAGTTTTTGCAACCGGAAGAGAAGAATCTTTTTGCATCAGATCGGCTTCAACGACCAGCTAAATATGATTTGGATTTGTTACTCAAAGAACAATTTCAGTGCGATGCTGAATTTAATATTTCCCACAAGTTGCCCGGATTCACACTGAAAATATCGTTAAGAATAAGTATGGCCAATAGGATGTAGATGGTAAAACCCAAAATGGCAAGAACTTGTAGAGTTGAGATTTTCTGAATGTCTTGTTTCTTTGTCGCGTCACAAATTTCACCCGGACAATACTCCGCCTTCTCTTTGTAATACCAACCGTATATTATGCATCCGATACAAATACCGAACGCTGATTCTAAGAATAAAAGCAGCAAACAGAGCAAACAAGATGCAGCCGTTATAACGCTATGCGAATTGACGATGATGAGCAGAAAGAACATTACAGATACAAATCCTAAACCTATTTTCCAGGCAAACTTTTTTTGTGCCGCACCTACATATTCAGGCGTTTGTCGGCTCACCATCAAGCGGCCTACTATTAAGGAGGGTGAAAACTTAGGATTAACAAACAGGCGAATGACAAAATCCGCGAGGAATGCGATAATAAAATACTTAAGCAGCAAAAAATTCTTTTCAAAATGCACCATCATTATCGCATAGAACAGAACCAAAAAGAGTAATCCCGCTGAAGCACGAACTTCCCTTTCATTTAACACCGGGATCTTATACCCTTCTACGTTTTCTCCAAATTGCATTCCTTTATTCAAATTGAATTGTGGTGAATTTCAACTTTTGGATGATATTGTTCATGATTGCAGTTTATATACGTAATACCTGTAGGTATTGTTTACGACAACGAAAGTTTTTGGGTGGGGCGACCGTTTGCAATCATTTTGGCCATCGGCTTATTGATTGGAGCACGGCATTTATTATAGTGTCGCTACGCTGTCTCTTAGCTTTTATAAAATGTAAAGACACGCACTTTGGTGCGATTGCTGTTTACGGTTTTATAAATCTGGTCAAGTCGGAATCCATTTTTTACGAAAGCATCAATAATTTGCTCGCGTGTGTAAATTATCTTTTTGCAGTACCGAAAGTGTTGCCCGACCTTTCGCGCCAACAGCTCATAGACTACGATCTTGCCGTTTGTCTTCAGGATGCGATGAAGATCAGCTATTAAATCGTTTCGGCAGTCGAGGTGATGAAAAGTGTCGATGAGAAGCACCTTGTCAAAATAATTTTCGGGTAGCAATGTGTTTTTCTCATTCCCAACGGATTGAGTGAATGAGCAGGAAAGAGGGCCTCCTTTTATTTTTGTGTAGGCTTCAACTGCCTCTTGCAGTTTTTTCTCTTTGATAAAGGCGCTGTCAATATCTTCAATATAGAAATGAAGGTCATTTCTGTAGACTGCGATACCGGCATCCAGCCATCCTTCTGCTGCCCCAACGTCTGCTATGACATCATTCGGATGGAAGTCGGCTGCGCGAAGGATCACGTCTATTTTCTTTCGCTTTACTTTCAGAAAGAATTCAGGTGATTGTTTTGACTGTGCCCAACATTGCACACCGAAAAGTA
>WNFM01279078.1_pt4 | contig 12669 bp, 13 predicted proteins | sample 5400271 | NCBI WGS metagenome assembly WNFM01 (sample SAMN13153352, study PRJNA577476) | soil metagenome | isolation source: 60 cm saprolite on Douglas fir-dominated hillslope | place: USA:California | collected 2013-09-17 | reverse complement strand
CCGCCATTGACGGGCGCGAGGTGCGCTCCTGGACCGATCTTCAAGAATCCATCCGCGCGCACGCCGGCGAACCGTTGCAATTGCAAGTATTGCGCGGGGGCGAGGCGCTCAGCCTGCGCATCGTTCCCGCGATGCACGAGGAGCAGAACCCCATCGAGACGGTGCGGCATGGGCGCATCGGAATCTCCGCGGTGCCGCGCACGGCCGAGGTGACGGTGGTCTCGCCCGAGTCGCCGGCGGGACGCGGCGGCCTGCGCACCTTCGACAAGGTGGTGAAGCTCGACGGCAAGCCCATCGCCAACTATGAGCAGCTGGCGCAGCTCCTCTCGGCGCGCAGCGATGCGCTCTCGCTCGAAGTGCTGCGGCCTTCGGAAGATGCGGCGGCGAAACCCGGGGCGGCGAAGCCGCTCGAGCTCGCGCTGCCGGCTCCCGCTCAGGCGGGCGACTACGGAATCGAGGCCAGCGATCTGACTCTCTTCGCCGTCCGGCCCGGCAGCGCCGCTGAAGAAGCCGGGCTGCGGCGCGGCGATCGCGTGCTCTCGGTAGCAGGCCTGTCCGCGCTCGCATGGGGCGACGAGGTGGAATCCGCGCTCAAGGCCGCCGGGACGCTGCCGTTCAAGATGGAAGTGCGCCGCGACGGCCGAACGCTCGCAGTCACGGTCACGCAGCACTTGCGCAAGGAGCACGACGAGACCGGCGTGCAGGTCGACGTGCCCGACCTCGGCGCCACGCCCGACGTCAACAGCTTCGGCGACGCCGAGCGCATCTGGGTCCGCTACACACCCGCCGACGCGCTGGTGCGGGCCGCGATCGCCACCGTCGATTTCGTGCGCATGCAGGCGGTGGGCATCGCGCGCATCGTCAGCGGGCACATCTCGAGCCGCGCCATCGGCGGGCCGATCATGATCGCCAAAGTCGCGCGCCAGGCGGCCGAGGCGGGCTGGCGCTACCTGGTTCTGACGATGGCCAACATCAGCGTGATCCTGGGCGTGATGAACCTGCTGCCGGTGCCGGTGCTCGACGGCTTCCACGTGCTCTCCGCCGGCATCGAGGCGGTGCGGCGGCGCCCGCTCTCGCTGCGCTTCCGCGAAGTGGCCAACGTGGTCGGCATCGCGCTCTTGCTCACGCTCATGCTCTACGCCTTCCGCAACGACGCCCTCCGGCAGTGGTTCGAGTGAGGGTTTTGGCGCTCGACACCTCGACCCCCGTCACTTGCTGCGCGCTGGTCGAGGACGATCGGTTGATCTGGGAGAAGTTCATCGAGCCGCCGCTCAAGGCGGGCGACGTGCTGCCGGACGCGCTCGGCGATCTCGCAGGAGTGGATGCGATCGCAGCGGGCGTGGGCCCCGGCTCGTTCACCGGCCTGCGCGTCGGGCTCGCCGCCGCCAAGACGCTCTCGTACGCGCGCAAGCTTCCGCTCGCGGGCGCGTCCAGCTTGCAGGCGCTGGCGCTCGACGCGCCGGGCCTGGTGCACGCCGCCACCGAGGCGCGCAAGGGCGAGCTCTTCCTGCAGACCTTCCTGCGCGGCGAGCCGCAGGGCGAAGTGCGCATCGTCATGGCCGCCGATTTCCACGAGCCGGTGCTGCGCGGGCCCCCGCCGGCCCGCAACGTGGCGCGACTTTGCCTCGCGCGCCTTCGCGGAGCGCACTACGATGCAGCGGCGTGCTTTGCCCTGGCCCCGAATTACGTCCAGGGATTTCCTCTGCGGAGCTAGAGATGCGGAAGTTCAAGGTGGCGATCGCCGGAGCGACCGGCGCCGTCGGCCGCGAAATGATGAAGGTGCTGGAGGAGCGGGAGTTCCCCATCTCGGAGCTGATCCCGCTCGCCTCCGAGCGTAGCGAGGGCCACAAGGTCGCGTTCAGGGACACCGAACTGGTGGTGCGCCGCCTCAAGCCCGACTCGTTCGCCGGCGTGGACATCGCGCTCTTTTCGCCGGGCGCGTCGGTGTCGCGCGAGTTCGCTCCTTTCGCGGCGCGCGCGGGCGCGGTGGTGATCGACAACTCGAGCGCGTTCCGGATGGACAACGACTGCCCGCTGGTCGTGCCCGAGGTGAATCCGAAGGACGTCGAGCTCGCGGTCAAGCCCGGCGGACGGCGCATCATCGCAAATCCCAATTGCAGCACGATTCAACTCGTGGTCGCGATGAAGCCGCTGCACGACGCCGCCGGCCTCGAGCGCGTCATCGTCTCCACCTACCAGAGCGTCTCGGGCGCGGGACAGAAGGGCATCGACGAGCTGGAGCACCAGTCGCGCGCGCTCTTCAACATGGCGGAGATCGTGCCGCAGAAGTTCGCCCACCGCATCGCCTTCAACCTCCTTCCCGAGATCGGCAAGGACTCCGGCAACGGCTACACCGACGAAGAAATGAAGATGGTGCACGAGAGCCGCAAGATCATGCACCTGCCCGAGTTGGCCGTCTCCGCCACCTGCGTGCGCGTGCCGATCTTCTTCTGCCACTCGGAGTCGGCGCACCTCTTCTTCAAACAGCCGCTCGAGCCCGAGGCTGCGCGCGAGATCCTGCGCAAGGCGCCGGGCGTGAAAGTGGTCGACGATCTCCGCGAGCACGTCTACCCGATGCCGCTCCTGGGCGCCGGCGACGACGACACGCTGGTGGGCCGCATCCGCAAGGATCTCTCGGCGCCCAATGCGCTGGCGATGTTCGTCGTCTCCGACAACTTGCGAAAGGGCGCTGCCACCAACGCGGTGCAGATCGCGCAGCTGCTCGCGCGCGACTACGCTGACAGCTTGTCGAGCGCAGCCTAGCTGCCTCTGACATTTTGTCAGCCAGGCGCGCTCGCCGTTGCCTGAGGGCCGGAGGCCGGTGGCGATTCTGCGTGGCCTCTCTCTTGCTAATGAACGTGCTCCAAATGCGTACCGCTCTCGCCCTCTGCGCCGCCGCGCTCCTCGTGCCGTTCGCCGCGCGCGCGCAGGTCACGCTGAGCAGCGACCAGAGCTCGGGCACCTCGCCCCAGATCTACATCGGCCGCGCTGCCTGCAAGACCAAGGTGATCAACTTCAGCTGGGACGTGGGCTCGGGGCATCCGCTCACCGGCGAAGAGGTGGACGTCATCCACGCGCGCAGCGCCGGGACCTGCGGCGGCACCAGCGTCAGCGCGCCGGACACCGACGTGCCGGCCACCAGCCAGAGCGAGAAGAGCGGCGAAGCGGTCAACGCCAAGGATCTGATCCTCGATTCGACCGACGCGGGAATGGCGGGCGGTTGCGACAACACCACCACCAGCTCGGCCACTCCGTGGACCACGCACTACTGCGTCCAGCTCAAGTCCACCAGCACGGTGGGAGGGACGTCGGTGTCGGGCTTTGCGGCCATCCCCGTCAACTTCGCCACCAAGGATCCGACGCCTCCGGCGAACGTGGGGATCACGCCGGGCGATCAGCACATGAAGGTGAACTGGAGCGCGGGCGACTCGGCGGAGAACATCCTCACCTACGATGTGCACGTGCTCTTGCCGGACGGGGGCGGAGCCGGAACGAACCCGGCCGCGCACGTCAGCTCGGCCACCAACGCCGACGTGAGTACGACCGACGACGGCACGCAGCTCCAGGACGACCTGCCGTACGACGTCAACGTGGTGGCGAACGACGCGTATGGAAACGTCTCGGCGGCTTCGGCGAGCGTGACCGGGACGCCGATTCACATCCTCGACTTCTACAACCTCTACCGCTCGGAGGGCGGCGGTGCGACGGGCGGGGGCGGTTGCTCCTCGACGGGTGCGGCGGCGTGGATCGCGGCGCGGGCTTGCGCTCCTCGCGCCGGCGGCGCGCGCGGAGTGGCGAACTCCGGAGAGGCCGCCGAGGTTCCTGCTGGTGGGTCTCAAGATCGACCGCTACGATCCGCAGATCGATTCGGAGTCCGCCTTCTCCATCCTGAATCCGGGCGACCGGCCCTATTTCCAGATCTTTCACGGCCGCGCGCCCTTGCGATACCAGCTCGAAGTCGATTGGGAGATCTGGCACCCTTTCGGTTCGCTGCTCATTGGCGGGACGATCGGGTATTGGCAGAACATCGGTAAAGGATTGGCCGCGGATACCAAGTTGCCATCTGGGGATACCGCGCTGCTCGATATCATTCCATTAGGAGCGGTCGCGACCTATCGATTCGATTGGCTCGCAGATCGCTGGAATCGATTTCCATTGATTCCCTATGCGCAGGCCGGATTGATGCGCGCGCTCTGGATCTCCTACTCCGGCACCGGCGCAGTATCGAATGATACCAAGGATGGCGGGCACGGCTCGGGTTGGACGTATGGAACGACCGCGGCGCTGGGCTTCGCATCTTTCGTCGACGCGGGGATTCAACGCACCTCGCTCTTCGCCGAATACGGCTGGACCTGGCTCGACGATTTCAACAAGGGCAGTACGCTGATCCTGAGCGACCGCTCCTGGCGCTTCGGCTTGTCGATGGAGTTCTAGCGGCTAGCCGGAAGGCTCAAACGGTCCTCGCGGGTGCTTGCCGGTCCGGTCCTTGATGGAGAACCACGCCTGATACCGCCAAGCCTGGATCTCGAAGTCGGTGGTCCCGGAGGTAAGGTCATAGGCCTCCTCGACGACGTCGATCGGCATCAGATCTGGAGTGATCAGCGCAATGGTGTCCGCCGGGGGCTCCCGTTTGGGCTGCGCCCGCTCTGTTCCCCATTTGTGCTTGCGAAGGAATTCCGCGTCCTCCTCGCTGACGAGCACGCCAACACCAAGTCCATGCCGCTCCACCCGGCAGGCCTGCTCTCCCCGCGCGACGGAATTGGCGATCTCTTTGAAATGCACTCTGAAATGCGACGCACTGACGGTCGTTTCAATCATCCCATCAGCCTACCAAAGGGGTCTGACAATCCGGTTGCGCGGGGAAAAAAAATTATTTTTTTTCGGCGCCTGCGCGCTGAGTGCCATAGGGGTGGGGTGAGAACGCGCGCTAAGTGACAGGCGTTGGTTAGCGGCGCACGCGGCCGGTGGCTGCGGATGCAAAGCGCATCAACGGGCTCAAGTCGGCTTTGCCCTGCTGCACGATGGCGACGAGCAGTCCCTTGCCGACCCGCGCCAGATCCGCGAGGCGGCCGATGCGCTCGGAGATCTGCGCGAGCCGCGCGTGCTCGCCCGGCGCGCCGCCACGGACGAGCTGCTCGCGGGCGCGATCAAAAACTTCCAGGGCGCGCTCGATCTGGATCAATTCCCGCTCGCGGAAGACGCGCGAGATCATCTTCCAGATGTCCGTCTCGGCCTCGAAGTATTCGCGCCGATCGCCCGGCTTGCGCGAGCGGCGCACCACCGCCCAGTGCTCCAGTTCGGCCAGCGCCATCGAGGCGGCGCCGCTGGAGATCTCCAGAGCGTCGCAGAGATCGGCCGCCCCGAGCGGCTCGCCGCGCAGGTAGAGCATGCTCCAAACGCGGCCCATCACGCGCTTGAAGCCCCAGAACTCCATCAGCGCGCCGACCGTGTCGGCCACCTCGTGCAGCAGCTCGTTCTCTTTCGCGGGCATGGACGTTCAATAGCTTCAAAGAACTCCAACTGCAAAAACGGCTAGCGAGACCGCGAGAGCAGGGACTGCGCGACGTAGCCGAGCAGGTCGCGGGTCGGGCTCTGCGGGACGCGGTCGAGCGCGGTCAGCGCCGCGTCGCGCTCCTTCTCGGCGATGCGCCGCGCCGCGCCCAGCGCGCCCGTCCGGTTCAGCCGCACCGCGAATTCGCGCGTTCGCCTGCGCAGCTCGTCCTCCGAAGCGGCGGGCACAGACGGCGTCGCCGGCAGACCGCGCAGCAGCTGCGCCATCTCTTCCCGCAGCGGAGGCAGCCGCTTGAGCGCGATGGCCAGAGGCAGCGACGGCTTTCCCTCGGCGACGTCGGCGAGCACCGCCTTGCCGAGCGTGGCTGCGTCGGCTTCGAAGTCGAGCAGATCGTCAGCGATCTGGAACGCCGACCCCGCCCGCAGCCCGAAGTCGTGCAGCGCCGAGCGCACCGCCTCAGGCGCGCCCGCCGCCAGCGCGCCCGCCTCGCCGCAGAAGGCGAAGAGCGATCCCGTCTTGAGGTGAGCGATCTGCAGCGCGTCGTCGGAGGTGAAAGAAGTGGATCCGCGCAGCGCGATCTGCCGCGCCTCGCCCTCGACCAGCCGCCGCAGGGTGCGCACCAGCGACTCCACAGCCAGGGGAACCCGCGAGCGCAGCGCCAGCTCCAGCGAGGCCGCCAGCAGCCAGTCGCCCGCCAGCACCGAGACGCCGTTGCCGTAGGCGATGCGCGGCGCGGGCAGGCCGCGGCGCGTGAGGCCATCGTCGATGACGTCGTCGTGCAGGAGCGTGGCCGAGTGCACCAGCTCCGCCACCATCGCCAGCTTGACGCGTCCGCGCGCGCGCCGCCCGGGCGCCGCTGCCCGCGCCGAGAGAAGCACCAAGAGCGGCCGGACGCGCTTTCCTCCTGCGCGAACCAGATCCGCCGCGGCCGGCGCCAGCTCGCGCGGGGCCTTCAGGGCGGTGGCGAGGAGCAGCCGCTCCAGCCGCGGGATCCCTTCATGGGCCTGTGCGCCGGGCAGGAGCTGCGCCGCCGACGGGCGCGCCTCGGGGCTCGCTGCCGCCTCGTGCAGCGCTTCCAGGCCCGCCGAAGAGATCGCCGCCATCTCATCCTCTCATCTGAACTTTCAAAATCTTCTGAAACAAGTAACGGCCAGACGGCAAAGTGTCAACCAGTGCAAGCGCCTTTCGGTCTCCACCGGACCCGACAGCGGCCCCGGCTCGAACCCCCTCCGCGTGCGGCCTGTGATAAACGACAGCGGCCATGCGAACCCGTCTTCTCTGCTGCATCGCGGCCGCCCTCGCGGTCTCCTGCATCAAACGCGTCGCGCCTACGCCGCCGCAGGAGCGCACCGCCTATTCCGGGGTGGCGCTTCCCTTCGGCCAGGCGGGCGAGATCCCGCCCGAGTCGAAGGTGATCTGGGACTTCGGCGACGGCACGCCCCCGCTGACGGGCGCCGCCGTCAGCCACACCTTCGCGCGCGCCGGCGTCTACACCATCGTCGAGACAATTCAGGACAAGGACGGCCAGGCCCGCACGGCGCGCACGCACGTCGCCGCGCTCTTGCGCACGCTGCCGATGGCGCTGCCGGGCGACGTCAAGGCGGCGCTGCTCCTGCCCTCGCCGTGGACCAAGGTGCCGCTGCACCGCGAGCTGGCCGGCAAGCTCGCGCTCGGCAGCTTCTTCGAGGAGGTGACGCGCACGCTCACCGACGCGGTCGGATTCAACGTGCTCGACCCGATCGCGGCCGTCGCCAACGGCTTCGATCCCGCCAAGGGCGCGGCCTTCTTCACCGTGCCGCAGGACGCCGAGGCGCTGGTGCTGGCGGTCGGGACGCTCGACGACGCCAAGGCGCTCGAGTCGGCCAAGCGCCTCTTGGGAAGCAGTCACAAGATCCTCCGCTATGCGGGCGGCGCTTTCCAGCTCACGGATTCCACGCTGCCCGACGGCACGGCGGTGGTGGTGGGCCAGAACGCCGCGGGCGACAAGGTCGCGGTGCTGCAGCGCTACGGCTACCTCTATCTGCGCACCGCGGCCGCGACCGATCCGCTGCTCGCGCTCAAGAGCGTGGCCGCGCTGCCGCCCGAGAAGGGGCTCGCGGTCGACCCCGGGTTTCAGAGCGCCAGCCGCCACATCGGCAGCGGCGACGCGATCTTCTACTCGCGCGCCGCCGAGGGCATGCGCTTCTCGCAGGAGCTGGCCTCCGCCGCCTTCGCGGTGATCGAGAATTTCGACGTCCTGCAGTTCCGCATCTTTTCCACCCTGAAGAACCTGACCGGCGATCCGCTCGCCGCCGCCTTCAAGCCGCTGCGCGAACCGCCCGATCTCGCCTCGAAGCTTCCCGCCGGAGCGTCCGCGTACCTGCGCGTGTCGGCGGCGCCCGAGGCGGCGTGGCGCGAGCTCTCGCGGCTCTCGGGGGCGGACGCGGCGCGGCTGCGCGATCGCGTGCAGGAGATCACCGGCCTCGACGTGGAGAAGGATCTGGTCCCGTCGTTCGCGGGCAACGTCGGCATCGCGGTCTATCTCGACGCCACCTCGCTGATCGAGGCGATCATGGGCGAGGAGGTGGGCTCGTTCGACAAGTCGTCGTTCGTGATGGCGGCTCAGCTCACCAGTCCGGACGCCGTGCAGGCGGCTATCGACCGCGCGATGAAATCGCGGCCCCCGGGCGATCGCGCGCAGTTCGCCGGCGCCATGGTCTTCCGCCTCGGCGACGCGGCCCAGGCGGCCATCAAGGACGGCGTCCTCTTCCTCGCGGTCGGCGGCACATCTCCGCCGCCGGAGCCGGTACGGCCGCGAAAGGGCGCGAAGAAGAAACCGCCCGCCTCGAAGCCGCTCACTTTCGCCGACTTGGGCGTCCTCGGTCACGTGCTGCAGATGACCGACAAGTCGCCCTCGCTTTCGCAGGAGTTCAAGCGCATCGGCGTGGCCGGCTTCCAGGTGCCGGGACAGCAGAACCTCTGGGTCAACCTCGGCGGCATCGTGCGCTCGCTCGAGAAAGCGGGCGTCGATCAAGGTCGGAGCGCGCCTCTTCGCCGAGCGCGCCGCCGACCTGCGCGATGCGCTCTTCGAGTCGCGCCCGGGCAAGGAGGGCGTCGACGCCGACCTGTGGCTGCGCTTCACTCCCGGGGCCGCCAAATAGATGGGGCAGCTCGAGGTCATCTGCGGTCCCATGTTCTCCGGCAAGACCGAGGAGTTGATCCGCCGCCTCAAGCGCGCGGTGATCGCGCGGCGCAAAGTGCAAGTCTTCAAGCCGCACGTCGACAGCCGCTATGATCCCGACGCGCTGGTCAGCCACTCGCAGCAGAAGATGCTCTCCACGGTGGTGGCCAGCGCGCGCGAAGTGCTCACCAAGCTCGCGCTCGACGTCGAGGTGGTCGGCATCGACGAGGTGCAATTCCTGGGTCCGGAAATCGTTCCCATTGTGAAGGATCTGGCGGGTCGCGATCTGCGCGTCATCGTCGCCGGGCTCGATCAGGACTACCGCGGCATGCCCTTCGATCCCATGCCGCAGCTGCTCGCCGAGGCCGAGTACATCACCAAGGAGCTGGCCATCTGCGTGGTCTGCGGGCAGCCCGCGGGACGCAGCCAGCGCATCATCTCCTCGGAGGATCGGGTGCACGTGGGAGCGGGCGACGCCTACGAGGCCCGCTGCCGCAAGGACTTCTCGCCCGAGCCGCGGCCGGCCTCGACGCCGCCCCACCAGGAAATCCTGCCTTTCCTCCGCGGAGGCTGACCATGCGCGACCACACCTACGATCGCATCCAGTACCGCGCGCCGCAGCTCGAGCACCGCTACGGGCCGGGCGTGCACATCCTCGCCGATCCGCTCGCGCTCACCCAGCTCGCCAAGCTGTGCGCGAAGGGGACTTACCAGCCCGAGATCAATCGCCTGGTGGGCGTGCTCTACCGCGACATGCTGCGCTCGATCGTCAACGCCGAGTTCCCGCGGCGCGCCACCGCCACGCCGACGCGGATGATCGACGCCACGCCGCAGGCCGTCTTTCACGGCGAGACCATCGATCCGGAAGTGCGCGCCGTGACCGTGAACATCGCGCGCGCCGGGACGCTGCCTTCGCAGATCACCTACGACTTCCTCAATACCCTGCTCGATCCGCGCCTCGTGCGGCAGGATCACTTCGTCATGGCCCGCGTGCTCGACGCGGCGGAGAAAGTGGTCGGCGCGCGCATCTCGGGCAGCAAGATCGGCGGCGACGTCGACGATGCCATCCTGCTCTTCCCCGATCCGATGGGCGCGACCGGCGGCAGCATCTGCACCGCCATCGACGCCTATAAAAAAGAGGTGGTGGGCAAGCCGCGGAAGATCATCGCGGCCAACCTGATCGTCACGCCGGAGTACCTCAAGAGGGTGACCAGCACGCATCCCGAGGCAATCGTCTATGCGCTGCGCCTCGACCGCGGCCTCTCGCCGGAAGAGGTCTTCGACACCGTGCCGGGCACGCACTGGGACAAGGAGCGCGGCCTCAACGAGAAGCAGTACATCGTCCCGGGCGGCGGCGGCTTCGGCGAGATCATGAACAACGCTTATGTGTAACGGCCTCGCATCAACCACGGAGCGCACCGAGCGCACCGAGGTTCCTTTTCAAGGGGAAGTCTCCGTGCGCTCTGTGGTTGATCTGAAACAGGAGTTGTCGTGAAACTTGCAGGGGATCTCGAAGTGTTGTTTTCGGCGGAGCAGATCGCGCATCGCGTGCGCGAGATGGGCAAGCAGATCGAGCGCGACTACGAGGGGAAGGACCTCGTCCTCTTGGGCGTGCTCAAAGGCTCGTTCCTCTTCATCAGCGATCTGGCGCGCTCCATCGACCTGCCGCTCGCGGTGGATTTCATCGGCCTCTCCAGCTACGGCGAGGCGACCGAGAGCTCCGGCGTGGTCAAGATCACCAGCGACGTCTCCAAGCCGATCGAGAAGAAGCACGTGGTCATCGTCGAGGACATCGTCGACACCGGGCTGACCATGCGCTACCTGCTCGACAACCTGGCGACGCGCCATCCCGCCTCGGTCAAGCTCTGCACCCTCCTGCACAAGCCGGGGCGGTCGCGAACGAAGATTCCCATCGACTACCTCGGCTTCCAAATCGAGGATCGCTTCGTCGTCGGCTACGGCCTCGACGCCGCCGAAAAATACCGGAACGTGCCGTTCATCGGCGTGAAGAAGGGGAGCTGATGGCGGAGGACGAGAAGCCGCGCGGAGGCGGCGGCCTGCGCGGCGTCATCCTCTGGCTGGTCATCGCCGCGCTGCTGGCGGCGGTGTGGTGGCTCGCCTCCGAGCGCAACGAGCGGCACTTCCACGCGGTGGCGCAGAGCGGCCAACTGGTCATCGAGCGCGGGCGCTTTTTTCCCACCGGCACCGCGCGGTCGGCGGACAGCGCCTACGCGCCCCTCGACCTGCCCGACAAGACCAAGCCGCCCGGCGAAGTGGAGTTCGACGATCAGAACGAGCTCGATCGCTGGCTCTTCGGCGTCATCGGCGGCTGGGCGAAGGACGCCGCCAAGCGGAACGACTCGCATGCGGCGGCGGCTCTGGTCGAGCGGGCCAGCGCGCTGCCCGGGCTCACCGGAGCGCAGATCGCCGAGTTGACCGCGATGAAAGCCGACCTCGCCTGGGAGGATGCGAGGGCCGCCGCGCAGCAAGCCGCCGCGTTGCTCGACACCGCCGTGCGGAATCTGCAGGCGATCTCCGCCGGCAAGGGAGTGCACGCCTGGGAGGCGCAGCAGGAGGCCGAGCGGCTGCGCGCGGTCGCGCAGAGCCTGCGCAGTCCGCCGCCCCCCACGGCGCCGGCGGTTCCGCCTCCTGCCGCGAAGCCCGGACCGCCGGCGAAATAACCGAATTGTTGGAAGCGGTCCGGGTGAGGTACTTTGCCTCGGGCGAAAGTCGAGACATCAGGGAACCGATGACCACCCCGCTCGGGAAGTACAAGCTGGTGAAGCTCATCGCCTCGGGCGGAATGGCCGAGGTGTACCTCGCGAAGCAGGCGGGCGCGGCGGGCTTCGAGAAGCTCGTTTGCCTGAAGCGCATCCTGCCGCACCTCGCGCGCGACAAGCAGTTCGTCGAGATGTTCCTGAACGAGGCGCGGCTGGCGGCGCGGCTCGATCACCCGAACATCGTCTCCATCTTCGACCTCGGCGAAGCCAACGGGAACTACTTCATCGCCATGGAGTTCATCGACGGGCCTTCGCTGCGCGCCATCCACAAGCGCGCCGAGGAGCGCGGCGAGTTCCTGCCCATCCCCGAGCTGCTCAAGATCATCTCGATGGCCGCGGGCGGACTTCAGTACGCGCACGATCTCACCGCGCCCGACGGAAAGCCGCTCGGCCTCGTGCACCGCGACATCTCGCCCGACAACGTGCTGGTGCACCGCAACGGCTCGGCCAAGGTGGTCGACTTCGGCATCGCCAAGGCTGCGAACTCGTCGTCGCAGACGCGCACCGGCACGCTCAAGGGCAAGGTCGCGTACATGCCGCCCGAGCAGCTGCGCGGCGAGCAGCTCGACCGGCGCACCGACGTCTTCGCGCTCGGCGTCGTGCTCTACGAGATGCTCGCCGGCAAGCGGCCATGGGAGGGCACCAGCGAGGTGGCGCTGATCGGCAAGATCATGACCGAGGAGCCGCAGCCCCTCGGAGAGCTGCGGACCGACGCGGCGCCCGAGCTGGTGGCCATCGTCGATCGCGCGCTCGCCAAGGATCGCTCGCAGCGCTACCAGAGCTGCCACGAGCTGCAGGCGGACCTGGAAAATCTCCTGGTGCAGATGGGCCAGACCATCACCCCCGCGCGCGTCTCCGATTTCGTCAAAGCCTACTCGCCGGACGCCTCGGCGCAGGCGCAAGGGATCGAGTACAGCTCGGCCGAGATCCAGCAGGTCGAGGACGAGATGAACACCGGCGCCGCGCCCGCGCTGGTGAGGGGACGCGGCAAGGCCGAGGAGCGCGATTCGCGCACGGTGGCGATGGCCTCGGCTGCGCAGCAGGCGCCGGCGTCGAACCGCGGGCTGCTCTACGGCGTCATCGCCTTCCTGGTGATCGCGGGCGGCGGAGGCGCGGGTGGTTACTTCGTCTTCTTCCAGCCGGCCACGCCTGCGCCCGCGCCCGTGCAGGTCGAGCGGGCGGCCGTCGTCGAGCAGGAAGCGCCCAAGCCTCCGGAG